>Ga0099797_101085_pt1 | contig 15218 bp, 11 predicted proteins | sample Uncmet_Sort48C_1_FD_89871 | JGI IMG/M metagenome (GOLD analysis project Ga0099797, IMG submission 89871) | Marine eukaryotic communities from CALCOFI LINE 67, Pacific Ocean - C012_Sort48C_1 | ecosystem: Environmental > Aquatic > Marine > Oceanic | place: Pacific Ocean: Monterey Bay | collected... | reverse complement strand
GTGACAACTTGTGTCGGACGGGCGGCGAAATCAAAAGGATCAGAAGTCGACCGAGGCGATATCCTAAAGCAACCTCTGGACACCGAGCGCGTCGAGTGAAGAAAATCGTCGCGCGAGGTCGTCGACTTTGTTGTGTCCGTTGTCGTTCTGGGCGTCGTCGTCGCCGTCTTGTCGTCGGGTTCGTCGTCGCCGTCGACTCGCGGATGTCTTCGGGGGCCTCCTCGACGACCTCCCGCCGACTTCGTCCCGGGCCGCGTCTGGCGATTGTCTCGGACACCCTCCCGGGCTGCCTTCCAGACACCCTTCCAAAATGGACCACTTTTATATTGTCTGTTGTTTTAGGATCAACCACTTTTCGGCCAGATCGGCCCCGGTCCCCTTTTGGGACCTCGGCTGGCTTGGTTCCCCACGAGCAAAACATACTGTAAAACCACCGCGCCGTTACCGATTGCGACGAAACATATCGTAAAACACCAGTCCCGTTGCTTTCGCGATTTGCATTTTTGTTATCTTTTCAAAACATACTGTAAAACAGCCGCGCCATTAAGAATTCGTACTTGTCGAGTTCACATGCGAATCGCTTGCGACGACAAACCGTCATGGGAGCTGCAGGTTTTATGCTGATAGTTCGTTGTGTTCTAATGAGCTTGTTTTTGTCAAATGACTCGTGGAACCTTCTCTGCTCTTAGATTAATTCCGTGACAGGGACATATGACATCAAACTTGGCCCAGGATTTTTTATGATTTTGCGCCACAAAAATGGTTGTAGCTCAAAATCTGTGTGTTCAATTGACCCCGGACCAATTTTCCGATCATCTTTAAGTTAAAAGCTATCCAGGAATGCATTCGTTGTGTCAATTCTATTGTTTTAGAAAAAGTTGTCGGTAGAGAAAAAAATGTGACACCGAAAAAGTCGATATTTTCATGAAAAGTTGACTTTTCTCGAAAATGCCTAGGAAGCGTCCAGGAAGCTTCTAGGAAGCGTAGGGAGTGGCCGGGAGTGTTTTAGAGTGTACGGGACTTTATTTTTGGTTGCCTAAATTTGACATAGAAATTTCAAATTTCTACTGTTTTTGTCATGGTTGATGACGTTTTTCGGTTTTTCAGCTGTTCGGTGGTTGTGGTTCAACAGTCCGTGGCCCAACGCAATACGCGCATAATCGAGCAGGATACGTTAATCGAGAGGGAGAAGGCTCTACGGGTCCCTCGCGCGGTGAACATCGGTTGACGGTTTACCGCGCGCATGCAAGTTGAAATGCCAAATGGAAATGCCAAATGGAAATTTCAAATGGAAATGTCAAATGGAAATGACAAATGGAAATGCCAAATGGAAATCCCAAATGGAAATGCCAAATGGAAATGCCGAATGGAAATCCCTAATGGAAATCTATAATGGAACTGCCAAATGGAAATCTCAAATGGAAACTTGATGCGCGCGGTAAACCGCCAACCGTGTCTACCGCGCGGGATGACTCGTAGAGCGCCTTCCTCAGCTCGAGTCTCGCTGCCTGCCTGCGATATTCCTGATAACGTGATAGCACAATACGAAACGATGATACGAACAAACGTATCACGAAACTTGATCAAATGCATGAAAAATCTCGAAATTTATAATCTTCATAGATTCCTTTCCTGGTTGTCTAATACATTCCTACGCACTCTAATACGCGCAAAAACACTCCTAATACACCGTAGAAACTCCCAGGAAGCTCCCTGGCAATTCCTAAGAAAAGTCGAAACTTGATGCGCGCGGTAAACCGCCAACCGTGTCTACCGCGCGGGATGACTCGTAGAGCCCCTTCCTCAGCTCGAGTCTCGCTGCCTGCCTGCGATATTCCTGATAACGTGATAACACAATACGAAACGATGATACGAACAAACGTATCACGAAACTTGATCAAATGCATGAAAAATCTCGAAATTTATAATCTTCATAGATTCCTTTTCTGGTTGTCAAATACATTCCTACGCACTGTAATACGCGCAAAAACACTCCTAATACACCGTAGAAGCTTCCAGGAAGCTCCCTGGCAATTCCTAAGAAAAGTCGAAATTTCATGACAATCTCTACTTTTTCGTAGTCATGAAAAAACTGTGCTCCAAGAGGAAATTCTCCCAGGGAATAGGATCGACACAACGAATGCATTTCTGGATATCTCATGACCTAAGGAAGGCAGGAAAATTAATCCGGAGTGAAACGAACTCACAGATTCTGAGATATCTTCACTTTTGTGGGTCGACTGCGCGATTTTTTCGCGTCCCAAAATGAGTCATATTTTCCCAGTGCAACAGTATTACTCTTAGAGCAGAAGGGCTTTACGAGTCATTTCATGAAAATCTCTACTTTTTCGTAGTCATGAAAAAACTGTGATCCAAGAGGAAATTCTCCCAGGGAATAGGATCGACACAACGAATGCATTTCTGGATATCTCATGACCTAAGGAAGGCAGGAAAATTAATCCGGAGTGAAACGAACTCACAGATTCTGAGATATCTTCACTTTTGCGGGTCGACTGCGCGATTTTTTCGCGTCCCCAAATGAGTCATATTTTCCCAGTGCAACAATATTACTCTTAGAGCAGCAGGGCTCTACGAATCATGTCAAATGGAAATGCCAAATGGAAATCCCAAATGGAAATCCCAAATGGAAATCTCGAATGGAAATCTCGAATGGAAATGTCAAATGGAAATGTTAAATGGAAATGCCAAATGGAAATCCCAAATGGAAATGCCAAATGGAAATGCAAAATGCAGATCTCCAATGTGGCCGGCTAGTGCGGAGGCGAACTTCTGGGAGGGTGAGTGTCGATGATAGGGTAGAGGACTTCCGATAAAGAGTCGAGCGAAGCCGCAACATACGCTGATGTAGTCCTCATAAAGGGGGACGGGCAAACGGCGGGGAGGGCCAGCTCCGACTGCGAAGCGTCCACGCTATAGAGTCCGCGACTCCGCCAACCCTGTGAGCCGGCTCTAAGGGTAATACAGCGGAAGGGTGAATTTGATTCAAAAGTGTGAATCAAAAAGTGAGTGGTGTAAATGGTACAGAAAAATGAAGATTTCTCAGAATCTGTGAGTTCGTTTGACTTCTAAGCAATTTTGCTACGTAGATTAGATCAAGAAATATCCAGGAATGCATTTGTTGTGTCTGTCTATGCGTTATAAAAAAAAATGTATGGACGGATATGTTTTTCCATGACATCAACAAGTTGAGATTTTAATTAAATTTTGATTTTTCTCGAAAATCGTCGGGAAGCTTGCAGGAAGCTTCTAGGACGGCTAGCGAGTTTCCTGACTTGCTTGCGAATGCCCTAGCACGCGTTTTGGCAGCTGAAACGGGTCGAGATTATCTCGTTGACGTTGATGCGTTTTCAAATATTTGATGCTTTTTCGTGGTGTTGTTGTGCTTCGTCGTTGCATTGCCGGACCGTAATAGAGCGTAGCGGGTTTGGTTTGCCGGGGATCTTGCAGGCGAAAGCTGACGAGAGCGTCGCAACGTCAGAGATATTTTGGGGAAGGCTCTACGAGTCATCCCGCGCGGTAAACATATGTTCACGGTTTACCGCGCGCACCAATTGGTGTAAATGGTTCAGAAAAATGAAGAGTTCTCAGAATCTGTGAATTCGTTTGACTTCGAAGCAATTTTCCCGGCTCCATTGGTTCAAGACATATCCAGAAATGGTGCGAAGCATTGTTCCTACGGGTCGAGTCGGGAAAACAAAGGAGTGGTCCAGAATTGGTGATAAAAACTTAGTTTTGTTTTAACATTTTTGATGCAAATAAAATTCGAATTAGTTTCCGTTGTCAGTACTTGGTGCGCGCGGTAAACCGCCAACCATTGTTTACCGCGCGGATTGACTCGTAGAGCCTTTCTTCCGAAATACAATTCTTGAAGCGCGACCATCGTTTCGGCATATGTCTTTCCCTCTCGCGTTCTCTCTCCCAATTTTGAATAATCGATTTCCATTTTGACATCCATGACACGAACTATCCATCGAAATCCCCAGACCATTTTATCCGAAATTCTTTCAATTTGTTTTATCACTGCAAAAAATCTCGAACATCACTCCCCGCCATTGCAATACCCACCTGGATCTACATTAAAACAATCTTCCCCGTTGCGAAGATCATGTTAATCTGCGTTCCGATTTCAATTCCGATTCATATTTACGGTCCAATCAAAATTCGCATCGTGGTTTCTCATTATAATTTCCATTCCGTGTTTATTCTGATTCACCCTCCCCGTCTTAATGCTCATTATTATTGGCATTCCCGAACCAGTTCGCTTTCCCATTCGTATTCTAATTTGTACCTTCATGTCTATTATCGTTATCGTTGTCAACATCATGATGATATCGAAGCTAAAAATTACCATAACCATATTAAACCGCAAATTAAATTTCAATCATGTTTGCGGCCGCTCGCTTAAAAACAAATAATATCTCTCTCTCTCTCTCTCTCTCTCTCTCTCTCTCTCTCTCTTTCCCTTTCCCCCTGCAGGGCCGAAAATTTTTAGCAAATCGCTTGGAGAGAGCACTTTTTCGAAAATTTCGGTCTCATGCAAAAATCTTTCCTCCATCAGATATTTTGCTACAGCGCATAAACAGACACAACGAATGCATTCCTGGATAGCTTTTGACCTGAGGTATCCGGGAAAATTTCTCCCATGCAAAACGAATTCACAGATTCTGAGATATCTTCATTTTTTGTCCAAAAATCCATTTTGTTTTACAACCTAATTGAAGCACGATTTCCCAGCAAACCGTATTACTCTTATAGCTAGAAAGGCTCTACGAGTCATTTATTTACATAAGAATTACCTTTGGAGAGGCGAAGCACCTTTCCAGGTGCTGAGCTCCCGGCAGGGCCGAAAATTTTTAGCAAATCGCTTGGAGAGAGCAGTTTTTGGAAAATTTCGGTCTCATGCAAAAATCTTTCCTCCATCAAATATTTTGCTACAGCGCATAGACAGACACAACGAATGCATTCCTGGATAGCTTGTGACCTGAGGTATCCGGGAAAATTGCTCCCATGCAAAACGAATTCACAGATTCTGAGATATCTTCATTTTTGTGTCCAATAATCCAACTTTTTTGACAACCTAATTGAAGCACGATTTCCCAGCAAACCGTATTACTCTTAGAGCTAGAAAGGCTCTACGAGTCATATCTGACATCTTTGGGTCGAAAAGCTTCAGATTTGATTCCTGAATTCTTGAAAACATGAAACTTGATGCGCACGGTAAACCGTCAACCGTTGTTTACCGCGCGGGATGACTCGTAGAGCCCTCTTACGACGCAGTACACGTATTCAGCCCACCAGAGTTTACTCTGTTATGTCTACGAAGTGATCGAAATAACCAGCATCTTGGCCGAGCATCTAGGCTCAACATCTTGGCTCAGCATCTTGGCTCAACATCGTGGTTCAGCATCCTAGCTCAATATCATGATTCAACAACATGGCCCAGCAGCATGGTCCAGCAGCATGGCTTGAAGTTTTCATGAAAAACACTATTTTTTCCATGATTTTCTGGACTTCCTAAACTATTCCCAAGAGTCTCTAGGAAGCTTCTTGACACTCCAAGAATGCCATAGAAGCTTCCTAGAAGCTTCCTGGCACTAATTGAGAAACTTCGAAAATGATGAAAAATATCACTTTTGGGGTGCATGAAAATATCTTTCCTGCAGTGGGAAATTCTCTCAGGAAATGGAATCGACAAAACGAATGCATTTCTGGATAGGTCTTGACCTAATCGTGGTAGGAAAATTGCTCCGGAGTCAATTGAATACACAGATCCTGAGATATCTTCACTTTTGTGATCGATTTCCCCACTTTTTTTCGCTCACCAAATTGAGTTAAATTTCCCAGTGCAGCAGTATTACTCTTAGAGCAATAAGGCTCTACGAGTCATTTAACTATGGCGCAGCGCATCTGAAATTCCGAGATTTGGAGCGAGTAAACTTGATGCGCGCGGTAAACCGTCAACCGTTGTTTACCGCGCGGGATGACTCGTAGAGCCCTCCCACTCCGCAGTGCACGCGTTGAGCTCGCTAACACACACTCAGGCATGTCCACGTGGTGATTAAAATACGTTTTCTTTGACGAAAACACGAATTCGAATCTAAGGCATTCAAAGAAACACACATAATCATGAAAAATCTCGCTTTTTTTCATGGAAATTTGTATTTTTAGATTAATTTATTAACTTCCTAGAATCATCCCAGGAACCTCAATGAACCTTCCCGAAACGTTGGGGTCCCTATGCTCCTTGCATAGGAGGTGGTGCGAAGCACCCCTAGATCGCAGATAAAAAAAAACGTCAGATACCCGTGCATGAGCCTAAGCCAAGCCCCTCAACGTTTCTAAACGAGTGTTGAATATACGAAGTCGCATCGATATATCGCAACATGCGGAAAAATGCATTGCATTAGAAATGTTTATAAGACCTAGCAATGATTCGAAAACGCTCCAAGCCAGTCAGACGACCTCCTAGAAGCTTCCTGAAAGCTCCTGGACAGAATTCGTGACATGCCATTTTTTTGACTTGTGGAATTCCATGTCCGAACGTCTGAAACTTTAAAGCAAAATCGCCCCTATCAAAATTGCGAGTATGAACACATCGAAGACTTCAATCTGCAGGATTTTTGACAAAGAATTCGAATCTGGCGATGCCGTAATCAAAAGAATGCATTATGGACATCAAAATTCTCAAAAACACACTTTTTTTGTGGGAATTCTGGACCACCCCCCGGATTCCCACCTTCGGTCAGCAGGACCATCTACCCTCAGGAGGGGTGCTTCGCACCACTCCAGGAAGGTCCTAGAAGCTTCCTAGAAGCTTCCTAGGACCCTTAGGGAAACTTCTAAAATTCATGAAAAATCTCGATTTTTTGGGTGCACGAAAAAATCCTTCCTGCAGAGGGAAATTCTCTCAGAGAATAGAATCGACACAACAAATGCATTCCTGGATAGCTCTTGAGCTAATCTAGGTGGGAAAATTACTCCGGAGTCAATTGAATTCACAGATCCTGAGATATCTTCACTTTTGTGATCGATTTCCCCCATTTTTTCGCTCACCAAATTGAGCTGGATTGGCCCGTGCACCGGTATTACTCTTAGAGCAACAGGGCTCTACGAGTCAAATGGTCAAGAAATGCAAGTTAGAGGGAAGATCCTGGATGCCCTGAGGGGGTTGTAGAGGCCTTTGTTTTATTCTTGAAGCATCTGCGAACTTGTGGCCTGCAGTAAACTGTCAACCTTCGTTACTGCAGGGGTGACTCGGAAAGCCTTCCTCTACATATCTCATCTAGACACTCTCTATGATCAGGCATTCTTTCCTCGCATTCCTTCTCCCGCTACGCTTTCTTACGGACTCTTACTCGCGCGCTCTGGCAATCATATATGCATTGAAACCGTGTAAATTGCATGAACATTTTCAATTTTCAGAAAATTTCTCAATGTAAACCTCTTGCCTATAACTCATCCCTGGAATCTCGCAAACGCACTAGAACACTCCCGGTGTGCTCTAGAAGCTTCCTAAATGGTCCCTAGAAACTTCCGAGAAAACTCGAAAAATGATGAAAACTCCAGACTTGCATGCGCGCGGTAAACCGCCAACCGATGTTCACCGCGCGAGGGACCCGTAGAGCCTTCTCCGTCTCGGTCCACGGATCCTGCTCGATTACACGCGTATTGCATTGGAACACTGACTCTTGAACGACAACCAACGAACAGCTGAACAACCGAAACACGCCATCAAGCATGAAAAAATGTCGAAATTTTCTGAATTTTCTTATTAATGTTAAGCCGCCTAAATAACTTCCTGTGCATTCTAAAACACCCCCCGACACTTCTCACGCATCCTAGAAGCTCCCTGGAAGCTTCATAAGTATATTCGAGAAAACTCAAAATTTCATGAAAATCTCGAATTGTTGGTGTCATAAAAATCTTTCCTCCAAGACAACTTTTTCTAAAACGATGCGATTGACACAACGAATACATTCCTGGATAGCTTTTGACCTAAAGAATCTAAAAAAATGGTCCGGAATCAATTGAACACACAGATTTTGAGCTACAACCATTTTTGTGGCAAAATGTTATAAAAAATCCTGAGCCAAGTTTGATGTCATATGTCCCTGTCGCGGCATTACTCTAAGAGCAGAGAAGGCTCTACGAGTCATTTTTTGTGTCATGAAAAAAATCTTGGACGCCAGGTAACTTTTTCCAGAGGAGAAGATTTTCAGATTTGACTACATCAAAGCAAAGCTACAACCATTTTTTTAGGTCCAGGAACATTCTTAGCAAATTCTGTAGTGTGAGGCGACAGATTTTCCCAATTGAAGGGTGCAAATGTTACACATAATCTGTTACACTGAAAAACACGATTTGCCTGTCACCCGCTTGCATGCGCGCGGTAAACCGTCAACCGATGTTCACCGCGCGAGGGACCCGTAGAGCCTTCTCCTTCTCGATAGACGTATCCCGATCGATTAGAAGCGCATAGCATTGGAACACTGACTCTTGAACAGCAATCTCCGAACAGCTGAAACCCCTAAAAACGTCACCAAACATGCAAAATGTAAAAATTTTCTGAAATTTTGGTTCAAATGTACGCAACCTAAAACGAATCCGTATACACTCTAAAACACTCCCGGTCACTCCCTACGCATCCTAGAAGCTTCCTGGAAGATTCCTAGGCATTTTCAAGAAAATTCAACTTTTCATGAAAATCTCGATTTTTTGTGTCATAAAAAAACCTTGATCTACTGACAAATTTTTCTAAAACGATAGGATTGACACAACGAATACATTCCTGGATAGCTTTTGAACTAAAGAATCTAAAAAAAATGGTCCGGAGTCAACGTTGGGGCCCCTATGCTCCTTGCATAGGACGTGGTGCGAAGCACCCCTAGAAGTTTGATAAGAAAAAAAACGTCGGATACGCGAGCATGAGCCTAAACTAAGTCCCTCGACGTTTCTAAACTAGTGTTGAATGTACGGAATCGTATCGATATATCGCAATATACGGAAAAATTGCATTGTATCAGAAGGATCCAAGAGACCTAGCAATGACTCGAAAACATTCCAAGACGGTCAGAAGGCCTCCTAGAAGCTTCCTGAAAGCTCCTGGACATATTTCGTGACATAACATTTTTTGACTTTTGGAGTTTCATATCCGAACGTCTGAAACTTCAAAGCAAAATCGCCCCTATCAAAAGTGCAAATATGAACGCATCGAAGACTTCAATCTGCAGGATTTTTGACAAAGAATTCGAATCTGGCGATGCCGTAATCAAAAGAATGCATTATGGACATCAAAAATCTCAAAAACACACTTTTTTTCGGAAAATCTGGACCACCCCCCGGATTCCCACCTTCGGTCAGCAGGACCATCCACCCTCAGGAGGAATGCTTCGCACCATTGAACACACAGACGTTGGGGTCCCTATGCTCCTTGCATAGGAGGTGGTGCGAGGCACCCCTAGAAGTTCGATAAAAAACAACGTCAGATACGTGCGCATTCGCTTAAATCAAGCCGCTCAACGTTTCTAAATTAGTGCTAAATGTACGAAAGCGCATCGATATATCGCAACGTGCGGAAAAATTGCATTGTATTAGAACGGTGCAGGAGACCTGGCAATGACTCTAAAGCCATCCGAGACAGTCGGACGACCTCCTAGAAGCTTCCTGAACGCTCCAGAGCATATTTCGTGACATGACATTTTTTGACTTTTGGAGGTCCATGTCCGAAAGTCTGAAACTTCAAATCAAAATCGCCCCTATCAAAATTGCGAATATGAACATATCGAAGACGTCAATCTGCAGGATTTTTGACAAAGAATTCGAATCTGGCGGTGCCGTAATCTAAAGAATTCATTATGAACACGAAAGGTCTTAAAGACACACTTTTTTGCAGAAATTCCGGACCACCCCCCGGATTCCCACCTTCGGTCAGCAGGACCCTCCACCCTCAGGAGGGGTGCTTCGCACCACTTGATGCGCGCGGTAAACCGTCAACCGTGGTTACCGCGCGGGATGACTCGTAGAGCCCCTTTTTTTATCAAAATTGCAATTATTTCGTCCGACCTCGCTGAAATTCGGGATGCGTTCAAGCAGGTATTGACTGATTATTTTTTCCCCGGAACGATTTAAAAAGCCGCCACGCGCCATAGGAAGCTCCCAGACGCGCCCTAGAAGAGTCCTAGCATTTCCTAAGAAACCTGGAAATTTCATGACTCATAGCCATTCCAAAAAGCCTGTGCCAAAGTCGCGTACACAGAATGCGCACTCCAAGTCACACCATGGTGACATTTAATGTCACCGAAGAGATAAGATGTTGTCAAGCTCCAAATAATGACAGTGTCTCAAACCCAACATTGATGCCACCAAAAGACACTGCAGACCCTGAGACTCCAGGGACAATGAAAGACACCAAATGCCACATCAAAGCATCTTTGAACACAAACAACTCTGCACAGCTCAAAAACTTGTCATCCTTGCCCGCAAAGTGAGTGAACATTGACCAACATGCCATTTAGTGTCTTGATCCAAAAACATGTTATCCAACCAGAAAAATCATTGATCATCATACCAACATCTGAACATTGGCACAGGGGACTCTCATTTTCAAGATAGAACTCCGTTCTCATGAATCAGTTGCACGCTAGCGTGGGCGAAATCAGAAGAGTTGATGTCAGCGACAAAAACGTCATCCACTCCAGGGTGGGAGTGATAACGGGGTGGGCCACTTGAGCCACACAAAAGGATGCACACTGTACTTGTGCCACACAAAAAGGCCACAATTCACTATTTGCGCTAAAGTGCGGTCACTCTGCTCCAGCATCACAAAGAAAAACAACACGACAAGAACGACAATAGCGCAAAAGTCCACAATCGACATCGCTGCCCCACAAAGGGCCATAAGCAAACCATGGCCTGGCATCACCTTCCATAAACACATTGCCAGCAGCGCACCGTCGACAGCGAAAACCAAGATCCAGTGAAAAAGGGCCACGGCCCAACCACAGTGTGCACATCATGGCCCAAAGTCATTCACCTGCAAGCAGCACCATGACTCATAGCCATTCCAAAAAGCCTGTGCCAAAGTCGCGTACACAGAATGCGCACTCCAAGTCACACCATGGTGACATTTAATGTCACCGAAGAGATAAGATGTTGTCAAGCTCCAAATAATGACAGTGTCTCAAACCCAACATTGATGCCACCAAAAGACACTGCAGACCCTGAGACTCCGGGGACAATGAAAGACACCAAATGCCACATCAAAGCATCTTTGAACACAAACAACTCTGCACAGCTCAAAAACTTGTCATCCTTGCCCGCAAAGTGAGTGAACATTGACCAACATGCCATTTAGTGTCTTGATCCAAAAACATGTTATCCAACCAGAAACATCATTGATCATCATACCAACATCTGAACATTGGCACAGGGGACTCTCATTTTCAAGATAGAACTCCGTTCTCATGAATCAGTTGCACGCTAGCGTGGGCGAAATCAGAAGAGTTGATGTCAGCGACAAAAACGTCATGCACTCCCATACCCATAGGAAATCCACTTGCTGTGTAGATAGGGACCTGGGAGGGTGGGAACTTTCAAGCGCTGAGCATAGGCTAAGCGCACACCTGATCAGTAATAGCCAAAAGAATACCATTGATGGTACCACACTCCATCTTCAAGGATGATCCATGCATGCTGAGGAGATGGGCTGTTGAAGTTGCCCAGACAAAGGTCATCCAGCAGGGGACCAGTCAAGCCTTTAAGTGGAGTGCAGCCCGGGCCTGGTCAAGTAGTAACCAAGCCAAGGTCCTCGCCAGTGGTTTGGGGTAGGCGCAAGCCACTGCAGTCCAGCATCGGCCATCTGGCGCGGTACCTGACAACTGCAGATGTGGTTTGTGCGTCCTACTGCAAATACCACGTGGTCCATGGCACTGTCGTCGGAGTCGTGATAGGTTGTGAGTGTCCAGGTTGTAACAGAGAAAGGTTGTAGGCTTCTTCCATGCCGTAGAGAACATGCACTGATGTGCCACAACCCACTCCATACCTTTGACTCTGGCCAATCGTTGCACTGCTGGCACCAGCCACATTTTGCTTGTCTGCGGATTCTCCCACATGAAGGGAACACCAAACTCAACACACCAGCGAGCTATGCACAGACATGACAGCAGGCACCTGTTTCCAATACGAAGCTTCACATGATCTTTGGGCGACATCCTGATGCGATGACCCCATGGGTCTTCAGCAGTTCGGATGACAGCGGTCCTGTCGCGTGCTCTCGAAAAAGTCGAGCACGGTGGCTCCAGCATCATGCCCTTGATCTTGTGGCTCTTCAAGTCCTTCCGAATCTGCTGCAGGACTTCTCTTCGAGTGAGATCAAACTGCTCACCTTTGTTGATCTCCCACTCACGTGTGACTTGTCCCATCTGCTGTAAAGCAGCTGAGACACGACCTGTTCCTGAAAAGCACTCTGCGAAGTAGCCTCCATTCACACAAACAGACTTGTCGGTATGGGGTGACGCCGCCGGAGAACGATGTCCCCTACAGAGTCGTGGCACCGCACGCAGTGGTCCAGTAGTCCCCTCGGATACGTTGTCGTTGTGTGTTGTACTCTTGCTTGCTTGGCATACCTCTGGAGTGTCTTTGTGCTTTTCCATCTTCCTTTTTTCATCACGCTTAGCAGGCTCTTTCCCTTGAGACACTCGTCGCTTGCTCCTGAGTGTCTCATCTGGTACGGGACAACCTTCAAGCCCAGTTGCCGTACCGCCAATCTCCAGATCTTCAAGAAGTGGCCATAGTCGAAGCACCATGCCGACTCGTCGCTGCCGTTGTCCCTCACATGTCTCAGGGCCGGTCCAGCCCAACTGAACCAGTCCGCATCGAGAGGAATGGCATTGTCCTGCTCGTTCAATTTGGACAGGGAGCCAGTCTCGCCTCGATACAGCAGCAACGACCATGTCCTCGATACAGAAGCCACCGGTGGGATCAGATCTCCCTTCCGCATACTCAGGGCCTCCCCTGGTCTCAAAAAGCCGACCACGGAGATTAAGACCATCAATGCCATGTGGAACTCCCCCTGCCTGCACATCTCGTTGGCGATAGCCGAAAACACCTGGATGGGGTGGGGAGCTCTCGTACGGCTTGGAATCAGAAGCCTCCATCCTTTCAGAGCCCTCCAACTTCGTGGAATCTTCTCCGACCCCACCCTCGACACGCTGGGCAGGTAGAACATCACCCCCGCCAGCAACTTCTCCCCGATCCAAGCATCGCCCCCAGTCAAGAACTTGTGGTTCATGTACTGGACGAGGCTGTGGTCCAGTTCCTTCGCACTCTTGATAGCCAGACCCTGCTTCTTGCTCCACTGAAGAAAAGCCTTCACTTGATCTCGATACTGTTGCGCCGTTTTCGGCCTCACGCTCAATTCCTCCAACAAAGTGTTCTGGGTCTTGGCGTTCATGGCCGCACCCTCTGACATCTTGACAACCATCAACCTCAGTCTTCTCCTCAACTTTGTCTTCAAAACTCTCTCCTTTCGGAAGCCATCTGCCTCCGAGACCTCGCTGCTCTCGTCCTGCGACTCGTTGTCCGGCCATGGACCGGTTCTCAAGAGAATGGCGTCCGTAATGGCCTTCTCCAGCTCCTGTGTCGCTCTCACCCTCTTGGCTGGAGGTAGACCAAGTGGAACATCTGATTGCTCCAGCCGCCTCTTTCTCACCGAGACCTTCGCAGGGGTAACCACAGTCGTACCAACTGTCAGAGCCATCATCGGATTCCTCTGCACCTCCGATGCGAGGATCCTCGTCCTCTTCCGTGCCACTCGCTTCGCTCCCCTGAGTGGCTTTCGTGCATGGCAGGACTCCCCACTTATCAACTGCAGCGCTGAAGACACGGGACTCCAATTCTTTCAACAAACACTTGCTCAAACTTTCGTCTAACTCAGACCGGGACGGCTTGTCCGCAGTATTGAGCTCCGACATGATCCAACGCACCAGTGGTCTCAACTTTCCCAGCACACTCAGAGCTGAGAAGATCCTCACCTGATGCAGCAAGCGCCCATTGCGTGCTCTGTTGCGACCCATGGCTAAAGTGACAGCCATGTTGTCACAAAGAAAGAGCACTCGAGTACCCCATGCTGGACCTGAACGCACTTGTCGAGCCAAGGCGTAGTTCAGGGCTCGCGCTTCCAGGAGTAGGATGCCCTCCTCTCGCTGCCAGCGTCCTGAGGCGAGAACCTTCCAGTGTTTCTCTCGCAACATCTCCGCTGGCACTTCTGCAAAATCTTGAGACAGTTCCCACAAGTCACTGTCAGGGTCCTCGCAGAGGCCCGCCTGGACCAGCGCCGAGTGTCGCGCAGATCCCAGAGAAGAACGCACAAATCTTGATCGCTCTGGAGTGCGGCCCACCTCGGCCACCTGTTCAGGCTCGAAATTTGCAGCTGTCATGCCCCAGCCTCTCTCTGATGCATCAGTAGAGATAACCATAGAGTTCCAACACATGCGCCAGTCAAGTGTGCAACAGATCAACAAGCCTCTGAACATCAATAGTTCTCGCCTAGCGCTGTCCCATAGCGGCATAGGCTGGCTTGATTTCTGCCGACAAAAACGGTACACCATGTGGAAGCATGACAGAAGTTCTCGCCGCATGAGTGCGGCGTAGGTGCAGTGCCCTAGGATCTGCTCCAGAGCCTTGGGCAACACTTTTCGGTGCTGACAAAAGAGTCCAATGCCTCGATAAATTCGCCAAAACCTTTTGGCCGTCAGCCTCGTCAGATGAGCAATTCCATCAAGATGCACACCTAAGAGATCAACTTGCGGGCCCTCATTTGCTTCATGTATGCTCAGACCAAGATCATCGAAGTGTTTGGTCACGGAGTCCATAGCCTTCTTTGCATAGCCCGGCCGACTGCTCATGACCGTAAGATTGTCCACATACGCACAGTGGGAGACCTGAGTAGGCTGGCCCGATGCCGGCACCACCCAAGGGGCCTTCCCATCCGACAGCAAATGAGACCGCAACAGAGTAGCATCCATAGACAGCTGGTATTCTGACACCTTCTGGGCAAAAAACATAGCCCAAGAAAAACCCATCGGAAGACATGCACAGACTGGCCACAGCACATCACTGTCCAACACTGGCGCACCCTCCAAGATAGATCCCACCAGCTTGGTCTCTCGTCCCAGGTACTTGCAGTCAAAGGCAAACCA
>Ga0099797_101084_pt1 | contig 15224 bp, 7 predicted proteins | sample Uncmet_Sort48C_1_FD_89871 | JGI IMG/M metagenome (GOLD analysis project Ga0099797, IMG submission 89871) | Marine eukaryotic communities from CALCOFI LINE 67, Pacific Ocean - C012_Sort48C_1 | ecosystem: Environmental > Aquatic > Marine > Oceanic | place: Pacific Ocean: Monterey Bay | collected... | reverse complement strand
TTAATAAAAACTTTTATGAGAATAATGTAATTCATAAATGTCATTACATATTTAGATGTCATAATATTCTTTTGTAATTATGAATGCTAACGACGTTTTGATTAGTTGTTCAGGGTACATGCTTTAAAAACAAAATAAAAAATTATTGAGTTGATCATTAGGCAAATGAATAAAGAAATCAAATAAGCGATCATCAATCTTAAAAGATTGATGCGCCATACTATTATCGCGTATTAAATCAAGTGACGAAGAGAGGGTTTATGTGTGTTAAATGAATGAATGTTAAACAAAACGTAGAAGTATAAATTTTAAGCCGACTTCTTTCAATGCTTACGCCTGGTTTCTGAGTGCTCTAATAAATATTGGAGATTAGGTCAAAATTTGGATCCCTTTGACTCAAAGAAAAAGGGGCTCTGTGGTGGGAAATGATGAAAAATCATTCAAAGTCAAAGGGTACATTCCACCAGGATAAAAAAAAATCCGCAAAAATTCTGATTTCTTGAAGTAGCGAATTTTTGATCTTCTTTTTCACCCTTTTCCTTTTCATTTAGAATTTTGATTTTTAGGTCATTTCAATCTTCGTTACTCTGGCTACTATTTGGCAAAAAAAACGATGTAAATCGAATACAAATTGGTGAATTTATGGCGCAATCTGTAAAAAAGTGCAACGACTTTTTGAATAGACTTTAATGTTATAGTGATGTGAAGATAATTTTTCTGTGTAAATCATGGAATGCTTCACATTAAGGGGCCGTCTCCAAATTATCAATAATAAAAGTGACCATTCCCGAGTGAACCTGACGGGTTACCTGGGCCGGTTGCCATTATGGGCAGCATTAAGAATTAATCAATCATGTTAGAGACCATGTAATGATTGACCAATGAAAAGGCAAGATTTGCAATAATTTGGAGACGGTCCCTAACTCGAGCTAGCTATTCATCTAGGTTTATATCTTAATTTCCATTCATTTGGAGATAAATGGACTTTAACAATTGAAATATGAAAACAGAATAAATCATTATGTATTTTTTTAAAACAATATTTTCCCGATGTTATTTATTTCTCTGCTTCCTGTTCCTGACCGACCCATTTTCTGAAAACGGGGCGGTGCATCGCTGACAAAAACTAAGTATTTCTAAAATTGGAGAATTTCATTTTGTTTTCTTCTGTGAAAGTAAAGTTTTTTTAAAAAAGCTTATCTGATTATTAGTTCTTTTATACTTGAGAAAAAGTCTTCTGTATGGACTTCCTAAGTTGTAAATGTTTATCATGCATAGACCGTGGTCGTATTTCTAATACATTCTAAACAGTATTTTTATTTTCGGACCGACTGAGTAACTGACAATTTAGACGATAGAGAACAAAAAACAGAGAAATAAATAGCATCTGCCTAATAATCAATTTCCAAATAATCATGTAATTGTTCTTTCTTCATTTATATTCGAGTTAGTTATTTTGTACTTCAATTAGGACTAGGGAGCAGCATCTAGGATTAACCCACTTGTCACCAAGGATCATTTATTTTCTCTTAACTTCCTCCATATCGTTCGAACCACAAGGTATTTTTCGCAGCAAAACAATAATGTTATTATCTCTGCTAAATATTTAAGGACATTCGTTAATACTTTCATCATGAGATCATCTTTCGAAAAAGGCGAAAAGAAACTATCGAGAATGTGACGCACGATGGTTTTAATGTGACGCACGACCGTTATAATGGGTCTTGGACGACATATATTTATATTCATTCAATTTATTCTTCTGTAAAGTAGCATTAATCAGAAAAACTATTTCAATATACAAGATTTTTTTTTTTTGGTCCTGTTATTGTGCGAAGGCGGTCCAATTGAAATAGAAAAACGAACTTAATTTGTATTTATATCCCAAACACAAAACAATTAATAAAAAGGAGACTCGGAGGGTTTAATGATTTTGATAAACGACGAGAAGAAGCAAAAAAAGAAAGGAACGAATGGGAAGTTGTTTGTGAGTTTCAAGTTCTGAAAGATAACAACACGATAAAACCACCTAACATGAAGACAGTGGCATTGACAATTGTGTTACCAGTAATTTTCTTACTACATCTATCAAATAACGTTCTCATAATATGGAAGAAAGATCTTCATAAACCGAGATACTTCATTCTAATGAATCTTTCGTTTAGTGACGTATTGTTGTTGCTCACACATTTTATTCGATTGAATTATTTGAGTCACAGTGCTTTATTTTTGATTTCAGATACTACCTTCTACACAGCATCGATATTGTCAACTCTTGGGATAACTATAGATCGATATATAGCTGTTATGTATTGCATGAAATATAACGAGTATGTGACAAAACCACGGATTTGTTTTGCTTTGTCACTTTTATGGATATTTTCTGCGTTTCTTGCGTCAATTCCTACCATGGCTGGGTCTACACACGAGATGACTTCTTTATATAGAGACTGCGTTCATGTTCCGTTATATTTAGCATGTTGTATATTTTTCGTCGGTTCTTCCATATACATTTGGTATGTACGTAATAAACATGTTGCAGAAATTACAAAGAGGAATGTCTACTTTGGATTCATTGCGGAAAGGTTGGGCATTTTACAGAACTTAGCCAAGTCGGTTGTTGACATTATCAAACTAAACGTTTTAACTGCTTTTCTCGTCATTTTAATTCAAGTATTAAAAGTTGTTAATTATTATTGGCTTGATGAGAGGGAGCATGTTATTTTTATCATCCTTACATTAGCTAGAGCCATGTATATTATGTCGAACCCTGTTATCTACATGCTCACAATGACAGAACTAAGAGAACAATACAAACGAATATTTAAATGTAATTCCGTACATCCAACATCTATTGATCCTTAAATGGAATCGAACAGTTGACACTTTTAAGAAATATGCAGAACTTAAATTTCACTGTTAATGATTTTCTTCAAAAGACCTTCTAGTTTAGAAATCACACTAAATGTATTCATTGTAAAAACAAAACATTATTTCTTCTTAGGGAGCGTTCATAAATAAAGTTTCATATGGGCCCCGGTTAGATTTTTTTCAGGCCAAAATTAGTGATGACCCATAAAAACCAATCCAAAAAATTTCGCGACCCATACAATCTACCTTAAAAAAGATAACTGAAGAGAGTGGAAAAAGGTATAAAAACAGTAAAAGACATATTTTTCTGGTTTAGACAAAATATTGAAAATTGATATGCTATATAGATATACTATGTCAAAATATCATGCTAAGACTCGATTCTTCTTAAATTGATGACTTTACTACACCATCATATAAAATTATTCCACATTTGGTGAAAAGAGGCAGCTAGCATTTGTTTGTTTTTTGGCAAATGCCACAACATCTTCTAAATTTAGACCTATGTAACATTAGAAACACTGAAGAGAAACAGCATCTTACACTTAAAATGATGGGTCAGCGACGGCTGTAGGAAAAGTGGTTCTCGAGATATGGATATGAAATTCATGGTATGTATAGTTTGATGTTTTTGTGTTGTAGAGAAACCAGACGTACTCTTTCGTGGAAAAAGGGGAAGGTTGCTCAAAAATTTAATTACAATTTCCTGATGACTTAAGTCCACCTAGAACCTGACCAAGGAGATAGATCAAAAATATTGTCGGGAAATATACAACAGTAAAATTTGATACACCCTGAAAAAATTAGGTTATGGGAAAAACAACAAAATATATTGCGGTCTGTTCTGCTAGCATGACCGATGAAGATGGTTCGACATCATCATAATGAGCAGTTTTCACAATGGAAACAACAGTTTTCCTTAAAATATCATTAATCATTTGCGTAAAACTCGGGCATATTTAGACTTTCACAGAAATGCGACCCTTGTGCCGTGATTTCAGAATTTATATCTCGGGAACCATTCATCGTGCAAGAATGGTTGACCTGTCAATTTAAGCAGAATATGTTGTTTCTATTCGACATGTCTCCAAATTATCGCTTATGCAAGTGACCATTGCCGAGTGAACCTGTCGGTGCCCGTTTCACGATTCCACGCTTATCGGGCACCGACGGGTTTCCTCGGTACTAATAAACCAATGAAAAGTCAAGATAAGCGATAATTTGGAGACGGTCCCTTTTTGAAGGAGTTCCAATAGTCTTCGACGGGATCTGTAAAATGAACTGTTAAAACAATAACTTAATCGAAGTTAGTAAACATAGCAAGCGTGACACTTCTCTCCATTTCCAAATAGATACAATTAGCACAAAGATAATAAAGTTTCCATCTTCTTAAGTCCTAAAACAAGAGCAGTAATAGTCATTAGAAGCTAGCCATAGGCTTGGAGATGAATAATAATTTATAGTATTAAATCATAATATATTTGGCTCAATAAATATATGTTATTATCTAGTTATGGTCGATGGAAATGTTCTTTTAAGTAAAATGATAATTTTGATACGGGAAGAAAGAATTAATGAAGACTGAAGCAATTTACGCCCAGTATGAGTACAAGTAATGTGGACAAATTGAGTATACAGGAAGCCTTCTAATAAGCGACCGAGAACATTAAATTTTTGCCATTTTGCAATTAGAATACGCAAATGCAAATCAAGAATTAAGTAAAATTAAAATTTTCATTATTGTTCTTGGAGTACTTAGTTATTTCATACACATTTTACATCCTACTCCGTGCACATTTTCAAAAAGTATTTCAATTTCAGGGGGTACTTTTTAGAAAGGGAGCTTAAAAAGAGGGTGCATGTTAGCCCGGGGGCACTCCATATTTGACCATAGGATATACGTCCGTCCAAAAAGCGCGTGGAAAGGGGTTGTATATCAGACCAAGAAATCCACGCGTTCACTTATTTAGGGTTTTTTTATTGTGCAATCTCCGAAATCCACGTGTTTAGGGGTGTTTAGGGGTGAATTGTTTGAACAATCCACGTGTTTAGGCTCAACATTTGCTTAGAGCTCCCTCGCGAATAGGGTTCATTTGGGGAAGTAATGCCCGGACGGTGCATGCATGTTTTATGAGTGGCCCCGGCCATATTAGAGTATTTACTGTATGGAGCTTCTAATATATCAATTATCTGGTATATGAAACATAGAAAATTGCTGACATAACAAGGCTTATTCCCCATAACGTACATTTAGCTGTGTCATGCATGGACAAATCACAAATCGACATTATACTTCCCTACTAGATACCTACCTTTCACCTTATTAAAAACTTATCATTCTAAAGGTATTTTATTTGCGTAGAGTTCTGGTGATTGATTTGAATCAGAGACTGAATAACAAATATTCATAGCATAAATAACCTAATATCCATTAACTTATAGCAAAAAAACTTATAACAAAGTTAATCGTAGAACAAACATTTTTATCATATGGTATTAAACCCTATCACACATACTGTAAGTCCTTGATTTAGCCCCAACCTTCGAATATGCCCCCTCCTCGAAATAGCCCCCAGGGTAAAGTTTGATATTTACCCTACTACCCTTCAAAGAGCCCCCAGGGGTAATCTAATGTTCACAATTTGGTGATTTCTTGCCTCTATTTGATTGGGGAATGAGAATTACATTAATCTTCCACCCTCGAATTATCCCAGTCTCGAATAAACTCCGGGTAGAAACTTCTTTTTTACTATAAACCCCCGGGGCTAAATCAAGGACTTGTGGTACACACAAAACACATTAAATTTTTGATCAAAACGTTTATTTTCTCTCAACAAGCAGATCCAAAAAATTTATCTTTGTCGGTCAGAAGGTCCAAATAATTAAAAATTTAAAATCGGTCAGATACGGTAAAACTTCTAATAAGCACCCTACCCTTATAAGCGCACCCTCTAATAAGCGCACCCTTAGACTTGTATTTTCTAATAAGCGCCCCCTCTAATAAGCGTCCCCTCTAATACGCCCCTCCATTGAAAGGGGGCGCTTATTAGTTTCATGTTCCTAATTCAATTGATAATCCCACCCTGATCCCCATCATACCCTTATAAAGATATACAATGAAGTTTATTTTGCGTTTTTGGGAAGATTTAGAGTCATATTTGCTAATTTTTCAGTGAGTTTGACTTTTGGTTCTACAATTAGCAAAAGACCAATTTATAACATGCTGAAATAATGTCAGGGTAATTCTGTTAACGAATTCAAGCCAATAAATACCTAGGAAAATGATGTTTCTATGCCCCAAATTTGTTCTTTTTGTAGGTGGGTAAAAAAACGGCACTTCTTGGAAATTAACAAAACATATGCGTGAATCGGGTTTTTGGTATCATGCCACATAATATTAAGTGTTAGTACTTAATACCAATCCGATAAAAACAAAGTTTCGTTTTTCTGTTTTTCATCCCCATCTATTTGTTTTAATTGCCATGAATCTTTTATTTTTTATTGCAACTTCAATTAATATTTAACTTCTTCATCACTGATTTTGTATACTTCTATACATAAAATTTCTTAGAATAAGGCAAAAATAACAATTTGTATGTATTCTTAGACATAAAACTTCTTAGAGTACTCCCTTTTTTATAACCAATGTTTTTTTGCCGCAGGCTGAAGTGTTGCTTAACTAAAAGTTAAATTTCCGAAAATTGTCCGACCCCTACCTGACAAAAAGATGTTTACAAATGCTATTTGGAATGAGTAAAATCATTTTACATAGGTCACATGGATTCATTCGCAAATTCCTGCCTGTGTTGCTTATAAAAGTGTTGCTTATGAAAAAAGCGTGTAATGCGAAAATAATAACATGTAATAACATTTTTTATATTCTTAGGCATAAAAGTTTTAAGAATAATGCAAAAATAACAATATTCTGTATATTCTTACGCATTAAGTTCTAAACGTAATACAAAAATAACCATATTTTGTATATTCTTACGCATTAAGTTCTAAGAATTATACAAAAATAATAATATGTTCTATATAATCTTACGCATATAATGTCTAATTATAATACAACTAGTACGGAGTGAATCACTGAAGTGATGTCACAAGCTGCGAAGGAAGCCACAGCAAGATGGAATTCCAAAAAAAAATCAAAAAAAAAATCAAAAAAAAAATCAAAAAAAAAAATCAAGAAAAAAAAATAAATAAAAAAAAATTCAAAGTCAAAATTGAAAAACAAAGAAGAAGAAAAAAAAATTGAAAAAAAAAATGAAGAAAAATAATTTGAAAAAAACATTTGAAAAAAAATCTAAGTGCCACTTTCCCAACTTTTCAAAAAATCTCACCAAGAGAGTGAGATGTGGGTTATGTCCTGTACAGGATGTCAAAAAAGTGTAACTAACAAACGAACGAACGAACGAACAAAGTGAAATCTAGAGCTGCCTTCGCAGCTAAAAATAATAATATTTTTATTGAATATTTGTATGCATGAAGACACTTAAAAATGGTTCACGATCCAAATGATAATTCCTCGTAGTATAATTTCTATGTATAAGACAAAGGCTCCAGGTAGTCGGAGATGTAGTATTTCATGGGGGACCTTTGGTCCCATTTATCTCCGAAAATAATTTGAATTTAGTTTAGTTTAAGTTTATTTCAATGTAGAATTTGACCATACAAAAAATGCATAATTTTTGTCTTTATTTTTTCGTTTGGTTTCCTTATCCATATCTTCATTTTTATCTTTGCTAACTACAGCACTTTTGTCCATTTCTCAAACATAAAAAAGAGTTAGGTGAGAAGAATGAAGGACTGCTGAGAAAAACAGAGTTTAGCCTCCATTGCTAAATATTTTGGAACGTCTTCTGCTAGTCTTGTACACATCACCAAGACAATGTTTTTCATGTATAAAAACAACATTGTTTTGACACAAAGAAGGGTGGGAACGTATTCAAACATGAAATGAATGAGATTATCGTCACTTTCAATTATTCAATTTGAACCACATAGAGTTTTAAATACATGCATCAGGGAAGAAAGACCACTCACAATAGGAAAGATAATAGGTAAATGTTTTCGAAACTAAATCTTTAGATGACGTATTAACTTCTTGATAATTGATAATTCAATTTTTCTTCAGTCATTGTGCAGTAATTTTATAAGCAGGGGTTGGATTATTTTATAAAAAGGGAAAGTGTCTTACTCATCGCCTTCAATGTACGTCCCGGCATAATAGATAATTTGAACAATCCGTTTGAGTTAAGTTATAGTCCTTAAACCTCTCACGTTTTTTCTCTGCATGTTGTTAATGTATTGTAAAAATGGCAATTTTGTTTGATGAATTTGGGGAGAATATGGTACTTCTGACTTTTGTGAATTTAGCTCCAAAATCCCAAAGAAAAAAAGCACGAACTTTTTTCTTTTCCATTCTATGCAGCCACTGTAACATAAGGACATCATCATCATTCTAAAATCTTTTCCACAAATAAAAGTTGCATATATGTTTCTCAAGCAAATTTCCATCATCGTCCCTGATTTTTTTCACGTATTTAATTACTTAACTATGTAAGGGCCGAAATATGGTACCCTCAAAGAAATAACTTGGAATTAATAAACTCAAGATTTCTTTCGTAACATTTTTTCACAATATGATAAAATAGGGTTGTGTGAGAGGAGGAGAATGAAAAAATTGAAGTGAGATGACAGTGGGTTTGGTGATGGAGAAGGGGGTCGAAGGTAGGGGGAAGTAGGATAGTATCAAAAGCAATTTTGCAAATTCAGCGAGTGGTATTTTTTTTCAACCACCATATTTGATTGTGTATGAATTCCATTACGATTGTATTGTATTGTATTGTATTGTAAATCATTATTTTACATCGCTAGAAATATACAATGACTTACTATGATACAATTCGCCCTAACTCCACTTAATAAACCTTCTTAAACATGGAATATTTATGGTGGGGCATGTTTGACCATTCTTGTCACGGGGGAGGGGATTCCGATTTCCCTGTAAAAACATACTTTAGAAAATAGTAGAAAGATAAATTGGACAAGAATATTGTATATTCGTAGATTGACGTCAGAATATGCAATATGTCGATGTCATAACAGTGCCATGACGTCCTAAAACCGTATTATATGGATATGGCTCTTAAATCGAGATCTGAACGTCGTAAGAAAGTATTAGGCCTTCTTTTGAAGCGCATTCGACAGGTCCTTTAACCCTATTCTGGTTGGTTACGGGGTGTAGAATTACACCCTAAGCACATTTCAAAAGAACTCGAATTTGGGATGAGCAGAAGGCTCATGACAAATTTTCATCACATTTTATCATAGGCTACTGTTTGTTTTACAAATATAAAGGTGATTTTTTTTGTCGTATTTAGCCTCGTATTAGCCCCCATTTTACACCTTTTTTTACAATTTGCTTAGCACAAGGTAGGTATTGGTACTGCGCAATATTGTAAGTATTATAAGTAAAAAAAAAGAACAAAATTGTAGCAATACATTCAACCTGTGTGATATTTTAATGACATATTTTGCTGACCCTGTGGAGAAAAAGGCTGACATCAGCAAGAAATGTGCTGACAATATGCAATATCATTATGTATTCTTAATGTAAAATGTTAAGAGAAGTTACCTGCCAAATTTCAGAGTGAGTGGATGATTATTAAGGCAAATAAGTGTTTTGATTAGAATTACTAAATTAAATGAATATCGTTTAGAAAACAAACTAGAAAATTTATATACATATGGCTTCATGAATGTGCGGCCGTTTAATGAAAAATGTTGATTTTATCGAATAGCTAAGGACTCGTCTCCAAATTATCGCTAATGCAAGTTACCATTGCCGAATGAACCGTTGCCGCCCGTTTCGCGCTGCCGCACGAAACGGGCACCGACGGGTTCCCTTGGCCGGGTGCCATTATGGGCAGCATTTAGGATTAGCCAATCACGCTATAGATGATGAACCAATGAAAAGGTAATATTTGCTATAATTTGAGGATGGCCCCTAACCTCTTAAGGAATTATGTCTAATAAGGAGGGATATTCAGAACGAATGCAGTCAATACGTAAGACTATATTGAATGTGTGAATTATTGTTTCTATTGAATATGATATGTCTGGAACTTTGGTTGCCCAATCCATGCACGGAATTGACCCTTCGATGATCTTTTGCATTTAATACTGAATTTTAATATATAGTTAGTTCAATCTAACTTATTCCACTTAATCAACGCGGCGCTTAATTAACGCGAATTTTTGAAAATTCGCGTTAATTAAGTGGACGTTAAAAAAGTGATGCATCGTTTTTGTGGCGTGTTGATAAAGTCGAATAAGGTATTTTATGTTAAAGATTACTGCCTACAACTCACGCTTATTTCCTCTCATTCCTCTTCTCTTGCCTCACTTTTACAATAAGTAGGGGGTGTAATTGTACATCCCCCCCCCCCCTAACCAATGACGTATATAAGAAAGCCCAACCAGAAAAGTGTTAAAATATATTATTTGCGTCAGCACTTTTTTTAAACTCAATTATGAGAAATCAAATAATACGACATCACGAGACTTCATGACGTTGAATTACCAAGAAACATCGTCTGAAAGTTTCTTGTCAACATCTCTCCAGACTTTAAGTCATTTGCTTTATCCATATATTATTTATTCGCTTTTATATGGGCATGTCCCCGGGGAGGGGGATTTAATATAAACGGGGTACGTCGTGTGCGGCCGGGTATGTTTTTCAAAGTTTAGCAAAATGTGTAAAGGGTTATATTTCTGAAATAAAATAATGCGTAAGGGTCATTTTCATAATTTTTCTTCCCGCCCCTCAGGGGCTGGGAACTACATAAGTTGGTTTGTTGGTCAGTGTGTCCAAAAAGTTATGTAAGTTTTGGTAATGAGTAGCAAGCGGGAAGTATTGAATCTCTTGATTCACATGACACTAGTTTTTGATAGAAATCATTTTTAGTTAAAGACTTTATCAACATTGAAGAATAGTTCTCTAATGTCCATGATAGGGAGGAGGAGTCGAATTATATGGGTTGGTGGAAATATTTTTGAGAACATATAAAAGGGTGGGTTGGAATAATAGACGGGGTGGTAAAATATAAATATTCTCATAACACGGGTGAGGCGCAAATAAAAGTAGGGATGGAAAATGATAAATATCAATTCGTACTAGACGCGTACATACCGAAGCATTTTCAAGTGGTTTAAGAAGTATCCGAATCATCCACCACACTCTCTCCTCTCTCTCTCTCTTTCTCTCTCACACACCACATCCATCCACCCCAATTTACTTACTTTTATGTATCATGAAGTTGTATTTTTTCTTGAAAAAATGTACTATAGAAAATTTGTTTCCTCTTTGCATAATATGTGTGTGTGGAAATAAAATGGGTGGAGGGGGGAAATCGGTCAATTTTCCTAAAATGGAGGAGGTGTCGGGTGGTTAAAAGAGTAGTAAATTGGGGGCAAAATTTTAATGTTTTTGTAAAAGGGGGTATTTTATTATGAGAGTACCAATAAAGAGATAATTTAATCATAATCTTGCGACCCGTCACTTTCAACGGGGAGAGAGAAAGGATCTGTGATTTCTAAGCGATCATTTGGTAACCTGGTAAGCATGACATCTGTAAAATGGAAACATTCTGTGAAGAAATCTGCACGGTCATTATGTGTCAAATAATATAACCAATATGCGACCAATATTGTGTTGTAGTATGTTTTTAACATAATACGGCTATCTGAGAAGTTATCTATCCATCTTCTTACATATCCATAATTGTCTGTATGAAAGGTAAGTTGAAAATGGCTTTTTACGCTGGTTGCGTAAATCACTGATTTTATCGACATTTTATTTTCAACGACTTTGTACGATAGTTCCATCTCAAGTACATCTACTTGATATCATTGATAGAGTTATAGGTTATATGCCTTTTTATTTCAGAAGGTTCTCCCTGTGATGGTGTATGTTTTACTTCCATGGTATTTAGTCTCCAATAGGATATAAATTTACCAACGCCTAGTCTCCAAGAGAGTCGCTTTTTGAACGTTAATGGTCTTTCAAAAATTGTCGCCATTTTTCTGGGCGGCACACCTCGTCATTGTCAACTCAAGCCCCCTCCGGCAAAAGATATATTCATGTCGGAATGATATTGATTCTCACCACCGAGTGCGGTCAAAATGCCCCAGGATAGAATTTCAGCGGGCAAAATCTCACGAACAAAAGGCCACTGGAAAAAATGCCCCACAGACAAAATGTCTCAGGATAAAATGCCTTGCCGACAAAATGCCATTTTTTCTTTATTTCCGCAAAAAATAACTGCAGTATTTGGTCCAGCTCCGTTTGGGAAAGTAAATAAAGATTTACGGATTTCTTCATATATTGGGCCCATAAACCATAAACTCGTATCCATTTATTCGTAGCTTTTTGTGGTATTTTCATTTTTGGATTTTTGGATGATGGGCAAAAAATGAATCTAGCAAGCCCCATATCTGGTTAAATTTTGTTTCTTATATGAATCTCAATGTTATAAACTGCTCATGAATGCATACGCAATGGTTGGTGAAGTTTTTCATATTCCGAAAAGTTCCAAAATAAAAATTTCTACAGAATTTCCTTGCCAGGATTGAAGAAATTTTGACTGATAATGTTATGAAACGCTCCGGAATGAAAGGCTCTAATGAAAATTTTCACTCAATTCGTGCAATTGAAACCAAAATTCAAAAAACATGGTGACTAACCTAATAACGTCGCCAATGATGGCCCATAACGCAAAACGTCCACCACATTTTTCATAACGCAATAACGCTTTTAAAAATGACCGATAACGCTATAACACTGTAATTTCCATGTCCATAACGAAAACTACTCGAAAAAAGCCCGATAACGCCAAACGTTTTGCATGCCCCCCTCCCTCTCCATTTTGGTAACGTTGTCAGGATTGCATGATTAGTTTTTGCCATTTATCCCCATTAAGACAGGTATTACCTAGTAGCAATCGGTGATCATTAAACTAAAAGATTTTCGCCCCGAAACTACAATATTTAGACATTTATTGATGTTTTCCTGGATGGGAAACGTTAATTAAATAAACGGGTATACCAATTACCAGCTTTATGCTTTAATTACAACGACTGTTATTTTTTTCCGAGCGTTTTTGGATCAAATTATGTACATTTATTAACATTTTCTCAATAGAAGATGATTATTAATGTCGAAAATTTGCAACTTTTGAATAAAAATGTTTATTTCTGTTCCATTTTTCTTAGCCACCTTTATTGAACGTGTATCGTTAATTTTGTATAATAAAGTAGGGTCAAATCATAGGGCCATATTGTTGTCATCTTTTCCTTCCCTGAATTGCAATTCTCACCATTTGCCTGACATCGTAAATACTGATGTCTAGCAAGGCTGCCTTAACCTTTGGTGTTTGCGAAACACTCAAGTTGATTGTATATAGAAAGTTTTATATGAGAATTTGTCTAGAAAACAGCTGGGGAAAAGATATTGCCCGTTAATTCGAGGTGTCCGCCTCGATTGTCCAAGTGTCCGTTAATTAGAGAGAGGACTGTGTAGTTCTCGTCTCCGTTTTAAGAGAAAAGATCATTTTTTAAAAAAGTTCCTATTTTGTTTCTATAGTCCTAAGAGAAAGTAGAACAAAGCACATGTTTTCGTTTTTTAAGAGTAAAGAGAAAAACAAGGCTTTGTGTTGTATACATTGGGGAATAGGCCAAATAAATCAAACAAAAATCCTCAGGATCTCCTTAACAGAGACATTCTTAGTTCGATCCATATTGACTATGCTCTAAGATGGATAGCATTTTCTTTAAGTTCTCTCGTAGAAAATAAAATGCAGACGCCGACTCAGCGCTTTGTGGACGCAAGACGCAATCGAAATCCTATTATAGACGCGGACGCTTTGTATTTCCAGGACGCCAGACGCCGGGAAATATTTGCTCTGGATGCCAGACGCGTACACAAAAATGGCTCTGGACGCCAGACGCCAAACCCTATAAACCTCCCCCCTTTAGGTCGAGCCTCGATATTCTTACTTTTATTAAAATGATCTTAATTTGATATATTCATAATTCTAATCACTTTTAACCCTATCGGGACGCCGACAAAAGGACTGATCAGTCGAGATCTAGACGTCATTAGAAAGCGGTTATTTGAAGCGTTTGGATTGTTATTTAAGAATATTAATGTTAATATTAATCCCACATCTTTCTATAATTTGATGACGTCAGCACTTATTTCTGAGAAATGACGTTATTTGACGGCAATGACGTCACGACGACGGATTTCCACGAAATATCAGAATGCTTCTCTTATCGACTTTTAACGGCTGTCCAAATATGAAATCATTTGCATGTCTCAATCGCTAATCATGGCTTAAAACGTAATTCATGCTTTCATATGGGCAGATATCCAGATATAGGGATTTTGATACCCACCCTCGGTATTTCAGCTACTGTGTCCGCCTTTTTTGTCATATGGACACCATATTTGGCCAGAATGTGTCTAATAGTCTATATCTTTTAACTTGCAAAATGCCCGGACTTCGGCCCGGCAAAATTTCCAATTACAGGGGCAAATTTACAGGGGGAGGCGGAATCCGGCGCCCCCATGGCAAATAGGGGTAAGATAATCATCTAGAATTTATCTATTCCAAGCTTGGCAGATGCTTTCTACCATGAATTTGATTTCAAAAGTGAATTCTCGTTGACCGTCGATTCCAAGGGTACTTTTATATGCATCTTAACATGATCATTGTAAATATTTTTCTTAAGTTTTCTTTTAACACCTCATTTTTCTGAAAGAACAAATTTCATTACATGTTTCAGCCTAATTATAGTTTTCAAGCGAAGAAAACAGTTTTTCGACACCCGAATTGTGTATATGAGTTACTGAGAGAGGTCTGACCAATGATAATTATCATATTATAATCAATATAATTAAAGATATGAAGTTAGTTTTTTTGTATTGAGAGTGAAATGCTTGAGCTGTGGCACTTTTTTGAGTTGGAGTAATAAAATGTTCTGTCAGCATAATTCATAGAGTGCCATCTTGATAAGAATTAATGTTGTAACGTTCCATTTTTTGTGGCTTTCTTCGCTGCTTGTGGCATCACTTTAGTGATTCACTCCAAACTAGTTTCCTTATGAATCGTGTATAACAATAAAAGAAAAGATTTATTTATAGCAAGGTTACGCAACGAAAAGATAGTGGCGAGAAGATGCAGACAAAATGTCCCAGAAAAAATGTCTTGCAGCCAAAATGTCACCCAGACAAAATGCCACTCAAACAAAATACCAGAAAAGACCACTAAAAATATTCCAAATTA
>Ga0099797_101083_pt1 | contig 15241 bp, 10 predicted proteins | sample Uncmet_Sort48C_1_FD_89871 | JGI IMG/M metagenome (GOLD analysis project Ga0099797, IMG submission 89871) | Marine eukaryotic communities from CALCOFI LINE 67, Pacific Ocean - C012_Sort48C_1 | ecosystem: Environmental > Aquatic > Marine > Oceanic | place: Pacific Ocean: Monterey Bay | collected... | reverse complement strand
TATAATGGTGTAGAAGCCAATGGCATTGGCTCAGCAGGCGACATTGATCTCACGGAGAACAACTTTTTCACATCAATAACGATGCCGGAGAACATGAATAAAGAAAATCTCGTGTTGAATTCTCTTGGATCACGGACGCAATCGCCTGCCGGCACTCCGACAAGTGTGGTTTCGAAATCGAGCACTGCCGGTCTATCTTTCGGACAATCGACACAGAATCGTCCCTCCAGCGCTTCTGGCGCCACGTCGTCCCGTTCTTCGTTCCACAAGCACGTGAACGATCCGTCTTTGATGGCGCATGTTTTCGTCAAAGAAAAAGAAACCATGATGAAAAAGATCGAAAAGCTCGCAAATGAAAATCAACGTCTCAAATCCCGCGTCGGCGCTATGCAGTCCGAGCGCACGGCTTTGCAAGCTAACGCTCAATCGAACGCGCGGTCTTTGCAGTTGCTCCAAGACAAAGTGTCCAACCTCGAAAAGGCGGTGGAGACCGAGAAAAAACACAAAGAAGCGGCAGAACGGAGGAATCGCTTGACCGAAAACGCACGTTCGGTTCTGGAGAAACAACTGTCCGAGAAGGGAGAAGAAATCGAAGTGTTAGAATTGGACAGGGACGCGCATTTGTCCGAACGAATCAGGCTGGAAGAAAAAGTTTTAGAGAACATGGGAGAAGGTTGTGGTGGTTCAGAAAGCAAATCTCAAAAGGAAGAACTCGAGGCTCTTCAGAACGACTATGAACAGAAACTGGAACAGACAGTGGCTTCATACGAGCAGAAGCTGCAGAGGTTTCAAAAGACTGTGGATTGTTTGAGACAAGAGTTGGGAAAAAAAGACGCTCGTGTGAAACAGTTGCAGGAGCTGTATGAGAACTATTGAAAATGTTTTTTTTTTTTTGCATGATCTGTGTCGAGGACCCAGGTAGGGTAGAATCAAAGACGGACGGTACGAGAGTAATGTGATTGTGTTCGATTCTCTCTTTTCTTTTCTACAGCTTTCCATTCTGGCGATTCATCTTTTCGTTCGAAAGATTTCCTTCTGGCAGCGCAATGGGAGGCGTGAACTGCCATTGCGTCAAGCATGTTGGTGCAAGGCCTGGAATTGAATGAAGTCTGAAACCAATCTTGAAAATCTCTCTCGGAAATGTTTCTGAACGTTTTTGGAATATTATTGACAAAATGAATGAGAAGTGTTTGTGGCAAATGTTTCTGATTTGATTTCATGATTTGAGTTTGACTGGTTGGTCTCTTATTCTCGCTGAAGAAACCATGCGGGCCGTGGCGAGAGATCCTGTGAAAAGGACTCTGAACGTCAGATGTGCCAAATCTGCGTGTGGTATGAGTGCAGCCATCGCCACCAGGTCGATGTCAATGGCGTCTTCTGCGACCAGCAGCAGTAGTTCCGCGGTTCCGGACTTTCCACCGACAAATCATGATCGAATGTCAAACTCGAATTTTCAGGACAGTGGAAGTGATGGAAAAAGCGACAGCTTCTCTTCCACCAGACAGCATGGCATCCAATTTCAATCGCCCTCCTATACGAATGATGCTAGTTCGCGTGTGGCAGTCGTTGGAAACATGCGGCAGATTCTTTCCTTGTTACCGTCTCTCTGGCAGCGGGAGCACATCGTCGTTCCCGTAGATTCATCCATCAACGCTGGTATGTCCAAACTGGATCAGATCAATCTTGATGCACGTAACGACAAGTCCAGAATGAAAGCCGCCAACAAACGATACTCGGATAATCTGAAACGACACGACTTGACATCAGACCCGTACAATTTCTATTACGACGATTTGTCGCATCGTTTATCCCTCTCCCAAGTCTCCTTCGCGATCGGAGATTCGGAAAAAGCTCAGGAAATCGTCAGAGAAATGGGCGTTGCATATGACGGGATCGAAAATTACAGGGCGGAAGATTTCGCATTGATGCAAGGGGAGGAAGAAGCTCTGAGCTGTTTCAGCGCCGCAAATGGTGAAAGTGCACAGCAGAGTAGTACTAGAGTTCCGGATATCTGGCGAAGGCGAAAGAGATTGAATTATCTCAGTCATGAAAATTCGTTGGATGAGAATACGCTCTCCATGGCAAGGCGGATGCGTTATGTCCTCGATTACCTTCCCGACGATCAAATTCTTATGCATATGTACGGCGCAGGAGTCACGAGACCGAGTATCTGGATTTGATTTTCTTTTGTCATACACGTTTTCTTTTTGATGAAAAATCTACTGAAATTGAAGTCCTGTATCTGATCATGATTGATGACAATGGCAGATCTTTTGAGCAAGTCACACTCTTTGAGTCTCTCATTCTTCAATCGCAAAATTACTTAATCCCCACCAAACACATTGAAAAACGTTTCCCAGGCATAATAACAGCTGGCTGTTTGCGTTCCCGCGTTAAGATCTCGCAAGGAATGTGGAACTTCTCGTCGCGAGACTGTATCCAGACGGTTGGGACAGAGGCTCTAGTAGACGGCGGTATCGCGCCCCTGATTCATGGAGCGAATATCGTGCCCCCAGAAGATCGAGAAAGTTTGGTTACAGGTATGGGTGTTTGTTTGAAGAGTTTGAAAGATGATTTTTATGTTGTTGGTGCTCATTCGAAATTTTATATTCTGGCGAAAGCGCATCGCGTTTTTGTTTTGCGCATTTCTGTCCAGAAAGTCCGCATCTGTTTCCACTCGGATTTCGTTCAAAAAAAATCTCGAAAATATAAACCGCCCAGGTATCTTCGCCACCAACTGGCTAGCGCGCTTCAGGCACCACCGCTCAGAAGCACGATTCATTGCCTTGAACGTCTGGGAACGTCCTATTCCGCGGTTTGAAGACAGACACAAAAAAGTGGACCCGGATTTCGCCGTCAAATATTTTTTTACGCCTGAAACTGGCATTATCGCGAAGGGATCCCCCAGGTATGTTGAAAAACACTGCAACAAAGGCCTCAGGATGAAGAATTCGGCGGTAAAAGACTCCGAGAATGAAAAAGGCTCCGAAAAAGACTCAAATACCGAAAAAACCGCAGTAGTGACCTCCACCTATGCAGAAGAAGCGAAACAACTGTTAATCACAGGGCCGAATGTGGCATCCCAATACTACGGATTCCAGCATACAGTGAAGAACAAATTATGGCGTGACCCGTTGACAAAACTTGCGTCCTACAACATCAAACTTTCGGAGTCGTTGCAGTATACATTCGGCAGATGGCGCAAACGATCAGTACCTGTGAAGGATAAGCCGGATTGGGGTATCAAGAAAGTTGCGATGGTGTATTACCGCCTGAAACGAGCAGCAGGAAAAAAGTACACCTACCTCACGAAAAAACACACGAATGCAAAGAGAATCATATACAAGAGTCGGTACAAATAAGGACAGTTTTGGTGTGGAAATACTTGGGAGATTCTTTTACGTGTCGGATTTCTGAGACATGAAACCTTCTTTCTTTGCTTCTGGGATCAAGAAGCTTGCAGTCTTTCATGAGTGTGAGTTGACTCAAAAGCCGCTGGGAATAGTGTTTCAGCAAACATGAGAGCTCAACTTCTCCTGAGGAAGTCAGTCATGTTCGATTTTGATGCTGAACGTGTCCATTTCTCTCTGAAGCCCAGTGTTCAGCTCCTGTATGGATGTTCTCAAAGTTGAATGATTGACAAGAGTGTCAGATGCCGTGATGATGGGATGGAATTTGTTTTGGAGTCCTGTCCAAAAGTAGCAAGTTTGCTGCCGTTTTTTTGCGCAAACACGATTCTCAGTGTGGTTTTTGCGATTTTCAGGTGGGAACGCGAGCAATCGAACATCTAGAGAAAACATTGCGGGAATTCGAAGGATTTTTTCCCTTTGAAAACGATGATTCTCGAAGAGAGCTTGGTATCGAGTCCGAGACTTCTAATTCCTGTCGAAGTCTACTGCATGTCGAAGTCTATTGTCTCGTTGAAATTTAAATGGCCTCAGCATCAGTGATTCAGTCTCAGTTTGAATTGAAGCATCACTCGCGGACTGAATTGAAGGCGACGACTCGGATTATGGAGAAAATTGCCTTTTCATTTTAAGAACAAACGTGTGCTTTTTGCGATTCAGAATGATGAAATAAATTTGAAATTTCAGATCCCATTGGTTTTTGCGAAATTTGAAACTTGACTTTTTTGCGATTGGAAACGAGATCTGAGAGTAACAGATTCAGAGCAAGAAAACGGAGCAGAATTTTTTTTTCAAAAATCCACAAGGACTTTTGTCATTCTTTTTGTCTCCTAAATAATATGAATCCTTCTCATCCTCTTTGTGTCTAACTGAAATTCGACTTTTTCTACTGATGACTAAAAACAAAGACAGCAAGTAAATTCTCGACAACATCTGTTAAACTTATCGCAATCTTGTACATCGAAGTGGCAAAAACATTCCCTATATCTATCCTTTCATTTCTTTTCCGATTTCCAAATTCAAATTGAATTCCTCAGCGGAAACAAAACCTCAAAACTTTCATCATGAGTGTGAAATTGGTGTCATTGTTGTTTGGGCCTGTGATGGATTGTTATGGGTTGGCATTGGAAGTAATTGATCAGAATCGTCTGGCAACAGCACAGAGCAACGGAACAGCGGCTTCGTCGGACACGCGCGACAAGAAAATTGGCAAATTGACTCGCACGAGTGGCCAGATGCACGACAATTCGGAAGAATTCGAGAATTTGGCAGCGCAGTTGGCACAGAGCGCAGGAGCAGTGGATGCACAAACAGCAGCTTCGTCGGCTGGTTCAACTCACGGTGCAAGTCGTCCTCGACAACTGAGCCTGCCAGTTGTGGCAGCGAGTGCGGATGCGAATTCGTCCAGCCTTGCCCTTCTGGGAGCACAGTTACTGTTAGCAGCACAACGCCGCAACAGCAACACACAGCCAGTGGCCTCGGGAACTTCAAGTGACACTCCTTTTCAGTCACGTAACCAACAAATACGCCAACTTGATAATCAGGCCGCAGAGTTGAGCAACAGCGCGCAAGAGCTCAATGAAGACGCGGCAGCATTGTCAGCAGCTTTGGGACAGCACGCTGCTCAGCGAGGCACCGGATTCCGTCAGGCAATGTCAGCAGCCAGAGATGCAGTCATTGGTGCAGTCCGTCAAACACTCGGTCCGCGTCGTATGACCTCGAGTGGACCAACAACCACTGCTGCAGAGGAAGACGGTGGCGACAACGCGGCTCGAGATGGGTCTGGATCAAACGGAGGTCAAGATGCCAGCCGTGTCATTGTACCGGAACCTGGCATGGTTTCCGATTCTCGCAGAGAGGGACTGGTAACGAACGAAGACGCCAGCAGAGGATTCTGTTGGAGGTGCAGGCGACGTCGTCGTCCTACTGACGGGTCTGACTCTGGTGCAGCCGGCAACGCAATAAGCGTGAGTGATGGTGTCGAGCAAGATGGTGCCGAGGCATGATATCCCCGAATTTCTGAACAACGTCAGTGTCGAGTGAAAACAGTTCTGGTATTCTATCTTTCTTCTCTTGTAGTCGAAAAGCTGAAAATCCCATCAACTGGAACACTGCCAGTGACGAGCGCATTGTCAATAGCACAATGCCAATCGAGATTCCTCTCCATGTTGTATTTCCCGTGAGTGTTGCGATTGAGAAGTATTATCCGCAACGACAAAGTTTAGGTACTGATCTTGGTTCGATCTCGTAAACAGAAGAAACGATTGCAATGCCTATTCCAGAGTACAAAAAAACAAATACTATTCTTACAGGAACAGTTTCCGATGCCAAAAAATGAGTATCGGGTTTGTGATATCATCTATTCTTCCTTTCAAAAAATTCAACGAAGCGCATCCTGGAGCTCTGATAGTTGGATTCGATCTAGCCTTGCGAGTCGATGCAAAGACACATCCTAATTACGATTAAGATGTGTGAGTGGTCGTAACATGAGACTGCTCCAATTGTTGTCACATGAGACTGTTCTCATTGTTGTGACATGGGCCTAGAGTCTGGAGCCCTTGTGCCACGCGGAGACGAAATGACTACCAAAGTCAGGCCCGCATGTTAGTATGATAAATCTATCAATCCCAGGCATGATATCTGCATTAATTTATCCTCAGTCTGATCGAATCTGAAATTTCAAATTTGAAATCCGATATCACAAGTATATCCAGAAAATTGCGTGAACGAAATTTGATGACAAGAAAGAAAACAAGATTGAAAATGGCCCAATCTGCCACTGCCAAGGGCCTGAAGCAATGAAGTGAATTTATTCTGTTGACGAGCCGTAAGTATCTGCCATTTGATCGTTGATTCGTTCTCGATTTTGGCAAGTTGTAGTTTGGTTAAGTATCCAGCAGCGTATAGTAACGGTTTTCGTAGGCAAGCTTTGACGAGAGGCATTGATGCCCTTCAATTCCGTCAAAAATTCATTTCGTCCAATGAGTTTCCTCTGAGTCCGATGATCACCAAGGTGGACAGCGGCCCGGTGATTGACATGCGTAAGTTTGCGCAAGTCACATGGACACTGCAGTGATACGTGTGTAACTTGGTTGATTTGAGAACAACCAACACAAAAGCCAGAAGGAGGACACTCAAAGACATCTCAGGGATTGTGACAGTCAAAAGACTCACAGACAGGGACAAGAAATGTAGAACAATTATTCTTGCCAACAAAGTTAAAAACTACAGTATGGAATTTCAATTTGTCTGATTGATGAAATGATGACGTCAGGTCCATTTGTTCGCCGTCGTATGGAAGTGTAAAGGGTTTCGATTTCAATTGGCTGAAAACATGTCTGTTCAATTTGTCAGTGAGATGGGATTGTGTGGCTGTCAAATATCAAAAAAAAATCGTGTTGTTTTCCGTGGTCATTTTTTCTCTGTGGTACAGTAATCCTTGTGCCGTGTTGTCTGTGGTTAACTTCATGAGTCGGCTCATTATGATTGGCTCAATTTTTGTTTTCTCGATTCTCAATTCCGTTTTTGTTTTCCCGGGTGTTATGCCGTAAAGTGATTCATAACGTCTCATTCTATGATGTAAAAAACTTGTTCTGTATTGTTTGCATTAACAAGTCATGCATTGTCTTCCCATTCGAAAAAAAAATCAATCAGCCGTTGTGTTGCTCGACAAGCGCCGTACGGTTCTTGTTGATTGTACAAAGGAACTCGAAGTGACTCTATCGAGTTTCTTTCCAAAGTTTGGCTCTTTCAAGAGACATTAACTTTGGTTCAAAAGTATTTCGCCTATCGAATCAATCTAGCTGGCAGTGTTGTATCAGTACTATCAGTGACCATGATGCGTATCTCAATGTTGGCGCGCCTTGTGGTTGCAAATGGAGGACAAACAACAGATGACTATTTTATGAAGTCCATGAATCTCGATCCATCGCAGCCGGGAAACCAAGATATCGTGGTTTGCAACTCGAAAACCACTAAAAAGGATTGCTACGATCATGGCTGCCAGTGGTGGTACAAAGAGTTGCTTGATCAGTGGCCCGACATCCCGAGTCTCGGCGAGGGCGACCACAACGTTGATCCTGCAGGGATGTGCCGTCCATGTGCTTCAGACACTCGTTTTGTCTCCTTGCATCCCGCTTCCGGAGCCTGCAATTCTCCGTGGTCTGATGTCTGCACGTGTGGTATATTTCCAATTCAATACTTCTTCATTGTAGGTTGATTCATTGATCTCTGCGTCGTTCAACTTTGTTTTCAAATTTGAAATTTGGAATCCCAATAAAAGTCGAAAAAAGCTTCAGTTCGTAGAAATCTAAAAAAAAATTTCATTGATCACACAGCTGACCAACAATTTAACGGCTGTACGCATCCGATTATCGGCGCAGCCGTTCGTGTGGGTTGCGTTATGGAATGCCACAACAGCGAGACTGTTGGAGCGACCTTCCCAACTATGCCAGAGACACAATACGATCAGCAAGCAATCTGCAGTCTGAAAGGAGAAAACTATATTGGAGGCGCGGACTATGGACAGCAAAGTGGCAATGGCAATCAGCAGGAAACTACCTCAGCTCCGACTACTGCAAATCCGACAACTCCAGTTCCGACCACTCCAGTTCCGGCGCAGGTTGAAGAGAAGCAAGGCTCTTCCGGAGATGGCGATGATGATAACGAGGAGCAGGAAACTACTTCGGTTCCGGAGGGCGGAGAACCAGGTTCTGGTGGTTTTGGTGGGTTTGGAGGCCCCAATCAACAGCAAGGCGGTGACCAAGGCGACGTGGCTGCAAGAAAGGTCACTGGTGCTTACACCGCGACAGAGGATATTCCTGCAGGAACCACAGCATCTGATTTGTTGGCTTCCAGCTCATACGTTACTGCGAAAAAAAACGGTCTCGCTTTGGCATTATCAGTGGACTCCTCCACGGTGACCATTCTGAGTTTCACTCTCTCCCGTCGTCGTTCCTTGGCCGCTCTCTCCCGTCGTCGTTCCTTGGCTGTTGCACTTGGCCAGAAGAAGCGTCACTTGACTGCCACAGATGTCCAGACCAGCTACGAGATTGCTGTCGCTGCTTCTGTTTCTCAGACCGCTGATCAAGTTGCCGATGCTCTTGTCGTTCTCCTCGCTGATACCGCTACCGCGACTGCCGTATACTTATTCACATTTCTAAACTTTCTGGGAATCGGGATTGACTTTAAGTTGGAAGCTTCCTAATCGAGTTTTGGATTGACTTTTGGATTCTGAGGTGCGTTTTTTGTTACCAGTATTTTTCAAGAATATCTCTATTGCTAATTGATTCCTATAATCCTCTTTGATTCAAACCCAAAAATTTTAACTTTCAGATTCAAACCCAAACGAACACCGCAATGGCTGCTGCTGATTGGTCTTCTGACGCCACTTTCTCCTCTGCTGTTCCGACTATTACCGCCGCGCCAACGGTTGCCACTCCAACGAAAGTTGCGGCCATTCAGCCAACGGTTCAAGTTAACACTGGCGCAGCAATCATAACTTCGGGCGTATTCCTGCTTGAGGGTTACAGCGACAGCGGTTGTTCTATCGTGAGTCACGGTTTTCCTTTCAGCGGTGCTATAGGCGCTTGCCTTGGTCCCGAAAATATGAAAATCAAAGTTCTGTCCTGTTCCGACACAAAAATGCAATTAACCGACGGTTTGCAGTGTAATACGCAAGGGAGTCCCAAGGAGTTGACGCTCACGAGCACCTGCACGCATATTGTGACCGACACCGGTGCTTCCCTGTATTACAAGGCTGCTTGTGGAGCGACCGTTGCGGCCATTCAGCCAACGGTTCTAACTTCGGGCGCGTTCCTCCTTGAGGGTTACAGTGACAGCGGTTGTTCTATCGTGACTCACGGTTTTCCCTTCAGCGGTGCATTGGGCGCTTGCCATGGTCCTGAAAATATGAAAATCAAAGTTCTATCCTGTTCCGATACGAAAATGACGCTCACCGACGGCTTACAGTGTAATACGCAAGGGAGTCCCAAGGAGTTGACGCTCACGACCACCTGCACGCATATTGTCACCGACACCGGTGCTTCCCTGTATTACAAGGCTGCTTGTGGAGTTGGTGTCGCCGCAAGTGACGCGTCGGTGAAGATGATTCTGTTTAATAACAGTGTTATTACTGTGACCACGATTGCCTCCATGATCATGGCGCTGATGTTCTAATAACGGTCGTAAAGTATTTGAGGAGTAACATTCTGTTCTAAAATAATTTATTTTAGAATATGGGTGTCACGACTCACAATGTAGATGTTCAAACAGTCTTGGTTCAGAAATGTCAGCTTTGGCAGCTGACTCAGTTTTGGTTCAGCAATGATGTCACAGGATTAGAAGTCTTGCTAGGGGAGAAGAGTGTATGGAAAAGAATTACAACCAAACTCGTATTCACAACATTGCAAAAGGATACCGAATGCGAAGTATATTCGGTGCGATACAGGATGCAGAAACGAAGTATATTCGCTGCAGTAGTACCTTGGTCAGGTGCGTGCCTGAAAATACTATTTTCAGTGAAAATAGTATTTTTAGTCAAGATTATATATTTTAAATTATGCCAGCAGGTTCTTTATGTGGAGTACTAGAGGATTGCGTATTTGTGTTTCGCGTAAAGATAGAATGCATTTGTGTTTCATATAAAAATAGATCATAGCCTATAATGTTAACTTAAGTCATTGCTCAAAAGAAAAGATAGGATGGCGTGCATTTGTTTCATGTAAAGATTTAGCATACTACCTGGACCAGTCAAAAAGAAAGCTCACTTTCAAATTCATCAACGAAGAGTCAGATTATCACCTAGTCAGATTGTCGCCAAATAGATTCGTCACGGTTACATAACGTCTAAGAGATGATATAATCGATTTGGTTTCCAATGGCAGTCTTAGAATCATTATACAGCCCGTCGGCACGGTTTCAATGATCCGTACGGTTGGTGTTTCAATGATTAATATGATTATTTTTTGCGACCTGGTGTCACCATGTGGTGCCGTAAGTTGTAACAGTTGAATTCCAGTCATGTTGAATTCCAGTCATGTGAGTCATGTGACTTGGCAATCATGTATTACATCTATAATAATACATGATGTAACGTCAAAGCGAGTCTATGGGAATCGGATGTCATGATAAGACTGTTTGTCTGATCGAGTGCCTGTCTGATCGTTTGTTTAATCCATCAAGTGTTCTCTGAATCTCAAATGGTTGTTGACAAAAAATTTATCCGGTTTGTTGCGATCGTGTTTGCAATTGAAGTTCTAGGTTCATGTTCCCATGATTGCGAGTTCTTGGTGGTTCTGGTGCGTTGCGAATTCGGTTTGCGTGATGAAAAAGGGTGTTTGCGTTACGACATCATTATCGAGAAAAAAAAAAAGTGACTCTCTATCATCCAGGATGAACAGCATCAGAAAAAGAATCTCTGAACCTTCGGTCCTTCAGTATTGGGATGAAAACCCAGTAAGGATTGGTAAGATCATGTTTAGACCTAACTCAGCTGTATCATTGTCACCTGTGTAAATGGCAGACTACTACAGTAGTTACTCTGTAAAGAAAACCACTGCTTGAGAGAATCAATCTTGATAGATCCATTTCTATGGATAGCCACAAGCGTAATTGGCAATTTTCAGAAAAAAGAAACGCTGTCGCACACTCTCAGGAAAAAAAAAAAAAGCTGTGTTGTCAATGAAAAGGAAGAGAAAATGCTCTCAAGGAACTAATGACTTGTCGAGTTGACAACTGAATTAGGGGGCAAATTTATCTCGATGAGTTGACTCAGTTGAGTGACTAATTGAATTTGTGTAAAATACGTTGAATATCGATTGCGTCTGATTTCTTTCACTTTCTGAAACCATGTCAGGCAGTCGTTTGCCTGGTATGGTGCGCGGGCCGTCTCTCGAGTTTGATTCCAAGATGGTGTCTGTGCCTCAAGATGGACCAAAAGGATCTGGACCAACAGGACCAAAAGTCCATGGCAACTACGAAGCAGAGTCAACAGCTGTTGGCGGAGAATCGACGGCTGACACCAGCAAGTCGAAGCCGGCTGACGCCAGCAAGTCGAAGCCAATATCAGATGCTGCGCCATTTGGTGGACACGTTCCGCCATATGGTGGACCACCATCACGAACCATGTTGGCGGCGAATTCTCTGCAAGAAAATAACATGCTTGTGCAGCATGGCACGAACGAATACTCCGATATTAATCCAAAAAACAACAATGACTCATATCTCGATGATTCATATTATGCCAGTGATTATGATACTCAAGGAAGAAGAATATTGGATTCCTCACAGAAATCACTTCGTGAACGACAACGGAGCAGTCAGGTCACCGAAAATCAAAAAAGACAAAGTCAGAGAAAAAGCCAGACGTCATCAAATCGCCGAAAGCGTCTGACCGACAGACAAATGACCACGCAAATGACTGTTGCGCTGAGTGTTAACGAACAAGACAAAGCCAAAATGGATGAAATCATCAGCAACCAGCTTTCCAGAATAAAAACTGCCGGTTGGGCCTTCGAAAGTGCTGACACTTTCTCCAGGCTTCGCAAACGTCACGAAATCAGGCACGCACGCCTGCAGAAGGAGTTTGGGGCTTCGGTATACCATAAGTCGCAACAAGATTCTTCGTGGGGGAATGTAGCGATCACCTCCCCTCTAAGAACTCAAAGGTCTTACCGTCTGCTCACGCCCGAACACCTGGTCAAACAATGGCGCGAGTGGAAGAAGGTGGAGCTTATGTCTGACATGGAAATCACAAAATCTGCATTACAAAACCCAAATTGGGAAGCCGAAGCCACCCGTCGGCTCCAACAATACGAGTCCCAGCGGTTAGCGGTGCGAATTCCATTCTCAGGGCCGCGGCGATGGCTTAAGAAAATTTTTGGAAACGATCGAGACAACGATCTAGAATACATACGAATGGACTTGGCGCACGAGATTTTGAATTTTGGCGTTCCAGAAGTAGATGATGCGATGATGCTGGCGCTAAGGGACGAAGAGATGATGGGACAGATGGGGGGAGGAGAGGAAAAAGTAAAAACACTCGGAGAGCTTTTTACTGAAAAACTCTTTACTGAATCTACTGAACAAACTTTTGTCGCAGGAAAGAAAACTCCTTCGAAAGAAGCAGTCTCGGTTTCGAAAGAAGCAATCTCAGTTTCCAAAGAACTAGAAAACTCAAAAGAAAACCCAGAAAAAGACGCACCCACAAACTCTTTCCTCTCCGTATACGAACTCGACCGTGTTTTCCGGCCTTCATTCGCATGTCTGATCGAGCCGCGCACATTTTTCATTGACCACGCTTTTCTCGCCATTGCGGGGTCATTCACTGGCTGTTTGGCTTTAATTTCGCGCAATCTGCCGCAGGAAGGCCAAGCCGACATATTATGGGGCCGCAATTTCAACGATGACGAAAACCTGAACAATTGGCCAACACTTTTGCTTTGTTTTTGCTATTCGATGTTACCGACAACGTTACTGGCGCAATCCGGTGTCATACTCGTCTTCCAGAGCGAAGTGGTTGAAGAAGGGAATATCCTCGAATATCTCAAAATCCGATTTTGGCAAAGAAAGGGCAAAGAATTTGCGGATAATCCCGACAATCGTGTGAATAAGTCATCGCCTTGGACTGATATCCGCGTTTTCCTCGGTGTATTCGCGATTATATTTGTCACGTTCCCATTGATTCCTTGGCCGGATTATGTCTATGTTTTGAACCATATTATGAGCTTTCTATTTGTTGGGGGGTTTACATTCGCGTTTATGGTCCACCGAATAGCGTGTGTTTTGGAAGTTAAGAAAGTCCCGAGTTGGTTTATCAAAGCGGTCGGAAAAGCTGTGAAAGGGGCGTCGGATAAACAACTAACTATGCAGCCGATTTTGGTCATGGTGGGTCTAGTTTTCGCGTTGCGGGAGTTTTTGAGGATTGAGAAAGTTCAATTAGAATTTTCGAGAATTGATGAGAGCGAGGCTTTGAAAGAAGAGAATGAGGCCAATTCTTCGTTCCGATACATCTATCCCTCTTACACGGTACAGATATCAGTCACGATCGCGAATTTCCTCCTTCTGTCCATCGAGTTTTTGCAAGTTTCTCTCTACACGGCTATCAACCACGCCTACATAAGAGATATCTATGCGGTGTATGACGAGTTTGGTAGGTTAAAACAACTTGGCCCGAAAGTTGTTTGTTCGTCCGACGAATCAGGCTTGGGAGAACAAACACTGAATTGTGAAATTGAGGAACATTATGATTCGTCGGAACAGGATTCTGGCAGCCGTGCTCGCTCCACGAGTCGTGCCCGTGGTTCCCGTACTGAGCACGGTGCACGTGGGAGGAAACAGTCAGACTCAGATAGCAACAACAGAAACGCGGCTGCGTTTAATATGTCCATGTTGGGGAACACGAGCATGATGGGTGTCGGAGGTGGCAACAGCATGCTTGGTAACAGCAAGAAGGCCATGATGGTCAGAGGCAACACCCTGAGCATCATGCCCTCTGTTGCCAGCACGAAACATAGTGCGGCCGCAATGAGCAGAAAGCGCAGCAGCCTGGCTTTGACGCCAAGAGACTCGAAAGCGTCTCAGTCAGAGTCAAGGGCTCGCGGGAACGCGCTTTCCAGTAGCATGGGAACCCCAAAAGATCGGAGATTGGAGTCTAACACTGGACGATCAGATCGTCGATCGAGTGGTGGGCAGAAAACGCCAACGCCTCCGAGTGGTGCTCGAGGTTCAGGACTCCGAGACATCGCAACAATGACGAGCTCCAATGGTAATGCAGATCCAAATGACGCATATACTGTTTCGCAGAAATTATCAGAGCATAACTCTGATTTAAATCTCAAGAGAGCGCTCTTTCCTTGCGGATGTGGTTGGAAAATTATCCGCGACACGCATTTCAGCCGGTTTATGGACTCCACCTTTACCGTCCTCTGCTTTCAAAGCCAAGCGCTAGTGCAAACCTGTCGGCAAGTGTGCGTTCTGTACGAGTTGATTGAGGGGAAAGGGAAAAATCGTGATCACATTAAGGTGCTGGAGTCACAAAAATTCTATGACAATCTGAACCAAATCGAGGGCGGCGACAACTCTGATTCCTATTCTGATTCTTCGCAAGATTTCTTCTCCAGCGCCTACGCAACCGCGCTTGTTTTGAGTTTCCAGACCGTAATATCTGGCGTTTTGCTCAGATCCGAATGGCTGTATTACTATTTGTCGAAAAAATTCAATTTCGCGTTACCTTCCGAAGTCGAGCTCTGTTACAACCGTTTGAGAATGTGGAGTTCGTATGGCGTCTTCATCGCTTTGTTTACGATTATCGTCTCGCGACTGCTGTATTTCGGGTTTGACACGACTGTCTCTCTTGATCCAGTTATTCCGCAAGAATTCTGGGGTGTGTGTTTCATCTTGATCGCGAGTTGTGTATTGGAGGATTATTTGGTTCTGAAGATGCCGAGACCACGTTGGGAGATTTTGCAAGAAAAGCATATCGACAGAATTTTGAAAAGCCAGAAAGAAGAAAAAATGGCGTGGGAAAAGCGGATGAAGGAGAAATGTGAAGCATGGTCTGCCGAACTCGAACAGAGAGACCTTGAAGAGAGGAACTTGAAACGAGATGAGAATGATGATTACATTGACACAACAGAAGAAATTCACGCTGAGGATGCGGATCAAGCCGAGAAACCAATGACAACAGACAACAAATCTGCGACACCCCCTAAATCTACCCAACCTGGCATAATTCCTGACTCGCAGCGCCCCATCTACGAGCGTCCCGAATTTCTCCATCTATACGAAGAATTGCAATACTCAGAAAGTCTCCACCCCTTCGCTCCAGAGTTTTT
>Ga0099797_101082_pt1 | contig 15243 bp, 19 predicted proteins | sample Uncmet_Sort48C_1_FD_89871 | JGI IMG/M metagenome (GOLD analysis project Ga0099797, IMG submission 89871) | Marine eukaryotic communities from CALCOFI LINE 67, Pacific Ocean - C012_Sort48C_1 | ecosystem: Environmental > Aquatic > Marine > Oceanic | place: Pacific Ocean: Monterey Bay | collected... | reverse complement strand
AATCCTTTTACAGTCCCCGCATTTAGCTCCCAAACCAAGAAAACCATAAGATCCCATAAGGGAGTCCAGTACGTCCGGCTTCGTATTTACAAGAGGTCTCAAGCTTTTGGGAAGTCAAACGCATCAAAATGTGGATCCCGGGCCCTGCGCTTGCCTAGTAGCATTAGTGCTGCCATTATGAATATTAATACCATTGCTATTAATATTGTTGCTGCTGCTATCATTATTACTAAAATTATCATTTCTATTATTATTACCATTATCCATGTTATCATTATTATATTACCACCACCACTATCATTTTCCATCTCGCAAATTCGGGCTGCAGAGTATTTGGTCACGCCCGTGCAAAGCACCCCAGTTTTGCGCACGTTTTTCTTGCAGCGCAATGCAGCCAAAGCATCGAGGGAAGAAGGGCAAGGGGAAGAACAGGCACTGGAGCCGGCGCGTCGACAGCCCACCGTGGTACCAGGTGCAGAGTTAGTTAGGGAGGGTGTGGGTTGATGGTTGCGCGGCGAGGTTTTACAGCAAGTTTTCGCGTTGTTTTTGGCAACGGGATGCGACATCAGCGTGTTCGACCAGGGCGTAGATTGGGTGAAGAAGGATTTGGACGGCGGCATTGGTTGTGTTTCCCAGACTGTCGCAAAGGCGTATCGTTCACCAGATCCCGTGAAGGCGGCGAGTAGTAACAGTGCGCAGGGTGGGGGGGAGCAGGGGCGGACAGCGATGCGGGCGCCAGGCACCGAAATACAGAGAGTTTTTCTATCGTGGCATGATGCGGCAGACCGTGTGTTTGACGAAGTTGGCAGCGATGGCGGCCAAGGCTGGAATAGGACAGTGCGCGCGTGAGTTCTGGTGTCGGGTGCGCGCGGTGCGTTTGAGTTTGCGCAGGACATCGGGCAGCGAGCTTTTGCATTTTGTGTCAAGTCTCCATTTGGCGAATGCATTTGAGGGCGCAGGTACCTTGCGGCAGACGTGCGTGTGCGTGGGTGTGCGCGCATTCTTTTCGGGTACTGTTTTGGAGACCTGCGGGCTTACAGATCAAAAATGAGCGCATGAAGAAGCTTCATCTGGAGAATGTGGCAAGGATGTTCGACAAACTGACCTTGATCGTTATTTTAGCTTTCCGCCGTCTGGTGCACCGGGGGGTTGCGCGCGTTTGTGTCGGTCGTTTGCGCGCGGTTCGCTGGGTATCTGTACACGATCTCGCGGAGATTTCTGTCGAGGTATGGCAGCAGCTCGTGGGATATTTGCTCCGGATCGGGTTTACTTGCACTTTGCAGGTAGGACTGGTTGCGCACGCAGCGGGGGTGTGTGCAGACGCGGTCAGGTTTTTGACGCGAAGCAGAAATATTGCAGCCCGGATAAATCCGAGGCAAAGTTCATTACATCGGTTTATTACGCCAAAGATTCCCGATGGGATTTGGCGTTTTTCTATTCCTTGGGAGGGGATCGGGGAGGGTTAGCGGGCGCGATACCGGAATTTGTGCTCAAAGGTTTCCGACTTTTTCCTTGATATGCTGTTTGTCCCCTTTGTGGTGTTCTACAACTTTTTGGGTGAGATGTTTGTCGTTAAAGGTTTTCTCGAAAACATCGTTGTTGAGCTGTTTGTGTTCTATTTGGTGTTGTTCTTTTTTTGCGAGTTGGTTGTCTTTTTGCCGTTGCTGTTTTGCACTGCAGTTATGTTATGAGCGTGTTTTTCTCATTTGCTGTTCTTGCATATTTGGCTCAGTCGCGACAATGAAAATTGGAAGTTGCATCGCTCCTGCTCGGTGTGAGCATAGTTGGCAGTTGCCCTCTTGGTTATCTGCTTTCTGATTCAGGCAAGTCACCCAGGTGTCTTGCTAAACCTCCTAATTGTTGACAGGTTGTTTGTGATCAATTTCGTGCTGCTCTTCCACTAATAGTAAACCAATCCATTGCCAACAAGGAGCGTTTTGAGAAGCAAAACAATGGTAAGTATGGCTATGAATACGGAAAGGCAGAAAAGTTCATGTGTTTTGACAATCAGGCCATTGATTGCAGACCATGTGACTCACGTGAGACCAAGAAGGGCAAGTTCTTGCATTTGGCAAAGGATAAGAAAATGGAATGCATCATCATTGCCCAGAGCGTTCCAGGACCACCAAAAGCTGTGAAAGAAAATCGTGCCACAGCTGTTTTCTTGAGATCTGCTGAGTCTGAGTGGGAGACAGAATGGAGGATGGACTTGTTGGCTCCATACCTCGGTGCTGTCAACACGATTTCCGAAGACAAGTTCGACCAGTTGATTGTCAAGATGGAGTTGTTGTTCAGGGAGCTGGGTCTGAAGAAAGAAAGTTTGGGCAAATGGGTGTTGAAGTATGACCAGTCGAAAGCGACAAAGAAATTGAGAAAGATGAAGATTCCGAAAGATGACAATGATCCAGATGCAAGTGGCTCTGATAGCTCTGATGGTGAAAGGAAAAGAAAAAGAAAGCTGCTGCTGGTGGTGATGGTGGTGGTGTGCCGATCTTTGAGAATCTGACCAGTGAGCAACTTCTGAAAGCTGCTGAGTTCATTGCTCGAGGTCAATCCAGGTTGAGAGATGCTATGAGCAACTCTCCCAAATGATCGTGCAAAAAAGTCGGCGAAATCTGAAGCTTCTGCTGCTACAGGTTCAGCTTCTGGTGATGCCATTGTGACTCCAAAGAATTTGTTCGGTTCTCTTGACATTGGAATGCCACCAGCTCCAACTGATGCATTCTGATCACTTGGGTGGATTGCCATACGTGCACGAATTAATTTGTGCCTGGCAATTCCAAGCTGAACTCCAAGAATTCAGAAGTCACAATGCTATGCATCTGCAGGAAATTACTACTGTGAAGCAAGCTGAAGTTTTTGAATTGACAATTGCATTCCTCTCCAGAGGAAATTTGCAGAGTTTGGGAGTCTTTGTGTTGCTTGACGAGCTCATGACTGAAATTGTTTCTATGGGTGCCGAAACAGATAAGGCGGAGAAACAAAAGAAGTTGATTGAGCACTACTTGCGCATTGTCCTCCTGATAATCACTGCGAGCCTACTGAGTGCTTCCAGGGCAAGCATCTCCCTCAGAACAAGAGTTCTGAAATACATGTACGTCAAGCTTTCTTTTCATGATGACCATCTTTGTCATCTACAGTTCGCAGGTAAGCAGAATCAAGTTTACAAGAAGTTCATTTGGTGGAATTTCCATCAGATGTTGAGACCACTGGCGGTTTTGACTTTTCTGTTGTGGATAAGCCGCTCTGATTTCATTGCTCACAAAAAGTTGTTGAGTTTGATCGGGAATGTTCACAAGCCATTGATTGATAAATGTTCTAGGGTTACAGTTGACAAGTATGAATCTTGCATGATTTATGGTGTTTGCAACCCATCCGTGAGTGAGCGCCCATACTACATTGGAGAGTCTCTCCGTGTTTTTTGCTGAGAAAAAGAACACTTTACAAATCTCCATCAGCCATGGGGAAAAGACGGTGCTGGCAGAAACTATGAGGTCATGAGGAAAGCCATACGTGGCTGGCTTTTCATCCCATTGATCACCTTTGTTTGCTCCAGCGACTTTGAGTTGAAGACTCTGGAAAGTGGTGCAATCTTGACTTATGGTCCAAGATTGAACTCACAGCTCATCGGCAAGAACGAATCCATGCTGATCACCAACAACAAGAAAGTACCACACTACTACAAGCACAAGAAACTCAAGAAAGAAGAGCTTGAGTTTGCGAACTGCAAGAAGAAATACCAAGGAAGTTGGCTGCTGCACAAAGCAAACTTTGAAGAGCCATTGACTCCAAGAGACATATCTGCATGGAAGACACTGAGGCCAGTGGTGCTGAGGATGATTGAAAAGAGACCAAAAGGCTGGTGTGCAGTTTCTGACCTGAGACAATTGATGGGAAGGAGTCCATGGTTGAAGTCAAGATTCCTGCAAGCCATCAAGAAGACATGCAGCAACAGTGTTCAAGAAGGTTTTGTTCTACAAAAAGTGAATGCAGTGATGGACGCTGACAATTTGAAGTTTCCAGTTTTTGAGTTCGAGACGGTTGCCTTGCCTGAGGGCAACTTGCAAGAGCACATCAAGAAGCAGATTTTGAAGAAGGATAATGTTGAGAAATCAAATTTGTGCATGATCATAAGAATGAAGGAAAGCAGAATTGCAACACCCAAGAAAACCCTATGCAACACCAAAGCATGGGGCAAGTTGATCACCGTGAAGGACTTCGAGTGCAAGTGTGAGCTTCTCCAGAAAGAACTTGGCATTTGCCAAAAGAAAAGAGGACACATCATTGGGTTGCTGAGCTCTACGTGGGCGAAAAGAATGCTACCTAAGCATGCTTCCATGGATGCCCCAGTGATACCTTCAAGATCAAGAGCAATTTGGACAGTGAAGAAAGAGTTGGAGAGGCTAACACACAGAACTGGAGTTTGTTTGAAAGAAACTGGTGAATTCGTGACCAAGAAAATCCTTGACTACTTTGACAAGGAGGCCAAGAAGTTTGTGTTGAACAAAGGGGAGTTGTGGCCTACCTATGGAACTGACGACAGTTTCAGAGAGTTCAAGCTGAAGTATTCAAGAAGTTGTGTTTTTTTCTGTTGTCGACAAGCGCAAGTTTGACATCTCCGCATAGTGCCCTTTGGGGTTCCAGAACATGTACATGAGGTATGTGATGGGGACTGAGTGTTTGTTTGACAGTGAAGGCATTGAGAAGGAGAAGAACAAGGCAGTGAAGTTCCTGGAGAAGTTCACCTACACCGGTTTGCCTATACCAAAGAAAGAGTACTTGTTTGGACAGTTGGACACTTGGCCAAAAGCCAGCTGTTTGAAAATTGAGGATTTGGAGAAGGAGAAGAGCATACGTGAGGAGAAAATTGAGGATTTGGAGAAGAAGGAGAAGAGCATACGTGAGGAGAAAAACAAGGCTGAGAAGTGTATTCGTGAGGGAAGAAAAAGAGGTGAGAATTGGATCCGTGAGGGGAGAAAAAGTAATTGGAGAGAAAAGAAAGAAGAGGAGAAGAACAGCAACAATTTGCTCAACCGTATCCTGTTGAAAAACAATGAGACCTCCACCTGCCCTGAAAAAGAAAACAGTATGCCCATTGAGCTTTCAGTCGACTTATGCTTTGTGGGATCAATGAGTATTATTGGCGTGGAGCAGAAAGGAAGCCATGAAATTGAAGTACCACAACCACAAGAACAATTACAACAACTACCACGTCCACAACCACATCAAGAAAAACAACCACAACCACAAGAAGAAGAAAAACCTCTTCGTTGCAGACCAGTTGGGGGCTACTCAAGAAGTGTGCTGAGGAATCTGTTATCGCTAACCTGCAAAGCGATCATTTGGCTACTACAGAATATGTTCCCGACAACGACAAGTGTACTATCAACAGGGAGGATTCTGGACTACTGCAGAAAGTTTTCAGTTTCCAACAAAGACAAAGTGCAGTTTGGACGACACAAGTCCTATTGCCATGTTGAGAAAAAGGACATTGACAACGTTTTGGGAGCCATTGAGCACCACCATGTTATGAATTTCTGCGATTGGTTGATGAGTGGGACCAAGAAGAACAACAAGATTGCAAGAAGGCAATTTGTGATCATTCCAAAAAGAACATGGAATGTGAAGACAAATGAGATGAGAACAGGAGCCTATGGAAGTTCACTGAGAAATCCAATGACAAGAAGTGGCGTACAAGTTGCACGATCTCACAATTCCACAGTTTGGAGTGCTCAATCTTGTGGGCTACGAATCACTGATATCGCTGAGATTGTGCGATGGGACATCACAGAAGGTTGGTTGCTATGTGGACCTTTTTTGTACAGATCATCAACAGGAATTGCGCAGGGAAGTCCTTTGTCAATGTCCATTGCAATTGGTGTATGTTCTATGCTTGGGATTCAAAGTGGTGTGCAGATTATCAGCAACTATGTGTTTTGGAATCGACTCATGATGCGATGGGTTGATGATATTCTGGTGCCCATTGTTGTTTGGATTCAGAAATTGCCGAGTGTGATGCTTGTTGGTGTCAACATTGTTGATGAGAAGTTTCTCGTTGCTAAGAAGCTTGCTGCTGAACAAGTTCAAGAAGTGACTCAAATCTATCATGGTGCTTTGCTAAAAGCAATAACTGAAACCTTGAATGCTTTGTGGGCATTGATGTGAAGTTCAATGATTGCGCTGAGGTTTGTCTCGATTCCAGTTTGCCGGTTACTCTTGACATCTAATTCCAGCATTTTCAGTGTGCACGAACCCGCACAATGAGACTGAAAACAATCCGATCTCAACTAAATGCAGTTTTGGACCGATCATTGAATGGGAACCTAAAAAGTGCGTTGGTTAAATTCTTTAGGATTCTGATGTTCAATGGTTATGGCTTCAAAGACATTTCAGCGGAATGCAAATCGTTCATTGTGACCCACCCTGACCTTGAAGGTATGGTGCGAGGAGCCCTTTTGGAGACAAAAATTGCTGCTGATTGAAATGACAATGTTCTGAAGTTCACCGTCAAGATTGAAATTTGGCTGATTTCACAGTGAAAAATTGAAGCTCACCGTCAGGGATTGACATTTGGTTGATTTCATTGTTGCTGAAGTTCAATGTCAAGACTGAAATTCGGCCGATTTCCTTTTCATGAATGTTGTTGTTGTTGTTGCCGATTATGACTCCTTCTACATCCTGGGGTTGCCCTGCACGACAGTAAATATTTTCACCAGTGCTCGGTTACAATTCTCCTGAAGTTTGAAGCCAATCCGTTCACCACCGTTTTTGGGATTACACTTGTGTTGCAGATTTTGTCTTTGATATGCTGTTTGTCCCCTTTGTGGTATTCTACAGCTTTGGGGGTGAGATGTTTGTTTTTTAAGGTTTTCTCGAAAACGTCGTTGTTGAGTTGTTGGTGTTCTATTTGTTTTTTTTTGCGAGTTGGTTGTGTTTTTGCCGTTGCTGTTTTTCACAGCAGTTATGTCATGAACGTGTTTTTGTCATTTGCTATGTTTGCATATTTGGCTCGGTCGCGACAATGAAAATTGGAAGTTGCATCGCTCTTGCTCTGTGTGTTTGGTGCGGCAGTTGTGTTGCAAGTTGTCACAGGTCGAGCTTTTTTTATCAAATCAATGCCTCCCCCCACACACAAAGTCCAAATCCGGTGCCTGCGTGTAGGCATGCGTGCACATGCGTGCCGTTGTTGGGCAGCCGGGCTGTTTTGGTTTAATTGTTCCATTTGGTTTCGTTTTGTCCATGTCGGTGTCATCCAGTTGCTTCGAATATTCAATGGGTTGGTTGTTCAATTGTTTTTTGGATACATTTGCGTGAGGCGTAATCCAGCGTTTTTTTTTCCAAATTTCATTTTAGCCGCGTCGTTGTTTGCTTTGCAGCGAGTGTGCGGTGGATTCGGCCGTTGGCCAGCAGTTTTTGATTCGTTTTTTGGTTGATTCCTGTTTCATTCAAATTCTTGCTTGCGTTGTTGTAAAATGCATTGTTTTGGGTTGTTTGGGCTCGGGTTTTGATTTCCATTGGGTTTGGCTGCAGCGGGCCCTGCTGTGTTTTGCAATGATTGGTTTGCTTTCGCATTATGATTTTGCTGCGTCAGGTGCAAGGTGAACGGATTCCATTAAATTAGCGAACGCCGGATTGAATTCGTTGATGTTGGTTTGGGTTGGGTTTTGGTTGTTTGCGGTTTAATTGGGCTCCAGGAGTTGCACTGGACGCGAGTGGATTTGGAGTCGCGTTGCCGCAGGGGAGGGGAGGCCGGGGGGGCTTCAAACATACAAACGTTTGTGCGGCAATTTAAGCGCGGGCCGGGCCGGTTGCGATGTGCAAATAGAGGTTGCGTTTTGAAATTGGATCCGGATTGTGTTTGCGTTTCCGGTTTCGCGTTTTTTGTCTGCATGTTTTCGCCGCCGACGCGGAAGATTCATGTATTTTTGTTCGCGGTTGTTGTTTCGCGTCGGTTTGCGAGTGCGGGCCGAGCGGGCGCGCCGCACAGTTTTGGAAGCGCGGTGTTCGTGCGCAGCCCGGTTTCCACGAAGCATTTTCGCAGCGGCTGTATCGAAAATATTATGCGTTTCAACGTTTTGGGGTGTTTTCACGGAGGTGTTTTGGTCGGGTTGTGCGGGTTTTGTTGGAGGCTTCGTGTTTTGCCGTTTTTGGTTCGTGGGACTGGTTGTTGTCGTTTTTTTTTGGCAGCGAGTTTTTTTTGCGTTTTTTGAAGGCGCGATGTTTTTTTCCAGACCTGTTCTCATTTCCGAGCATGTCAGCAGTGGCGCGCATCCCATTTTGTTTTTGCAGTGCGGAGCGCGCGGTGGAGTTTTTGAAGTTCAATCCGGATTTGCGCCGCGTTTCCAGTGTCGATTTTTTGTCGGCATGTTTGCAAAGCCGGCGCGAACGATGCATGTGATTGCGGTTGGCGGTGCCAACAAATTGTGCGCATCCACGTTTTTTTGGTTCAAAATTGGCGCTGATGCCGCGGTCGGTCAGGTTGTGTGTTTTGTTGGAGGCTCAGCGTTTTGAAGGTTTTTGTTCGTTGGACGGGTTTGCGTTTCGTTGTTTTAACGGCGCGATGTTTTTTTCGCACCGTGGGTTTCGAAGGCGCGAGGTTTTTGTTTTCTTTGCACGGTTTTCAATTCCAAGCGTGTCGGCAGCGGTGCAATTTCCAGTTTGCTTTGCAGCGCAGAGTGCGAGATGGCATTTTCGAAGTTCAATTCGGATTGCGTTTGCGTGTCCAGTTTCGCGTTTTTTTGGTCTGCACGTTTCCGCAGCCGACATGGACAGTCATGTGTTTTTTGTGCAGACAGGGTTTTTCGTTTGTTTGCGGGTGCGGGTCGGGCAGGCACGCCGCACAGTTTCGGAAGCGCGGCGCAATTGTGTACAAGCAGAACCTGTACGACCATTTCCAAAAGGAACTCCAACCTTCGAAGCGCAAAAGAAAACAGCAGGCGTTGGAACTATGTATGATGACATGACGTGGAGCGACAGATTGGTAGCGTATTATATCAGAAAATTGCAGACAACATGGATGGTTCACGAATGCCGCAAAGATCATTGTCAGAAGTACGGAGCATGCAGTTTTTTCTTTCCTTTCACAGAGCGCTCTGACACGCAAGGTTCCCACCATGCAATTAATCGTATGCGTCATGTAAGAGGATGGATCCCAGATGATGTTAATGTGGCCGCTCACAATTTGGATTATTTGGTTTTGGCAGGCACACCATTACAAGTGCAAGTATTTTGACCTATACGTGGTGGTCGCAATGCTGGGCTGTACACTATGAAATACGTGGCCAGGTCCGAGCGCGTGCACAAAATAGATAGCGTTCATCCTGAAGATACAGACGTTGTGAAATATTAAAAAACGCTATTGATTTGATCGCGCATGTGCTATTATCGGCATAATGGTGGCGAAATTGTGGAAATGAGCCATGATGTTCAATACGTGAATGCTTCCTTTCGAAACAGTTTCTTCGTGTTGAAGCCAATGTCTGCACGTAGTAAAGCGAAAAGCAAGTGTTTCAGTACACAGGGATGTCTGCAAGTGAGAAATATATGCGTCTTCCTTTTGAATTGCGACATTTGCGCGTAGCCCAATGGTACAAATATTCCAAGCCTTGCAGCAAAGCGCATTCTTCTGAGGCCCGAAAACGTGGCTTGGGCGATGGACAGGATGCGCAGGGTTTTGCGAAGATACAGCGACGTGCTCATGACTCAGATGCGAATCCTCAGCATATCCATTTTGATCCAATAGCAAGCCTCGCCCTTCCGTTTAGCCATTATGAAAGCAAATTGTACAATGTGACACGCACTCGCAGATTGAACGATAACCCTGGGTATATACGAACATGGTCGCAGGCTCCTGTGAATGAACTTGATGAACATGGACGCACAAACAGAGATAGGTGTTTCGTATCGAAGCTTTTTTTGTCATTGCCTTGGGTCAAAGAAGATGGCAATGACGAAAGTTACTGCGAGGTTCCTATATGCAAAGAAAGTAGTTCGCTGTGGACAAGCAATGAACGCATCGCATTGCATGATGTATGCAAGCGCATGGGATTCAAACAAAGTTGCGAGGCCGACAATTACGTTATCAGTTTTGAAAGCACATGCCAATTTTTGGAAGCACATTTCGACAAAGTTGGCAAGTGTCAATGTTGTTTAGAATGGAGAACGCAATGCGGTACTTGTGGCCATGGTCAGAAAAGCGGTTGGCATTTTTGCGAAAATCAAAGCAAATGGGCATGGAAAACAAGAACTTCATGGGATGTTTCAGAGCAAGTATCTGAAAATCATTTTTGGGCCAACTATCCACTGGTCGCAGCAATCGCCTTCAGGAGGTGGCGCGATCAGATAATCACAATCCCATATCTTGGGGAGTTGGCACCAGTGACAGTACACTTCGCTTGCCTTTTCATAGATCATGCAGCATCCAGGGCCGATGCTTTGTCCGCACCAAGAGCACTGAACAAGTCTACCAGGCCTCCGTTGGCATCCACAGTGACACTTGCATCTTGGTCTTGTTTTGTCCTGTGGTGGGTCTACTTCGATGTGAGGTTCTCCATTCTTGGCATTGTGCATTTGGTGGGCACTCCGTGGTATAAGCCAATGTATATCAGCAGCCTCAGAGGAGATGATGTTGTCCCAGGACTTTTGTCGAGATTGCATGCTACCTCGAAAGTGCATGAACCTATTGATTCTATTGTTGAATACTGATTGCTTCGTAATGGTACGGATGCTCTGATTGTGGTTTGTGCAATGTTTTGCACGACACCATCGTCGATGCATGTCCCTTCTGTCACCTTCATGGTCCTCAAGTCTTCTCTGTTTGGGGCGATCTTCCTGGTCCAGTGTAGCCATTTGTTGACAGGTGTCTTCTTTTTGGTGGTTCCCTTCATTGGTATCATTGAGCAGAATAGCTAACTGGGGGATTTGATCCTCATGCACATATCCATCCTGAGGTTCATTGATTGATATTGCAGTGTGTCGTTTTCGTGCTCGACGCTTTTTTTCAGGTCGTTCATCTTCTTGTAGTTTTTTTTGTATGACCTCAATCAATTCATCTTCGCGGGATGTCGGAGGTAAATTAGCTTGGCGAAATTGTGGTAATTGATGCATCTGTCTGTCCAGTCTCTCGCATCTTTCGTAGACATCATTGGTCATTTGTTCTGTTGCCTCATCCATGGCTCGTTGGCCTTGGTCTGGTTCATTTTCCCATATGAGGAAGTATTCTCCCATAGCTCTGCCAGGTACCCATTTCGTGCCAGTCGGTATGGTGCCTTCTTCCCACGGGACAGCAGCTTCTACGCCAACGGAGAAATCGTGCACTTGGAAGATTGTTGCAATGAAACATGCTTGGATGCTAAGTTCTGTGCCTTCAAGTTCATCATTATCCTGTATCACTGTATGTCCTTGTATCAGTTGAATAGCTTCTCTCCTGACTCCTTTGATTTCGTGGATCGTATGCTTGATCGCGCTAATAGCATCGTGTCTCGGAAACGGAGTAGGTGGGATAATTACCGAGCCTTCAGCTGCAGCGCAGACCTTTACATACACTACGTCATCACATTTGTGATTCATTTCAGAAATGTCCATTACAAGATCTATCCTGTTCTTCTTGGAGGTGGGCGATGCATTACCGTTGTCCTCCTTTCCAGGTCCTTCAGCATTCGCGGTATCTTCGCGCACATGCTTTGATGTTTTTCCTGTTTTGCGATTGCTTCCGGAGTCAAGTAATCTTGCGTCTTTTGCAGCGGTCAACACCTTGACCAAGAGTTCCTAAATCATCCGTGCATTCCGACATTTGCATTTTCCGAAGCTGCACGTGCGGTCTATCAATGACCGCGCACTGGTTTTCACGCAACTCATCGTTAACGAGCATCTTCATAATGTCTGCCACATGCAGCGCTTTGGGTTGACTATCTCCTGCACGCTTCGTGACAATGTCTCCTGCTCTACTACACGTGTAGCAGGAACTCTCCTGTCTGCATGCGTCTTTGGAAGGCACGACTACATTTGGACAACTGGGATTCCGCGAGAGGGCGACCAACATTCGCCCATGTGGGAGCCACCTCGCTTTTGAATTGCAATGACTGACGCGTTGGCGGGCCATTGTTGTCTCAATTGCGCCGCCCCTCGATGTCTTGCAACCCGCCCCTGTTCTGCAGAACGTCGTGCGCAGACTTTGCGTTGAGTGCTGCCAACTCTGATTCGTACTTCCGGAGTTGGGCACCATCAAGTAGCGATTGGACAAATTGCCGCAAACTTTCTTGCCAACTTTTGACATTGATGTTAATAAATATGTTGTCCTGCAGCATGAACTGGTTCCATCCCACGTCCCCAAAACCGACATTTTAAGGCAATTGCCTCCCCACACGATGTGCTTTCAACAGATCTTCTGAGGCGACATGACCTCCATGACGATAAGTTCGCTCTGCCCGTCGCGCCTTTCTCGATCATCTTCCCAGCCGGCATACGCACGTGACCGCCCTGAACTCCGCCCTTTGAAACAAAGCCAACGCCCCACAGACGTCACTCCTGCTTTACAATCCAACTCCTAGAGCTTCAACGTGGTGTGGCTGGGATCCATCAAGAACCTTACTGCTGAGCACACCACGGGTCACAACTCATGCTTCTCCTCTGGAATGGCCTCCTCATGCCTGACTGCCTTCTAAACCTTGGAAATTGCCACACTCTTCAATTCCTCGTGTGCATGCTTTTCAAAGCTGATCTCTATCCGACGATCTCGGTGACCAGTCGCATCACGGAGATGCCTGCCCGCCAAGGCCCCCAGAGGTCATCCACCTCGACGAGCACCTGGACTGCCAGATCTACGAATTCTCCGTTAGCATGCATCGCGCGCCAACGGTTCACTGTACAATGTACACCAACTGCCGACACTTCAGCTCCTGGGTAAGAAATCTGGGCCAAGTTCTGCTCGAAACGCATCGTGCGTCCATCAGCCTGTACATAGGTTTCAGCAATGCAAGTGATCTCATGTGGATCTCTAGGGGCAAGCCTGAGCAAGGACGGACAATCACACCACGCTGCAGAGGGTCCGGCTGATTGAATGCATTCTTCAGATCACCTAGGGCGAAGACGTGTCCATGCACGAGTCCGAGAAACATGAAGCTGTGCATGGGATTGGTGCTTGGGGTGGGAGCGCACAAAACCAAATATTCACAATTTGGCTCTTGGCATCCTATTGCGCACCATCTGCTGTTAGCTTTGGCCGGCTCATTCGGTTCGAGACTGGGTTTTCAACTCTGGACCATTCTGTTATCTATTCACTGAACGCTTTCGTAGTTCCACTCCCGTGCGCTGCACCATGCGTCACTTTTATTGCTTTTTGGTTTGATCTGAACGTTTTCATTTGTGCACAGAAGGAAAGGTTGCCATTGTTTCTCATCAATAACTATTTCAAATCTATTTGTCACGCCCGCCGCGATTTCTAAACCTTTTCTGATGTCCAATCTCCTGCTCTCGTGTTGCAAAGCTTCTTCCAAATTTTCACGCGCGTATTGCTTAGCATCCAAAGTTTCTTTTGACGCGGATTCTAATACATGCAGTCCGTATGGACAACTGGTACACAAATCGGCCGGGCTGTCTTCGGCAGAACTGGCTCTCAATATTTGCAAATCTCTTTGTATCTGCGCATGGAATTCATTTAACTGATGTAATACTAATGGCAATATGTCTTCAGGCGGGACACCCACACAAAAGAAATCTTCTTCTTTGGGGGTTCGAGAATTTTGAACATACAACTGTCCGTGGGCGAAGAGATGCTCAAGCAGCGCGTAGACTCTGGGAATTGTAAGTCCCTGCCCTTTATGAATTGTGACAGCATATGCTAAATCCAACAGTATCGCGCACGCGCTACCTATTGGGTTATAGACAATCGCAGACTCCTCGGCTATTCCAAATTCATGGCCATCTTCTGGCATTCTGGTACGTTTTGAAACTGTGCTTTCATCGATTTTGGTAGCATACACAACAAAATGTTCGTCGTGCGCGACAAATATAATGTCAATGATGCACGAATTTGGACTCCGTTGTTGTCCACAACGATGTCGTACACCACGACCCTTCCAACTGTTAGCTGCCAAGCATCGCAGCATTGTTCCGTTTGCTAAACCTTTGTAGCGCAAGTCGACGTTTTTCAAACATACCAGACGACACCTGTGCTCGTGGCAAGTGCGCAATTTCAAAATTTTAGGATAATGCTGCCTTTGCTTTACGTGTTCTTCATTCACAGGATCATAGTCTTGCTTATGCAAGCCAGAGTTGTACGCACATGTGACATCAACCTTCTCACAATGCGGGAAATCATTTTCGATTTTCTTAACTACAGAGTTGTTCCAAGCATCTTTGTCTTTGCGCAAGCTTGTCATAGCCACACCATGTTCAATATCCACCGTGCTTCCTGACAACCCCCACCCTCGGACATATGCATCAACTACATATTTCTGTACATCCGCGTCAATACTACATCTCTCATAAACATATCCGTGTTTGAGACGTGCAGGCCAGGATGTGACTCCACCTCGTCGTATTTTATTAAAAACGCAACCATGCTTTACATATTTTTCTTGTCTACGATTTTCTTTCAAGACGAAAAAATCAAACATGTGCAGAAAACCAAAACATGTTACAAGTGGAGGCCTACCAGAAGCAGGAGGCAATTGACACAGATCACCAATCAAAATAATGTCACGATAGCCAAAAGCTTGCACCGCCGTAGGTTTGCGCAAATGTGAGCTCAACAGAAATAATTGCATCAAATGCTTCATGGCCATCCAGAAGTCAGTGTCAACCATGGTATGCTCATCAATAATCAAACCTGATAACTCCATGAAAGCATCGCTCTCGTCTGTGTCAGCTTCAACTCGGCTTTCATACAAAGCGTTCATCTGAAACAGACTATGGAGCGTCACACCTCCCACATTGGCAGCGGCTATTCCGCTTGGCGCACATACTTTCCAAGGACGACTTCGTTTTTCTTCCTCATGCAAAAGCAATTCCAGAAAAAAAGATTTTCCGTATCCTGCTGGTGCTTGGACAAGAACTAAGATTGGTAAACGTCCTTGCTGTCTGGCAAATAATTGGGAATATGCAAATATTTGCGATGTGGGTGTCTTCTGTCGAATTTATTAAGCCTTCAAATTATCATCCCAAACAGGCCTTAATTTCTTAACACCATCCAAGTCTGTGTTTCCTTTTTCGCACTGCCCCTCAGGTGCTGATAACACATCGGCG
>Ga0099797_101081_pt1 | contig 15244 bp, 7 predicted proteins | sample Uncmet_Sort48C_1_FD_89871 | JGI IMG/M metagenome (GOLD analysis project Ga0099797, IMG submission 89871) | Marine eukaryotic communities from CALCOFI LINE 67, Pacific Ocean - C012_Sort48C_1 | ecosystem: Environmental > Aquatic > Marine > Oceanic | place: Pacific Ocean: Monterey Bay | collected... | reverse complement strand
CGGAAGGTAGGGAGGGGTGCGTCCGAGGAGTGCGGCGGGGGCCTTCTTCCTCTTGTAAGAGTGTGCTTTTCCTCGACGTGTACACGTGAACGGATTGCGGAGACTAACGCTACTAACATCATGAAATTGACTACCGTAGCTTTCGTGGCTGGGGCTGTTGCCGCGTGCATGGGAGGGTCCGAGGGTGCCAACATCGATGTGAGCAAGTTTATCCTCAAAGACGTTAGTGGGAACGACACAGAATGCCAAAACTTCGTGAGCAATCTGGTCAGCGATTTCACGGCGAGCGTAACCCATACCGTCAATTGCAAACTTGGAGACAAAGAAGCTTGTGACAAATCATCCGAAACGGCGTTGTTGGAGCTCGATTCACCTGCTGATAACTTGGCCGACCTCTTCTCAAATGCTATGGGCTACGGCGACGGGGACACCGACTCCTCAGCTGACGAGACGACGACTCCTCAACCGACGACTCCAAAGTCGCCGACTCCAAAGCCGACCGAAGGTATGGTCGAGATGCCGGCGCACATGAAAGCAGCACTGGGGCAAATGAACGAGCGCGACGCCCACTTAGTAGGCGAGGTCGACATGCCGGCGCACATGAAAGCAGCACTGGGGCAAATGAACGAGCGCGACGCCCACTTAGTAGGCGAGGGCGTGGTGAAGGAGAAAGTAACTGAGATCCCGAAAGAAGAGGAGGAGAAGCTTCAGGAACAAAGAAAGGAAGCAGCGGGCGCTATGAAAAGTGCGACTAAGAAAATGGACCTACTCCCGGCGAAAGCGAGGCGGACTGCAAAAAAAGCTTTTGCGCAAATCAACGAAATCTTGGTAGACTTGACCAACGATTGCAAACGCGTGGAGGTTATCGATGGAATGTGCAAGGTCAACATCAACGCAAAATCGTTGAAAGCAGGGATCGAGGATCTCTTCAGCAAAATCGACGAATGCATGCAATCGCCTGACGAGCCATGTGACCTCACCCCTCCATTCAGCTCAGAAGTGGAAGCAAACCCCACGTCCTCATTTGTCGAACTTACCAGCAGCATGCACATGCGGGCATTGAGTCACGCGCAGCAATCAGCGTTGTTGGAACAGACCCTAAGTGGAAAAGATCGAAAGGCACTGGTTAAGGAAGCGTTTCAAAAAGGCTCGAAGCTCAACGCCATGCTACAACACAAGAACCCAAACTATAAGTTGTACCGTGCCGACTGCATGGACATGATCACGAAAGCAGAAAAGGATTTCAATATGACCAACGAGGATGCTCTGCACGCCGAAATCATGAAGTGTTTGGAGCAAAAGATCCGCAATGGGACAAACGAAGAAATGGACAGCTCTGCAGAAGCGATTGAACGGGCGCGTCATTGCAATGCCTCGAAGACGAACGACGCGGAGCTTATGTATTGCCCAGAATCCGACTCCAAACTTGTGGAGACGTGTTTCGCAACGCGAATCGAGCAAGAAAAGAACGGGGTGCAGGAAACCAAGTCAGGGAAATTCGTATGGAACGTTTCGAATGCGAACGCCAGTATAGCAAATGGAATGTGTGGTCGTCCACGCTTTTTCGAAGTGAACAAAGAGAGTGTGAACGGGGCATCCGTTCCTATCGCAAGCTTAATCCACGACTCATCTTTGCGCGAAAAAATCATCGATGGCCTGAAGACTAAAGCTGTCGTATTGAAAGCCGTTAGTGATGCCTGTGGGCACGGTGCCCAAACTGCTGCAAGCGTGAAGGTGATGGGCACCGATACAGGGAACCCGTCTTTGTTCGTGGAAATAGACTGTGGCAAGGTTGACGGAGGTTGCAACAAGTACATGTGCGACCAAGAGAAACATGCCAAACTGTTTCCTGTAAGTGAAGTTCACATTGGGTATAGATTTACGGACCAATGTAAATGGAATATATTTGCAGTGGCTCGTGTGCAAGGAACATCGTTGAGTATTCGCGAACCAGACTGCGAAGACGACAAAAAAGAAGTCGTGAAAGAACGTCGCCGTCGGCGTTTATTGACCACGGGCTCTCGAGGGAGTGGGTTGGGTTGTTAAAAACAGAGAAAGAGAAGAAAGAGAGAAAATATCAACCATTATTATATATATTTAACGTAGTTTATGATATAATATAAGCTTATGTACAAAATCCCTAATTTTTTTAAATTAAAACAGGATCATCATCATCATTTTTAATAAAACTAAAATATAATGTGATGGTTGTTGTAATTAATTAGCATTGAAATGTTCATCACATTCATGAAATTAATCATGATTATGGCTTTACTTCATCCTTCCCCGCAGTAGATGGCACTGCTGAATGTATGATGACCATTGCTTCCGCTTTCAAACGCGGAAAATCAAAGGATGTGGCGAAGTCAGCAATGTCATTCGCATTGTCAATACTCATATTTTCAAACACAAATACTTCTGCGCACATCATCAAGTCATCCATCCCTTTTTCTTTGGCAAATGCCAACAACTCTGTGGCGTTGGCACCGTCGACGATATTCGTGTCCCCAGAGTAAATCCATTGCAGTACGTGTTGGAAAATATCCCCGGGACAGTCCACCAGAATGCCTGCTGACAAACAAGAACTCTCCGCAAACCCACCAAACAGCATAGAGCGAAAGTACGGAATGCGTGATAGAATGGCACGATGCGCCCCTAGCAGCATACGCTCAGTAGTTCTTTCCCTATTCTCTCCTTCTCCGTCTTCGCGCCTTGGGCAAGAAAAAAAGATGTCGAAATCATGTTTATCATCGCGTGCTATTAACATCGATTGAAAGTCGGAGACGAAAGACGACTTGGCAGTGTTTTTGTTGATGATTTTCCCCGGAACGGTTGCTGGTTTTGTGTTCTGTGCGGCAGCCAGTCCAGATTTCGTTGACGTGGTTACCCGACTGCCTGTCCATTTTCGATGGGAAACCGGTGTTAATCTTCCTCCAGTCCCCTTTCCAAATTGCACGATGGAGGCAAGTAATTGCTGCCTATTTCCTGCCAGTATAGAGTGCGTTTCATTATCATCCACAATTGACACCGCCGACTGATCCGTACACCGCACAAATAAAACTTCCACTTTGTATGTATGGGCCAAGGCAGCCAGATTATGCTTCAAGTGCCTTTGAATCTTACATTGGTCTGTGTAGACGTATTCGAAGAAGGCAGCATACGCTATGGCATCTCGCCGACTACAGTGAATGTCGATTGCCCGTTGCCCATGGTAATGTAAGTCAAGAAAGTGCGGTGCTCGTTTGGCAAGCACAAACAAGTGAAGGTGGTAAACGTCCGCCCCATTGACGGTCAAATGGATGTCGGCAAACCGTTCATCCTTCAACATGGGTCGAAAGGTCAACCCGTAGTCGTGACTTTGGGACGTGCAAAAACACGCGACATTGTATTCCCCCGCCGTGATACCTTCAATTCCGACCAAGCCGCTCACTTGCCGAATGCCTAGTACACCATGCCCTGGGCCACTTCCTAATATACCGTAGCTGTGCCAGCCCCACGTATGCACTGTCCCGTCAGACAATAAAAGGAGTGTACTGTGTGCCGTCGCCTTGACGTCAATAATGTTGCGATTGCGAAGATATCCTTCATGAACACTTAATTCTCTCGGCGTGAAGTAATATCGTGGGTACGCATGACGGCTTGAGTCACCGTTGATGTTATGGATTTCATATTCTGACATTCCCCAGGAATATATGGAGTTGTCAAAGACAACAACGCTATGAAATTGCCCCGCGGCTATGAGAACACCCTGCCCTGGAAGAGCCTCCCTGTCGTCCCCAGTTTTCATGTCCCGAAAAAAGTCAAAAAATTTGACCTGGGTTGGGAGCAAACGGTCTGCGACAGATGGGCCAACACCGAGCTGCCCCAACGCACCGCTACCACACGTAAAAACAGTCCCTTCTTGACACAAAAATAAGTTGTGCTGACTTCCTGCAGCAATGTCGACAACGCGTTGAAAATGTTCTGTTTGCTTGATGCATGTAAATTTCGAACTGTGAACCCTGGTCCCGGTCCCCAGTTGCCCTCTGTCGTTGTAGCCGCGGGAATAACATTCGCCGGCAACTCCCAGCGCAACAGCATGGGACGCACCGCACACAATTTTTTGTATTTTTACAGAAACAGATGGGAAAGGCACAAGGATAGGCTCTGAAAACTTTTTTCGCTTGATTGTACCCATGGATTGAATTCCTTCATTCGCTCTGTTCTCAGGATTGTTGAAGAGCGATGGGTCATTCATCAAATAGGCGGACGCGCTTGCCCTCAAGACGCGCTGTAGATACGTTGGTCGTTCAGGTGCTGGGGAGGGGGCTGTGACCATTTTTCCTACATCATAATCTTCGTGGTCAATGGCATTTCCTACTTCATCCACACGCACAGGAAGAAATCCCCAGGCGAATACCCTCCCCGAGGCCGTCACAGCGTACGTAGCGTTGCTCCCTGCAGCAACGTCCATCACGCGTTCTTGACATAGAGACCCTGAGTTTACCCTTTCAAGGAGGCCCGTGGCGGACGCACCTGCCGCCGCCACAATGCCCCTCCCGCACTGACCTTCACAGTTTCGACCAGAGGACCAAACGTAGCCATATCTATCTAAGAAAACACCATGGTTTTCCCCCCAAGCGGCTTTCACAAAGTGCTTGCCGACGCCGACACGTTTCGGCTTGTTGGCGTGCGGCTTATTCTTGTCTGAGATAGGAAGAGACAGCTGCAACGCGTTGTTCTTTCCCCAGCAATACATGGTCACGAAGGTCAAATATTCCACAGAACAATACGATGTTCTCTTCAACGGAGCAGGCCCCCACTTCCTTCCATCACCAAAAGGTGGAGGCATTCATCCATGTACGGGTGGTCATGATCAACATTTCCAGTACAGCAGTACATACATCTGTACAAAATACGACGGGCGACGGGCGACGGGCGGGCGGGCGGGGTGAAAAAAAAAAAAAAAATGTGAATGTCGTCAGGAATGTACTATTAAAATAATACACTATATAACTACAATGTCGTCCTTTCTGTTCCCCAGAAATTCTCAATCTTACGAAGCGCAAATCCCTGCTATGCACCTTGTAATGAGAAAACTGTCCTTTTAAGTCCTACCTATTCTACAAAATTCGTCGTTTTTTGTCAATACGTGTTTCTGGCAGCGCTTTGGCTGCTCTTTCAAGGGTAAGTATTGCTTTAATAACGCGCCTCTTTTGGTAGTGCTTTGCAATATCAATAGGTTTCATACCCAAGCTATTTTTAACTTGTAACGATTCGGGACACACAGTAGCGAAATATCCCAATGCGTCCACGTTATCCTGGTACACCGCGTAGTGCTGAGAAAAAGTAGAAGGTTAGTACATTTATAGACAGTGGCGGTGTCAAGGCTGGCAATTGTGCCTCAGGTATTCAGGTTGTCAATGCTCATAGTATGCTTTCAGGATAGTAAGGATTGAATATTTGAAATCATCATTGGTTTGCACCTTGAGGGTATACAATGATAAACTTACTAGTGGAGTGTTTCCCCAATGATCATCCTTCGCCACGGCTGTGTCTTTCGCGGCGCGATGCAATACTTTTAATGCGGCCAAGGAGCAGTCACACATGAGTGCGACGTGCAGTGGCAGCTGCCCCAATGCATCCCTAGCACGCACAAGCTCAGGATATATGCGCAAAAAGTACGGAATGCACTCGGGGTTGTTGTATGCTGCATAGTGCAAGATCGTTTTCCCTCCCATAACTCCCGCGGTGACTGCGTCCCGCCGACTTTTCTCATTCAATAGTTTCACCATGTCCAGCGGCCCCTTCTTCATCACCAGACAGTGTATTGGAAATCTTCCACGGTGATCAGCGATGTTTGCCGTGCATGGTGCACAGCTTAGTAACATAGGAATATTCAAAAAGCCATTGCAGCATGCGTAGTGCAATGCTGTCATCCCAAGTTTATTTTGTACAAGAGGGCCGTTCGGATCTACCTGACACAGGGCTTGGACAGTCGACACAGGCGCCCCCAACGCAACAGCATAGTGCAGTGGGATGCACCCATCCGTTTCATTGACGCTGGGTGTAGGCCCGCTTGACATAGTATCTGCAGTAGTGGCATAAAACGTTCGAACGTGTTCTGGGGTCGTCCGCTTCCACACCCCTTCCGCAACGTGACACAAACGGTTTGGCGAAGGCACGGAAGCCAACGATTCGCCGGCCAAACACGTTTCCGATGACGTGGCCGCCATCATCTTTACAGCAGGTCGCTGCCCCGAAAGAACCACGCCATTGCCGCAGGATAAACAAAAACGGACGCATAGTCGTCTATCGCACACTCCCGGCTCCGTAGACATGCATACCCGGGTTGCCTCGGCTCCACCCCTCCGTATCCATATATCCATGCCACCATTGATAGTACATGAATGATTATAGAATATTTACTTATTGAACAACAAAAGTCATAGTGTCATAGTACAGTATTCGAGAATCAATGATCTTCGTTTCGTTGAAGGAGTGACTCGCTCGATTACCGTCATTACTGTACTACTGTGACGCTGTGACTAATGACGGGAAATTAGTATATTAGTATTATATGCGTCTCTGCTATGAATTTGTATGGTGTGTCGAGTATGCCGCGAAAAGAATAACGGGCAAACCGCAAGGCGAGCGTTTGGGAGGACAATGCGATTGCTTCGCCAGCTTGTGCCAGAGTAGGGCAGGGACTTCAGGCGAGCTCGCCTTGTAAAGCCGCCTAGTCAGGTGCTGTCAATACGGCGGTGTCTCTTCAGCGTCTTGGGACCAAGGATTAAGCTGCGCGAGGTGCGTCAAGAGACGCCCCCTGAGTGGAGTCACCATGTTCAAATACCAGGAGGACGACAGCTCCACAGTGCAGAAAGTGGACCCTCTGAAACGAGCGGAAAATGTTAGGCGGGAGAAAGCTGAACGGAACCACGGTGCTATAGCACGGGGGCGCCACCCGCGTTCGTTTGGCCTCGAAAGTGATTTGTGGAAGCATATAAAAAGGGCTAATGCGCGTCGCATAAATGTGCTGCGTGGCCAAGGCTTATCAAAAGTTGCCTCGTCTCCAACGTTTCCCCAAACGCCAGGATCGAGAGGGTCTTCTGGGTATGCATCCTCTTCCGATGGGGATGACGGCCAGAGTTACAGCAAACACTTTCCGAGTATTGAATCACAGAACCAGGACGGGGGAAATGCAGATCTATCGATGATCAACAAAAATGGGGAAAAATTGAAAGTAGAATCGGCAATACGCCCACTCTCTCCGCACGAACTTGAAATTATGGCGCAGTTGGAAAAGCATGCGCAAATACAAGAGAAGCACGGGTCAACGGAGAGACGGGGTCATAAACTTGGTCGGCGCATGAGCGTTCATCGAATCACGGACGCAAAGCAAAAGAATTTACCATCCATGATCCCTAAAGATGAGCACGGAAATCGAATCAACCTCATACGACAGGAGCCTAGCGTTCACGATGATGACGACGAGCATCCCCCACCCCCCCGCCGTTCTCACCACAGGCATCATAATCCGGCCATACCCTCCCACGGGGCCCACCCACCCGCTTCGCCTTTGGTGACCAGCGGAGCAGGCACACCAAAAATTACGCGCAATGTTCGAGCGAAGAAAATTCCCACCAAAAAAGAGATTTTGCCAGAGTTCACGTCCATTGAAAATGCGACAGTGTTTTATGGGAGTGTAGTGGCCTTTCAAACCAGCGACGGGAAGTTTCTTACCATCCAAGAAGACACAGGGAAAACAGTATCTCACCACTGGCCTGAGATCGAAAAGTATGGCATCCGCCAGAAAGCGACTCATCCGGGGCCCGATGCGCAAAACGGAAGAATGCTTTTCACACTCTATGATATGCGAAACCCTGCGAACCAAGAGCCAATTCGGTATGGAGATCCCGTGTGGCTGGCGATCTGCCCAGGAAACGGCATCAAGACGTGGCAGAAAGGGAGTTGTTTGGCGGCAAGGATCATGAAAGCCCCCCAGCTATGCACGATTGGATTGGAAGCGTCTTCGATCATCCGAAATCCGAACCAAGAGACACAAAAAGTTGGCAACCCAGTCCCGTTACCGTGCGTCGTCCACGAAACTGGCATGAAGAATGCAGATAACATGTGGCTTCAAGGGCCGGTGACGAAAGAAAACCCAACGGGATGGTACTCGAACAGAGATTTGATGTATGAAAAGTTGTACAAGGAGAGAAGCGCGGCAATCATGACTCTGGGGCGTTGGATGATGCTGCCGATTAAGGTCGATAAGCAAGAATCCATTCGACGGACAAAAGCGTCGTATGCCACGCGAACAGCGATCGAGAGCTTACTGGATGCGCACGGCAGCCACCGAGAAGATAAAGAAGGGTATGAATTCCGAGAAATGTGCACAGGCGACGAAGTAATTTTCGAGCAAGATTGGTTCTATATCTCGTCCACCCCAGGCAAAATAGGCGGAGAGATTATACTGCGTCAATTGCCTGGCACGAACAACGACAACTCGTTGGATAGCCAGGTGAACAAAAAGAGGAGCCCCTTGGTCCGAAAGAAAGGCGCCGATGGGGCAGAGTCTGTGTACGAAATCGACCGCCGTGGTGTTTTTAAGATACGTTTGATTTCTGGCGGGGAGAGGAAGAAAGGAAAGAACAAAGAGGCATTAAAAGTGGAAGCGACTTTCCACCACGCGCGGCAACAGCTAAAGGTATCACGAAAGTTCCGTGAAGGAGGAACGGTGGAATATGAAAATGGAGCCATAAAAGGGGGGGGGGGATTTTCTGTAGCCTTGCGGGACATGCACAAGGAAGCCGAGGTGGCGAACGATAACATGTTTCTCGGCTACGAGGATGAGAAAGTGATACGGCTGGAATCCTACTTTGATGAACTCTACCAGGACAATGATACCAAGATATTGGACTCTTTGCCAGTATCGCGCACGCGGCCACGAGCGTCCTCTTTCGGCCACATCTTACCCTCTTCGCGAACGACGCGTGGCAGCATAGCGACCACAACCAACTTGACAGAAGATCGATTCAGGAGAGCTAGGGAGAAGGAGTTGTTGAAGCTGTTTCACAAGAGTGTGGTGGGACCCCACATAAATTTGTTTAAGCCAGACCGACAAGTGTCCGCTCGCCTCTCGGAGGAAAGGCGTGTAGCCCAAGAAAAAGCTGCCGTTGAAGCTTACGAAGTCGAACGTTTGAAGCGTTTGATGTCCATCGACTCCATCGCGGAATCGGATCTCCCCAGCCGGAGTACGTCACGCTCAGGGTCGCGGCAAAATTCTCGGCCAACTTCTAGGGCGTCCTCTCGACCTGTGTCGAGTGGGGCGGTGGCGGAGAAGTACGAGAAGATGGCGAAAGCAAGGTATGATATTTCGGACGAGCAACTCCATCGCCTCTTAGGAATGGATTCTATTCGACCAATGGAACACGTGATTGACGGCGAGGATAACTCTATGGAGAAGACCATCTCGGCATCCCGTAATGTCTTGCAACGAGCCGACCGCAGCGTCATGTTACGCAAAGAGCAAGAGAAGCGGGACAAGGCGGAAGCAGCGCGAAAAAATAAGCTGTTTGAGGAGCAGATTAAGGCTGCAGAACAAGAGGCGAAGTTCCATGAATACGAGCGCAAGCGCGCAGAGGCGGAACTGCGACGCAAAGAAGAAGAAGAGAGATTGCGAGTGCACGGAGGGATCCGGGAATTGTCTGATGAGGATTGATGGTCGGCAGCAACACAAATAAATAATTCTGGTCTAACTTACTATCATACACGAAAGAACATATACACACTATTGGTATTATTCACCTAGAAAGAGAGTACTCTTTTGCGGCAAAGGTATATAAAAATACAAGGTAGATACGGCAGTGTTGTTTTTGTTATATTAGAGAACTACTACTATGGAAACTTTTTAAACGTCAATGGCTTGTGCTGCATTCATTTCGCCCAAAACACGAGATGTGCACGGGCATGTGAAAACCTTCTCTTTTACGAGCCTGATTGTGGTGATAACAGGAGACAAATATGTTAGCGGGTCGTGTCACAAGAAACAGTAAGAAGGAGAAGACGGAATCAGGACGGCGTGTATGAGTATCGGGGAAGGGTTGCATATGGTCGCGAAGCACGTTGCTGTTTTCTTGTTTATCGAGTTGCTCGTTCGTCACGGTTCAAGTCTTTAAATCCTCCGCAGACACTCCAGTTTCGCATCATCCCAAAAGGTAAGATGTAAATTACCCATTTGAATTTGATTCGTCATAGGAAACAAGACACCATCAATATCCTCGGCATGAGCCCTCCACTGGACAATACCACACGCAAAACACCGTGCGCCAAGCGGGCGCGCCTGTGCTAGGATGCTGTATTTGTTTGAAGTCATTGTTCAAATGTACTTTGTCAGCATAAAAATTGACGTCATCGACCTCCCTTCGAAAAGAGGCATACGTTCTATCATTGCATTAAAAATGTTCCTTCATCCAAATATCAACTTAAACAATGCAGCATTCGTCACCACGTACAGTGGGCGGGAGTACACAATAAACGTACTAAACAACCGCAAGCAGCGAGCGTCGAGAAAGGGCCACGAAGATCGTCTTGGATTGTTCAGGTAAAACCGTTCTAATCAAAAAGTATTCATACGGCACTTCCTATAGTTTGGTAATGATCATCATGAAAGACACTTTTCGAGACCAAATCAACGCACAGGCAAACCCAAGCCACCCAAGACCACACAGCCGAAAAGAAGAAGAGAGAGGAGGGAATCACGGGTAGCACTAACTACTTACGGGTCGGTGGATCTCCACAAGACACACGCTCCAGCACAAAATCTATTACACGGGACGAACACACCAGACATGCCACCACGACACGTTCCCAATAAGACTTGTAAATACTGAATGCATTTACAAACCAATCTTGGTTCTGCGCCAGTGGCGGCGCTTAGAGTTGTAACGAATCTTATTGTCCGTGCGCAGACGAATCCATTGCGGGATAGGCCTATTTTGGTGGGCTTTCTTGGCCAAGATCTTCTTGGTCTTAAAACTCTTTTGAGACGGCATATTCACGAAAAGTTGGGAGAAAAATGAAACAAACGGATGTTGAAATCGATCGTGTGTTTGACAAGGCAGAGCGATCTCAATTCGTAGACTGCGCAAAGCTCCACCCAGCCATGTGTGCGTGGAGGAAGGAGATGGGCGTGGGATGCAATCATGCAATCATGCCATGTGGATAGAGTCGCGCAGTCAATAAAACGATGATGGTCCATACTAACTACTGTGACGTGGGGTCGATGATGGTGTGTCCCTCTTCTGAATGATTGGTTGTTTGCCAGGTGGTTGGTTTGGGAAACAGAAATTGAATGGTCTTGGAGGGAAGTGAGTGGTGTGTTGCTGTTGTCCCCCTTACGCCAAGGAGGATCCTATGCTGTGTTCCTAGTATCGAGGACGGTCGCGTAGCTGTCGGGTGTATGTTTCAAAAATCCTTGACTCACTACATTCTTGCTCATCTAGACATATGAAAGTAGAGAGAATCACGGATACCAACGAATGGTGTGAGTAAGGTTTGTTTTGGTTGGTTTGATTCCATCCTCTCTGACGCTATTGTTCGGTTACTCACTGGGCCGGGTGTCGGTCCATAATGCTGTGTTGATGGTGCGAAACCCAGGAGTCGTCTCCCAGGTCCCAGGACCATGTGAATACGTGAATACTGTAGTCTAAGGTAATTACACCTATCTGTGTTTTGTTGTATCGGCATACTTGACGTACACTATCACTCTATGACGAACAATGGTTCGCTCCGAACTGTCGGACAATACTGACTGTTCCTATCATTGACTGTGGTTCTGAACAGGTACAGTTCAGTAGTTGTTAGTTGTTGTGTCGTGGAAACAGTGCCTTTTGCGTTTACCATACCTTTTCAGCCGTAACATCGTATCGGTGTCTTGTCTCCTTTCAACGCACACTGCCCCCCCCGGGCCAAATACCCTTGGTGGTACTCTTCCGCAACCCAATATTTGTTGCTCGCTTCCCCCTTCACTTCTGTCACAATGGGATCGTTCCACCGTGGCTGCTCTTTCGCGATCGAGCGCGTGATGATATCCAACTGTGCGTCGGAGTTGTAATAAATACCAGAACGGTATTGCGTGCCGATGTCATTTCCTTGTCTATTGAGCGTCGTGGGATCGTGAATTTCCCAAAACACATTCAGCAATTCGTTCAAATGGACAATGTTGTTATCAAATGCTAGGTGCACAGCTTCTGTGTGCCCAGAGCTTCCACTACATACTTGCTCGTAAGTAGGGTTTTCCACGCGGCCTCCACAATATCCCACGCTTGTCTTCAATACGCCTGGAATTCTCGCGAACGCGAGTTCTACGCCCCAAAAGCAGCCCGCTGCCAATAGAATCTCCTCATTGACGATGGAATCCGAGACTTTCGCCGCCCGGCTCAACGCGGTCTCCATGACCTTTGAATGCCGTTCGCTGTACGTTTTCATGGGCGGCCCACTGAAGGAGAACAGTGAGGCGGCGGCCAAGTGTCGCTGCAAGTGTCGGACACGCCTGGCCGCGGGCGAACCCAAGGTGCGCGACATAGCCAACAAGTTCATGGTCTCCAACCAAGCCAGTTAGATCCTCTTAGAGGTGCTTCACTCTGTAGTGTCATATACTGTAGATGGTCAAGCGCACATGCGTCCACATACGGAATGAGGCACATCACCGCGGAAGTTCAATTCGAACAGTTCTTTCAGTGGTGTTCCTTTTGGGCGAAGAAGGATTGTTCGTACAAGTGTACAAGTAGAGATGTAGAGATGCATAGAACTGAACCTCTGCACAGCATTAGACACGACGAATACGAGTAGACTGGACGAGGACCAGGAGACATGAGAGCAGGAGAGCAGGACAGGGTATTCTAATAAGAGAGTCCCGTGTATTTACTACTGTACGTTGTATACTTGGAGTGGACACTATAGAGCACTGATGTAGAAGTGAAACATGGAAACCGATAGATCAATGGTGGATGTATGATGGACATCTCGTTATTTTCGATTTCAACACGACTGCAACACGATTATCTTCGGTCGGATCTTCGGATGGATGTCCAACAACTACTCGGTGAGGTGTGCCCCTGCTGAATCATGTGGTCCACATGTCCACATGCCGTGTACCGCGATGAGTGCGTGACATGGTCATACCGACACGGCCCGTCTCGTTCAGCACCACTTATCTCATTGATCGTCGAGAGATTTACTTAAACACGTTTCAAATATGTCGAAGGTGACCACTACGGAGGGGACAATGCTTGGTGCCTACGTGACGGAATGGTGTGCACCGGGGACGGTGGCAGACAAGATTTCTTTCGGCCAAGTCCCTGCACCAGCTGGGCCTAAGAAAGGGGAGGTGATCATTGGTGTTAAAGCTGCATCTGTCAGTATCGACTGTGTATCGCTTCTGCAAGACACTGCTGCTGGTGGCTGGCTGTACCACACTCGTCGACCCACCGTCGGGAACCCACTTGTGGGAGGTATGGAGTATGCCGGTGTTGTCTTGGAGTGTGGAGAAGGCTGCAAAAAATTGAAAGTCGGCGATCGCGTATGTGGCATCATCAAGGTACCAGAATATCAAGCGGGAACATGGGCCGAAAAAACCACGGCACCCGAAAAGGATGTCTGCCTTCTCGAAGATGACAGTATTTCGTTTGTAGACGCTGCCGCTGTTGCGATGGGGGCTTTTGTCGACTACGATATGATCACCCACGCGGCCAGTGCCCTCTCAGAGGGCTGTCGGTGTCTCGTGGTCGGTGCTTCCGGGGCTTTGGGTACAGTGATGCTGCAAATGTTACGCAAGTACAACGGCCACATCACGGCAGTCTGCAGTGGTACGAACGCGGAGATGGTGCAGCGGATGGGAGCCAATGAAGTCATCGACTACACGAAGAAGCCATTTGATGAGCAGTTGGCCGCGGCCGAAAAGTTTGATGTTGTCTTTGATTTTGTTGGTGGCAAGGAGATCGAAGGCGGCGCCGCCACACTGTTGAAGCGCGGAGGCTTCTTTATAACCGCCGTCGGCGACCGCAAATGGGTTGGGGACCGACACCTTACATGCGGTGAATTTTTTTCCTCGTGCTGTGGCTTCATCTGCCGTTCACTTTGCAGTTGTGGTTCGCCATACAAATATGTCATTTCCCAGGCGTACCCGCCCCTCACAGAAACGATCTGGAAAGCGGCGGTTGTCGACACTGGTGCGCGCGCAACAATTGCAGAGGAGATTCCTTTCGCGGAGGATCCTTTGCGAGAATCCTTGCGTCGAGTTGCGACACATCACGCTGGTGGTCGGGTGGTGATCAACTTCGAAAAGCGTTGATGTTGATCGCATTTGAAATGGTACAGACGTTCGTTAGTACAGTTCGTACAGTGATCGTGTAGACAAGAACACACAAGATAGATACGATGCACTTATGCTATTATGAATACATGAATACTGTACTGTGACCAGGCCCCCCTCTCATGGCCATATCATAGGGGGAATATTGCTTTTCATAATTTATATTCTGAAAACCAAATAAACACTGCTACGTACCTGCTACGGTTATCACAATTTCTCCGCCAACCGTCACCTCAAATGAACCAAATTCCTTAATATAGCTCAAACATGTTAAATCGAGGCAAATATTTTCGATTTTCATATCCTATGTAGAATATTTTACAGTACAAAATACTACACAACCGGCGGTGCTCGTGTTGAAGAGTGCGAATAGTTTAAGAATGTTCCAACATAAATATCATATTTTATTTTAAATGCAAGCTTACTCCTCATTAAAGACGCTCTCCGCAGTTGCCTTGCAGCCCTTGCAGCAACGCACGCCGGCGCCGCCGTTTGTGCCCGTAACTCACGGTGAACACTTCACCCGTCACTTTCGTGTCGTACTCCAATTGCAGGCCCGTCGCCTTGTCCAACACTGGCGTCGGCTCGGCGCTGCACCCGTTGGCTTGGCATACGCTGTAATCTTTTGTTCCGATGCAGCACCCGCCGCCATCTCGGTACACTTTCACGGAGATGGTGTCCCGAGGAATGCGCGGGAACGCTGTCGGGGTGTTCCAATTACCACACTCGGGCAGCTCTTTTCGCAAATATCCGTTCGGGGACGTCGAGTCCAACAAGATTACAAACAGGCTTTCGCCGTCCACCACTTGCAGCGAGACGTCGTCCGCGACGAACGTCTTCGTCGGGCAGTCGTCCACCACCGCATACCGCCCTTGGTCCTGGAGCATC
>Ga0099797_101080_pt1 | contig 15249 bp, 10 predicted proteins | sample Uncmet_Sort48C_1_FD_89871 | JGI IMG/M metagenome (GOLD analysis project Ga0099797, IMG submission 89871) | Marine eukaryotic communities from CALCOFI LINE 67, Pacific Ocean - C012_Sort48C_1 | ecosystem: Environmental > Aquatic > Marine > Oceanic | place: Pacific Ocean: Monterey Bay | collected... | reverse complement strand
GAGGCCATTTTTTTATTTTGTGTTCGTAAATAATAACGCACTTGTGTTTATGGTTGATATATATATACGTTTATGTGTATATGTTGGTATATATTGTACGTTTATAGATATAAAATTAGTTATATGTGTAGATTATATATTGTTGCAAAAATACACGTCGTTGCACGTATTTGTCCACAACTGAATTCAATCATTAGTATATATATTATCATCAGCAGAGAATAATCTTTATTATTATTATTATTATTAATATTTTTTTTTTTATTATTTATTTTATTATTAATGTTGGTTGTGGTATACCTTAAATTATACGGGATGGGCTACTCCGCCCGGAATATACCAGTACACACCCTTCTTTAAATGGAACGAAGCGTATTAATAGGGATGGGCTTCTTCGATGATCGTCTCTACTACCCAGTTTTTTTTCTGTATAGACAATATAGTGTATTATGGCATTCACTTAAATTAACATATTGCTGTGTGTATTATTTATGAATTCTATGTTTTTTCTGCTTCTTCATAAAAGTTCGACGATGTGTATTTCGTTTCTTCTTTATGTTTCTAGATCCATTACCAGGCGTTCCTGGTCCATTTATCGTAATATTATTCCGAATGCAATGCAATTCTACATTTGTATTATCAACCACACGATGATGAATATCATCGTTTATATCGTTTCCTAGCTGCACCACGGGCATATTACTATTACTAATTTGATCGCTATAAATATTCGTATCATTAGTAACATTACTAATTCCAACATTATCAAAAGAATTGCCGTTCAAGTTTCCATCCGTAGGCTTTTTTGCATTATTGTTGTCATTAATTTCAAGGCTATCTGTAAATAGTGATTGACTTGAAACTTCTGAGGAAACATGTTGATGAACATTGTTTATGAAAACATTATCGTTTCTATCTATTGGATTCAAGTGGTTCATATTGCTTTGCTTGTCGTTTTTCGTTACAATACTTTCCTGCTGCGCGGACTGAGAGGACGAAGGTGCATTATGCAACATTACAATATCACTCACTGACATATTTTCAATTGAAATATCGGAAGCTTCCAGGGATAACCTGCCTACAGACTCAGCATCTCCGTCATATTCAAATAATCCATCATAGTCTTCATCTGAATCGGCATACAGGGAATCTTCATCATCGGCATTTAAATTTTGAGAATAGCCGGGAAGAAAAGACGCCGCAATCTGTTGATTTTGTACATTATTCATGCCATCTACATTATTGTTATTATTAAAATCGCCGATATTACTGTTACAAAAACTGTTAGCATTGGAAGACTCGATACCGCCACCATTATGATCGTCGTCGTCATCTCCATCATAGTAACCAGAATTGCTATTTTCCGCTTCTTCGTACGGCCAATTCTAGTAATAATACTTTGAAATTCCATATTGTAATTTTGAAACGCATGGTTTGTGCACCATGCATATGGATGGTGAACTACTTCCCAAAATACACTTAATCGTTGCGTATTATGCATGTTTTGCATTTCCTCTTGTAAATATTTACTGACTTTATGTGCATTTTGACTGATAAAACGTCTTTGTATGGAGTACAGTCCCGCACTAATATCATGTGGCGAAATTACATTGTATTTCCATCCGACAGTCTCGTTGTGGGCATGTTGTTATTGAAGCTGTGTTAGATTTTTGTTGTTCTGGTGGCTGCTGTTCACGCTCACGGCAAGCTTTTTCAAAATCATTGATTGTAGCTAAAGAAAATAACGTTGGTGCGACACGCAACGCGTTTGTTGCTTCTTCATCGATTAATTGACTGTTTGATAAGTTTGTAATTGCAAGTTCCAATTCTTCACTGTATATGGGTGGATTTTGTTGCAACATAATGGGTACATGAGGAGAAAGTTGCGTTGGTAGTGTTGCAGCAGTGCTGGAATTCCTTGTTGTTGTGGTGGTTGCAGTGGTATCATTATTGTTATCATTTGTTGTCGTTGTCGTCGTCGCAGGTTAACGGAGATTATTGGTGTTCATCTGTTTTAACATTGGGATTGTATTATTAACCGTTAACCTTCGTATATTTTAATTTATGGGAGCATTTATAATATCTTTCAACTTTTTACTTTCCCATGTGGATGTGGTGTCTGCCCGTATATGCCTGTATATGCACTATGCAGACTATGCAATATAATAATAATATAATAATAATAATAATTATTAATAATACGTGTGATAATACCTCTCTCTATATATATGGATATTAAAAAAAAAAATATAAAAAATTAATAGCACTAATTTCACTATACTACTACGTACTACTACTACTAATAATATTAAGTATAAAAACTCGTAATCGTTACATGTTACATGTTGGATGTTATATATTAATGATATTTAATAAAACACCCCTATATACTTGATATACTTGATACTTGATATTTACGGCTAGCCTCTCTCACATTTCGCACACGTTCAAGGTCATATTTTATACGTATACGTATTATTTATTAAAAAACGAGCAAAGTGAAAGAGGATCACGAGGGGCATGAAAAGGGGGGGGATGTTGTGTTGAAGTGCCAAAGATATTTATATGTTTGGAAGAAATTGTTAGCTATATTATAAGATATAAGATTGTAACAAGTCATATATTACACAAATCTATATTATTACTATTTATTATTACATAGTAGTATTATATTGAGTTGGTACATTAATAATAATAATAATTACATATTATTTTATTATTCATTTATGCACTGCCACTTCTTCTTTATTATTATATTATTATTATTATTATTAAAAGTTTATTATTTATTATTATTTATTATTTATTATTTCCTATTTCCTATTTCCTGCTATATATATTTTCAATCCTTTGCTGAAGCAAGATACTACAAACATCAAAGAAATTGAAATAAATAAAACAAAAAGGAAACGGAAATAATAAATAATATTAAATCAACACAACAGAGAATTACGATGAGCAACAGAAGAAGGCGGGAAAATAACGAAAACGGGGAAAATAATAATCGCCGTGTACGCCCACGCCGCCAAAATATTTGGACGGCTGAATATGTTCACCATCTACGCGGATTGATGCAGAAGCGTCCAAAAGGGGAAGCATGGCGACAGGTTACTGAATCTCTAAACGAGTTATACATCAGGCAAAATCCCACACAGGATGAAGCGCCCTTTACAAATGAGAAAGTTAGGGCTAAAGCTTACAGGTTAAGGAGGGAAATGGAGCTAGTAGTAGCACAGGCAGATGAACCTGAAGACGAAAATGAACAGGAAGATGAAACTGAAGACGAAAATGAACAGGAAGATGAAAATAGGGACAATAACAATAATGCGACAGAGGACCCTTTGCTCCCTGCTCCCCAACGACAACCGAACTACATTCCAAACAATCAACCGGGACCATCATTTAATGCTGAAATCGTTAGACACTGTGTCCAAGGGGGTTTACTGAAGTATGCCGGAAGAACTTTTCGTATTCCATACTTCCAGAGAAGCTACCAATGGAGGAACAAGGAAATCAATGATATGCTTGATAGTTGGTTTACTAGCTTTCAGTTAGATTCACGATATGATTATATGGGAAATATAATCTGCTGGGAAAAGGATACTGAATATTATGTCATTGATGGACAGCAAAGACTTACAACTGTAATGATTTTTTGGTCAACAGTCTATTGGTATTGTTACACAAGGGAGCAGCCAGATATAAATCGATCTGCCCATCAAAATACCCGTCAAAATCGTTACGTACCCTTCTACTCTGGAAACAGACATGCATTTTGGGACACAGAGTCTGGGTTGCCCAGACTACATTTACGAAATAATTTTCTAAATGATGCGTTTCACTATTTTTTTCTTCCAGATCAATATGAGGCACATAACAATGACGCACAACAATTTGAGCGTTTCCAACGCTTTGTGGTAGATGGACAAAGATTGATTACCTTCAATTCTCGAGATAATACAACGCAATATACAAATTACCATGTGAGAGAAAATGAAGTATTGCATAAGTTTGCCACGAATGCAAAGCAGATATGGGATTTTCTTGATTCGTTGGATAGAAAGGGTGGTGGTGGATTGTTTGGTGTCAAAAATTTTGCCAAATACGTTCAAAAAAATGTTCGGTTTACATTGAGTACCGTAAGCGGTGTTGATAAATTAGAAGATGTGAGAGCTATGTTCCTTCGATTAAATGAAACAGGACAAGAATTACGAGAAGCGGACAAAGTTAAAGTATCAGTACTTACTCGCCTTCGTGATCCAAGATATACAGATATTCCTTGGGAAAATCTAACCGTAGAACAGCATGCAGCGAACCAACGTTATCAAGAGTCCCAGGCAGAAATTTGGGAGAAACTGGAGGGGACAATTGTCAGAGCTGGCGAGGCGTATTCAAAAATATATAAAGATGATAATGTGTTCAATAAAGGATACTCTGCTTTTGAACATTTATTTCTTGAACTTCGGATCGTTGTTAACTATACCCAAAGTGGAAATTTTATGAGGAGGGAATTTGCTGATTATTTTAAAAAATGGACTACTGGCGGTTTGGCCCACGAAACTGCTGCTACTCTATGGTCTATTATAAAACGATTTGGAATGATATTTTTGTTCATTCTCGATCCATTTATGGATCAAGCAAATGACGATTTTTCGATTTACCCGCCGCCTCTTGCTCGTAGGTATATGCAACAAATAAAAATTATACTCCATAGGTGTAAATTTATACGTTACCAGGCAACTACAAGTGGCAAGCAAAGATTGGGGTTTCATTGGCACAAAGCTGCGCTTGTTATTTTAAACCGGTATTGGTACCCGTTTTACGCCGAACGCTGGGGTGCCAATAGAAGGGATGATTTTGAAAGATTATGTGTTCAAGTTATGCAAGCCTTTGAACGATTTTTAGCTACTTTATATCTTTTGCCGCAACATAAGCGCCTTATTAATGTCAATGGAGATTCAACATTAGGGATAACAGGATATCGGTTAGCAAGATTTAAGAATTTAATTCGAATAATGAACATCGATGCTAATTTTTCCCGGGATGGAATACTGAAGAACAACAGCTCAATTCTTGACGCAGCTGCACCGGATACCGGCTTATTTCGCCAAGATCACCACCATTTTGAAGTTAGCACATACAGAAGTGTCGACAACGTGTTCGTAAATATGGCGATAAAACACAGCGATATACACATAGAAATTATGGAGTATGTTCGAGACATTCGTTTGCATGATTTTGAAGAATTGATTGATGATAATAAAATTAAGATGGATGAATTCGGTCGTGTCCGTTATGGTAATAAGTCAGACTACCATTCTAAAACATTGAAATATTTGTTGCTTCTTTATGAGTCATCGTTTTACTTCACCGATGCTAACGACGAACGAAACTCAATAGCTGAATTCGAAGCTCTGCGTAATGCATTAAAGTATGAAAAAATAGATCTTGACCATATTCGCCCAAAAAGCCAAAGTGAAGTTCGATACAATGAGGATGATTATGATGAGTGGGAAAATGTAGAATATGATGCTAATGAGGAACGTATTAGTAAAGATGAAAAAATTCATTGCATAGGAAACTTATGTCTGTTGGAGAGCGACAAAAATCGGAGTGCTGGGAATTTGCCGTTTAAACCACCCCAAAATTGGCGAGATAGACAAAGGAATCAAGATCGACTTTGTAAGTATCAGAATTATTTAGGACGAAATTCTAGCGGTGGAGTTTCAATTTTTAGGTCGGCAAGAAATTTGAATCGATACCCAGGACCTTGGTGGACAGATACCTTTTTTCGTTGTCGGCAGCGTGCTATCACGTATTTTCTGAAACGCGCATTATTAGTTGCAAACGTTAACGAAGTTCATATGTATACTTCGCGTCCTGATTTACTACCAGATGCACTTACTAATACATTAAGACACCAACACAGGGAAGTTACTTCTCGTGGGGTAGGAAGAAGATTTGAAGATGACGCTACTGAACTTCCTATAATAGCAGAATGAGGATAATGCCTATACTACTAAAAGTAGTACCTCAAACGTTACTTCTTGCCGTCGAACGTGCCAATTTGCTGCCAACACTCGATCCACGTGCCGTTGAACGGGCAGATTTACTTGCTTGACTCATATTATTACTTTAACCTTTCGTTATATATAAAAGAAATACAATATATATTACACATACAGTGAAAATAGTTTACTGTTCACGATATCATCCACGATGAAATATTCCCTGTCGCTCAACGACTAGTTCCACGCTGGTAATAAAATATGTATAATAAAAATATATATTATTATTATAAATAATAATAATACGTATATAATAAAATAATATAATAATAATAATAATAATATATATAATAAATAATAAATAATGTCGTCAATTAACAGTAATCACTATCAAGGATGAAAAGGTTTGCTGTAACGCCTATACCCAAGTTTAAGTTAAGGTTTTATAGCACCCATAAATACCTTAAATACGAATCTCCTGAAGAAATTCAACAACCTCTTGAACTTCATTTATTATTACCACACCCCACTAATAATAAATATACACTTGTGGCTATGTCCAACACATTTACTCCTCTTTACCTTCCGCTTCTGTTTCATCACCACCGATCCATGGCCATGGAACAATCATACTGACTTCTCGTTGATATTTCTTGTATGATTTTACACGATCTTTTGGCCACTCACGCAACATTTTTCCTTCCGTCATAAAGGTAACAGTTAATAAACATAACGTGTTTAAAACAGTACCAATTACCATCCACCCAGATCCATTTAAAAAAGCAAAACTGGAGTACAATGTCCAAAATGAAATTTCACCGAAGTAATTTGGGTGCCGACTATACTTCCATAAACCATTTCGCAAAATTGATATTTTTTTTTTCCCCTCGTTCACACGCTTTTCATTTACTAACATAAAATTTTGCAAAGTCGTATCGCTTGACTCCGCAATGAGTATAGCACATACACAAAGGGCAAAAACTAAGTAATTAACATTGTCATTCATCGCCCAAGCATTATTGTTACTTGTAGATATATGCACAGCACATAAGGGTAAAGATACACCAACTAATAAAGGCTGCTGTGCAACCCCAACTGCGAAAAAAGATACAATATACCACAGACTGCCAAAGTCTTGACTCATTTTCGTATATCTCCAATCCTCCCTTTGCCCAAACTTCCATTCTTCCCGTCTAAAATATGAATAAGTTAATCTAGAAGCCCATATATACACTAATACCATTGCTAAATTTGCCTGTAGCGAAGGGGTTGGATTGGCCAAAGGGTGTTGCCTGTAAAAATGCCCAATTAGTACTGGCAGAAGGGTCCAATACGGATCTATCAACCAAAACGTACGTTGTATTAATCCAATCACCCAAAACAATACAGATACATTTAAAAAGAACAATACATTAACAGTTAAAACTGGGTTGCCCAAATATGTTTTGCATATACTATTTGTATTTTGTTCTTCAATAATTAAAACCATATTCTTTGTAAAGTCATCTAAAGTATTGTATGGTGTTACCATGTAGGGATCGTTAACTTTTCCACCGCATTGTTCGTTCATATATTGTACAACGTAAAACGAAGGAAAGAGTACCGTAAACATTAAAACACAATTGACTATGTTTTGATACGACAAGTGGCCGTGTTTTTTATACGCGCCCCACATTGATACTGATGCGCGGCTGCTATTGTTCCCGGCGGTCGTGGAGGAAGAAGGCATGGTTGTGATTATGTTGTACGACAACAATGTAGTATATGTAACACCTTGTTGTCGCTATTGAGCGTTTTATACATAGACACTCGTATAAGATACACACATGAATGATGACACATTGTTCGCTTGGAAGTTCGATTTAGTAGTAGCTTTTTTTTTTTTTTTCACGTTGTCGTGTGTGTTAATAATAAATACCAGGTAATATTATATAATAATATAATAATAAGTGCATAATAATAAAATAAAAAATAATTTATAAATAATATTTTAAGGTATATTATAAAAAAAAAATATTATTATTATTATTTCAATTATTCTTTTCCTAATATAAAAATCAGGACAAACCTTATTTTTCTATGTTAGAATACCAGATATTATACCTGGTATTAGTGCTCTGTGTAAAATTTAAGTTCATAATGGCATGCACGAATGTACGAATGATGCCTACTAGAAATTAGAATGTGTAAAAAAAAAAGCTACTGTATAATACGTAGTATTAAAATAATAAAAAAACAATATATAATAATATTAAAATATAAATACGGTATTTTTAATACAGTGTAATTATATACTATTTAATTTTTTTTTTATGATGTGATGATGGGATAATTTTATCATATTATCCTAGTAGTAGAATCATATTACTATTATTATTTTACTACTATATTATTAAATTATAAATTATACTAAAAATAAACTGCAGCACTACAGCACTACTGCTATTATTATATTAGTATATACCCTATCTACCCAAATCTTCGCACACACGCATACGGCTCCATGTTCAGTTTCGTTCTTCTTTTTCATTGTACTTGCATAAAAGCACGATTCGTACCAAACATTACATTTAAAAACATTACACTAAAGTATAGTCTCATTGTTAAGGCATACGATTTTAATATTGTTTGTATGTATGAAGTAGGGAACAAATTATTATTATACAGAGACGTATGTTTTCTGTTGGAAGTAGTAAAAAAAACAAATTAGAAACTAAAAGGCTGACTAAAGCACAGTCAGTTATACGCGGTTATTTTTGTCGACGGCAATTTAAATTATTAAAGAGGAGAAAACTTTATGGATGTATTACTATGCAAAGATATTTTCGAGGATTTTTACAAAGAAAAAGACTGGCAAAACAACAGAAAGATATTGTGAAAGTCCAAGCAGTATTCAGAGGACAGTCTTTTCGCAGACGTCTGTGTACAGGAGACGCAATGGAGATTCCAATCAGTTACTTCAAACAATTTCGGGAATCAAACATGAAAAGAGGATTGTACATGTTTGTCAGCAGTATAGACCATTCTGACACAGGATATTTAACGATGGAAGATATATATGAAATGGTGACCAAATTTTTACCGAATCCAATGCCACATAAAACAGCAAAAATATTTCTAAGCTTAATACAGTCTTCGTTATTAAAAGGCACCAAAAATGGTTTATATTCAATCCGAAGAATTGTCAACGTGATAATGGCATATAAAGTAAAAAATATACCATTTCAACTGCATAATACAAAATTTGATAAACGGCCATCCATTTTAACAGAATTGAAAAATAGGGATAATTATAAAGAGAGACAAATAGACATGACCGCAATTCCACCATATTTAGTAGTATCAAAATTCTCAGCACCAATGCATGATATTGAAACGGAAGAAACAGAAGCACAAATAAGACTACCTGCTAATACTTCACCCAGAGATTTAGTTACACGTATGAATCAAAAACAGCAGCAACAACAGCAACAGCAACAGCAACAAAAAAATGATGCAAAGCACCAATTGTTACTATCAATCGATACTCAAGATAACAAACGGGCACAACCACCAGAGTCTCCTGGTACTATAAATGACAATAGAAGCCCAAGTCCACCCAAAACAATTAGATCACCAAAAGCACGCCAAAAAACTTACCTGTATGTATGGGAGAAAGTTCTATCAAGCGATGGCATAAACTATTATTATTACAACACTTTTACAAAGCAATCTCAATGGAAACAACCGGCAAGAGGCATTATTAATAAATATGTTGATACAAATCGCTCATCATCGCAATTTTATCTACGAGGTTCTGAGGAAATTCGAAAGAACATAGCCGTGCAAAAAGCCCCACAAAATCATAAACAACTCATAGAAAATACCACCAAAAGAAAAGCAAAATTACCCACTCGTAAGAAAGTTAACACTAAAAAAGATGTTACTACCCCTACCGAAACGCATATAAAACAAAAAAATAAAATAAAACTGAAATTACGCAGCGGCAATAGTAAACCCGATAGTGAAAACGTTAATGGCAAAGAATTAGAAAATAATATAAAATATTCTGATAAGAAGGAGATTATGGAAGTAAATACAAATGAAGATACTAAAGAAGAGATGGTGAAGATAAAAACAGGAAAAGGTGAAATGAATGAAAAAACGGAGCCAATTCAAGTAGCTTCTATATCAAACAATTATGATGCGGAAACACTAACCAAGGACAGAGGGAAAAACGTACCGTTTGAGGGGAAAATGGCATGGGAAGAGTTAGATCAAGAAACGGAAAATCTAAGTAAAATTGGCGATATGTATAAAGATGAGAAAACACGTCAAGATGCAGAAAAGCTGCGACACGAGAGAGAGAAAAACATGGATAACGCAGAAAAATACCCACCGATGGAGGAGAAAGAAGAACTTGACGCATTTCTGGAATGTATATGGCACGAATATGATGCTGATGAAAGTGGTAGTATAGATCCTGAAGAGACGAAAAAAATGATCGAGAACATAACTGGAAAGAAAGTGTCGCTTCATGAATGCAAAAATTTTCTTTTATCTATCGATACAAATGGCGATATGCTGATCCAACGCGAGGAATTAAGTGCGTACATATATAAAGGCGTAAAATTATCTGCGGCTGCAAGGGAAAATTTTAAGAATCGTGGGCCATTACAAACGACTATGATCGAGTTTTTTGATGGCATAGATCGTGAACGTATCAAATTTAGACAAAAACTAGAAAATGAACATTACGTAAGGTATTTGATCTAAAGTTAAAAATTTTTTTTAAATGGCCGAACAAATCACAAACATTTTTAAACATAAAATAAATACTCAGGCCCACTGTGTACTAATCTAAGCCCACTGTGTTTCTCCAGTTTGTCTATTGTAGTAGTAAATTGCCCCGCTCTCTGCATCCGTCAATTCATCCCAATCGGCCCAATTGAAATCATCTTCCAAAGGAGCTTCTTCACCAGTTTTTTTGTTGTACCATACCATTTCACCAGATCCAGTAGTGCTTTGTCGTTGTTCCCAATCATTATCATGAACAGGATCCCATCGATCATCAACACCATCACCATCTGCATCGACAAAATCTGCCCATTGTGTTTCACCAGTCATTTTATTAACATAATACGTACTTCCAGAATTTGGGTCAACGTGTGTATCCCAGTCCTCTTCATGAAATGGTTGATAACGATCATCCCAACCATCACCATCCTCGTCTACGAATGTGGTCCATTCTGTTGCCCCTGTCTTTGTATTGTACCAATAGGTTTCTCCAGTATTTCTATCAACCTTTTCAACCCAATCTTTCCATTCATCATCCATTGCATAATCAGTATCATAATCTGTGGCACTACCAGTTGTTACATAACCGTCAGGTTGTGTCCACGATGTTTCGTGTGTAACACTGTTAAAGTAATATTTGCTTTGTGAAGCATCATCCCAATATTCAACCCATGCATTGTGCTTTTTCTCTGGGTGTTTATGAGCCTATATAAAAGTATATAAATATACATTTATAGTTAGATGATGTACATCGTTATTATAAAAGTATACATTGTATTAGGTTTGTGTATATGTATATGAACACAAAGCTAAACATATGTATGTATGTATGTGTGTATGTATGTGTGTGTGTGTATGTATGTATGTATGTATGTATGTATGTATGTATGTATGTATGTATGCATGTGTATAATAATACGAACCTCCTCTTCTTTGTTTTTATCAGCTTCTTCTTTCTATAGATTTGAAGAAAAAACACGAAGTTTTAGAAGGTTGTATGATAATGTACATAAGGGACACGCGATATAAGAAAGAAATGAAATATTTTGTATTTCGGACAGCAATTTGAAAATGTTTTCCGATTTTTTTCTCCAAGTGAGTATGAAATGCATAAATATGTAGAATACAGGACATCTAATATGTTTGTTCATAATGATATTACTTACTTCAAATTTAGCTTTCAATTCAGCTTTTCTACCTCGAACCATTTGGCGAGCTTTCCAACTTCTATACATTCCTTGTATTTTTGTCGCCGACATTTGTCTCATGTTTTCCCGAGTTTTCTTTTTCAACTCCGCTCTACGAATTTCTCGTTTTTGCACCAAAGCTCTTCTAGCCTTTCTTCCTCGATAAAGTGCTTGAACTTTCATTGCTGCTAGTTCTTGCTCTTGTTTTTCACGGAGAGCTTGAAGCTCTTTTTCTTTCACACCTCTTTGTCGGAGCTCTTCCATTTCAGCAGCGTGTTGAGCTTTCTTTTTTGCGACTTCATCTTTAGCCTCTTTTGCCCTCCACATCGATTGCATTTTAATCGCTGCAGCCTCTTCTTCTTCTTTTAAAGCATGTTCATCTTCGAGGGCCTTTTGTTTTGCCTCGAGCTCTTTTCTTTTTTGAGCAGCTTCGTTCTTAGCTTTTAATTCGGCGAGTTGCAATTCTGCCTTTTCCTTTTTCATTCTTTCAAGTTCTTCCTCTTGCATTTTTTTAAGTTGTGCATCCCGTGCTTCTTGCTTTTTTTGTATTTGTTTCTTGGCCAGATATATCCGAACTTTTGTTTGAATTTTGATTGCAGCCATTTCCCGACGCTGTTTTTCTCTTTCAATTTTTTGTTCTGCAACCAATTTATCGTGTTTTCTCTTGCGCTCAATTAATTCTTTACGGGCCTCACGCCGTCTCCACATTTGCTGAATTTTCAAAGCAGCCATTTCTCTTTCTTGCTGTAATTTTAACGCTTTTCGCTTTTCTTCGTTTTTTTCATTTGCCAATGCCTCCTCATTCTTTCTTCGTTGTTCCATGAGTTCTCTTTCAGCTTGAGCTCTTTTTAATCCCGCGGCCGCCTTCATTTTTGCCAGTTCCTCTTTACGCCTTTCTTCCTCGGCTGCTGCTTTCATAGCCTGCATATGGGCACTTGCTTTCTTTTCTGAAGCTTTCTTTTTTGCAGCAGCAACACGATATTGGCCTTGAATTTTCATCGCTGCCATTTCCCGTTCATGCAAATCTTTTTCTTCCAACAATCTTCTTGCACGTCGTCTTTCAAGTTCGTCTTTAGATAGTTTAGAACGCCATTTACCTTGGATAAGTGTTGCAGCACCTTCCATTTCTTCTTTTTCAGCTTTTTCTCGTTTAATTCTTTCTTGCGCTTTTTTTTCTGCGTCTGACATTTTTTTTTGCTGAAATGCTAGACGACCTTGCTTCCCACGGAATTGAGTTTGAATTTTTAACGCAGCTTCTCTTTCTTCCCTTTCTCGAGCTTTTCTAGCTTGCATTTTTAGATGAGTTGCCAGACGACCCTTTCGTCCTCTCCATGCACATTGTATTCTTAATGCCATGCGATTTTCAAGGGCTAATTGTTCACTCTGCTTTGATTTTTGCTGTGCCGCTCTTCTTCGCGATGCAAGATCCTTCTTTGCAGCTTTTACACGAAAACGACCTTGTATTTTTTTTGCTGCACTTTCTTGTTCTTTATGCTCCTGAATTCTTAGTCTTGCCGCTCTTCCACGATACAGAGACTGTAATTTAGATGCTGCCTCCGCTTCTTCCTTTTCTATTTGTATTTTTGCTTGTTTTTTTAGATGATAAGCAAGACGCCCACTTCTCGCCCGCCATGCACATTGTACACGCAACACCGCTCTTTCTAGACGCTTATGCTCAACTTTTTTACGTGCAAGAAAGACACGCCATGCACCTTGAATTTTCATTGCCGATTCTTCCCTTAAAATAACACGGCGACGTGCCATGATCCTTGCACGTCCCTCACGTGCCCCTAAAATACCACGCCACCATGTCTGTATATACAACGCAGCTTCTTCCTCTGCAATAGCTGCACGCATCGAAGCAACTAGATGCCTCGCTGCACGTGTGCGCCACAACCTCTGAATTCTAATTGCCATATCATTTTCTAATTTTTTCATTGCAATGACTTTTGCCATTGCACGACCTTTGTAACCGCGCCATGCTCTTTGCAATAAACATGCTGCTTCATATTCGCGATGTTTCTGTTTTATAATTTTGCCTAACTTCCTACCTTCATACCCACGCCAACGCAACTGTATTAGCGTTGCAGCATCGTGGCGCTTTTTCTCCCATCGTTTTTTAGATGCAATTCTACGCCCTAACATACCTCGTCCAACGCGTTGTATATGTATTGCAGCTTTATTCTTTTTCATGCGACCAACGCGTCTTCTGGCTAAAAACCCACGTCCTACCTTTTGTATTTCAATAGCACAGCCATCTAATTCTTTCCTTTTCATCGCCATGATTGTGTGGTGCCATTTATCATATGCTGACATTAATTGTTTTAAATCCCATTCTTGCACCATTTTAATTAAGCGTCTACTACCTTTCCATTTCATATAATTGTCAACTTTTTCTTGATTTTTTTCAAATTCTATGGTTTCATTCCATTTTCTAATTGCAGCTATCATTTTTTGATATGCTATACGATTGAATAATTGATTTAATTTTTCCAAACCATGCTTTTGACAATATTGCTGTGCTCTAATATTTGTTACTGGACAATTTGCTTGCACCCACTCAATACCTTCTTCTACTTTCTTGTCCAGCGTTTTGACTAAACGTTGTGCTCTAGCTAATTGGATTCTTAATTGATCTGCAGTTGCAGCAGCACCGGTTTTTAAAACATGTGGTGTAGGCCGTGAATAATATTGATCCACGATTCCACTAGCCATACCTGCTTGTCTAATATGTCGTTTGGCTGCTAATGCTTTACCGATTTGTAATGGAGGTAAGGAAGGACCGGAAATTGCAAATTTGTGATCCCCTAAAGTGTAGTATTCTACTTTATTTCCTTCGCTAATGGTTGAATCACCACCTTCACCCACCAGCTGTTCTGTTTGCGGTGTTTTTTGTCGTGAATTTGGTCGTACGTGCGCTTTTGTCATGCTTTTTGCTAGCAACTCAACACGTTTTCTTGCACGCATCATATTTATAAACTCTTCTAGATCAATTTCACCATCGCCATCTTTATCAGCTTCCTTTATTATGTTATCTAGTTCATTTTGATCCATGTCTTCACCCAACATGTCCATTACATCACGCAGTTCATCTGGACTTAAATACCCACTACCATCAGCATCAATTTTTTTAAACGCTTCGGTATACTCTTCAATAATTTGCTGTGTCTCCTCTTCTGCCCCCCCCCTCCATCGCTTCCATTTCTTCCAATGTCATACCCATCTGCGCGGCAACTTCTGCCTTTGCCTTTCTTTCTTCTGCCCTGCGAGCAGCCTGC
>Ga0099797_101079_pt1 | contig 15257 bp, 9 predicted proteins | sample Uncmet_Sort48C_1_FD_89871 | JGI IMG/M metagenome (GOLD analysis project Ga0099797, IMG submission 89871) | Marine eukaryotic communities from CALCOFI LINE 67, Pacific Ocean - C012_Sort48C_1 | ecosystem: Environmental > Aquatic > Marine > Oceanic | place: Pacific Ocean: Monterey Bay | collected... | reverse complement strand
TTCACTACTATTGTCCACATTGTTCATATCTTGGTCTGAAATATGAGTCAAGGTTGAAGATATGTCATCTATAATATCCCTTGGCGTATCTAAATCTGCTGACAAGTATGTTCCATTCACAAATTGTTGTGCTAGTGGAACTGACAGTGATTGACATTGGTTTTGAGTAGGTCCATTGGGATTATGTGACATTGCAATGTTATTAATATCGATACTTGAGGGCATACTATCATTAGGGCAGCATGAGGAGATCTTAAATTTATCACTGAATGATTGGCTTCCTCCACTAGTTCGAATTTGACTTCCTCCACTAGTTCGAATTTGAGATAGTGGTATATATATAAGTTTTTAATTAACGAGTAAAAATATTTTTAATTATAAGATAAGCACGTGACATACAATTAGCGATTATCAACACGTGCGCCTATGATATGATAATTAATAATCGTTCTTGATAATTGTTGATTGTATCATTATAATAAGCTTTAATAATTTCTCTTTGTATCATTATAATAATAATAATTATATATATATATATTATATCAATAGATAGCGCTGTAAAATTAAGCTTATCGTAGCATTTGGTGATGAATACGATTAAATTGTACCCAAGGTTCAATTTACTTTCCTCCCTCATACAATAATGCAATGTTTTTATAATCAATCACACACACACAATATATCAATGGAAAGGTTAAAATCGTTAAAGTTATCAGTGCTTCCTTCTTGAAGTGTATTAGATATATATTTGTGTTAAAGTGTAAAGTTATATTATTACAACTACTAATACTAATAGCTAATAGCTGCATTTGCAATGCTATTCCCATAGCAGGATTTGATGATCAAAAATTAAATCAACACAGCACACAGCACGAGAGTTCACTTAGTCTCATAAATGCTGCTATTTACGTGCTATTGCAAAACAACAATGTAGTTTTTTAATAATTGACAGTACAATGGGGAATGCTGGAATGACCGTTGATAACAAATCGCCAATTGTCCATTAGCAAAGCATAATAAATACTACTTATTAATTATATAAGTGATATTAATTACTCGTGTTATTATTATGATAATAATAAAAGAAGCTTCTATCAACACATGTATGTCGGATGTTGTTGTGTACGAGCCATTTCCGCAAATGTTAATAGGGAAACAAATGTTCTTGAACCTCTTGTTTACTACTTATGATACTATCACTGATGCACATTTTAGAAACTTTTAAATTTATGTGCGCGTGTTCCGTCTAGTTGTGTTTATGTCTGTCACTGCACCACCATGTCCTTTCCTACGAATTCTAGTAGTACATCGTTACCGCAAATCAATACAACAACATTATCGCCGGTGCATAAAAATATAAGTTTCAATAATCTCTACAAAGGAGCTAGTGTTGGTATAACTTCCTCCCCAATTATATTACGGGATCACAAAAGTTTGTCTATACATGGTTATAAATCACCTCGTTCATTCTCAACTGTACCACAAGTTAAATATACTAAATATATTTCACCAACACATTATGATATGCCACCACCAATATCTCGAACTATAGTACACGATAAGACAGCCGGGGCATACTCAAAGCGTTTATTAAAATGGGACAAAAGCCATGTAAAAGATATGTGGGATCGTAAACAACTTACGTATAATACAAAGTTTAAGTATATAACAAATGGTGTTAACCAGGAGACATTATTAGCCGATTTGTCAAAAGGATTTAAAAACGATAAAGCTTTGCCACTATCAACACACAACGGTAATCGTGTGAAATCTATGTTTGCGGTAGAGCCTCGATTAACCCCAGTGTGGTGCAACGAAGTCGATTTTAAACGCCGGCGACTGCAATTTGAAATTGAATTCAAGCGTGTGCGTAAATCATACAAACAAGCAGATTTAAAAAGTATAATGGTAATACGTGCACAACAAGCCGAAGATCAAACTTTTGAAAAGTCATGGAAAAAATGGAGCATTGCACATGCATTACATGATCGTATTTTAGAGTTACCACCACCTAATAATAAAATACGATGTGGTTTGTTGTCCGAAATATTTTACAATACAGCGCCGCAACCAAAGTTGGCGCGACCACGTTTTATGATGGCAATGAGGCAGATGTACAAGTTTGAAATTGCAAATATAGATTCAATATCCGAACCAAAAGATTTAAAACTTTTAGACAGTGTATTAACATCATTTAGTGCGTTAGGTGCTGATGAAATTGATACGCGAGAACTATTATCGTCCTTTAAATTTTTTACAAACCCAACGTTACCTACTAAAGAATTATTGAAATGGTGCTTTATTGTATTTGCTAGTGAGGGAACGATCCAATGGACTCGAAAATCGGGTGCTTTTAATTTAAAGAAACTTAATTTACCAACTATTACACAGTTATTTCACAATATGTCAGGGGACATGTCAACCAAACGACAAATGAAATTGTTAGTCAATAAAGCATTTACTGGGTTGCCTGATAAATACCATGGAGAATTTATAACATTTGATGCTTTTCAATATATGTTAGATCATGAACCTTTTCATTCTAAACTGAGTGATTTCAACATACCGCACGATTTTTTATGCACATTTGAAAAAAATTATAGCCTTGTGCTACAGGAATGGTTACAAACTAATCGATTTAATGCGTATCGCAATAAGCAGTTAAGAAAGTTTTTGAATAAATGGAGGAATTTACGCCGTGTTAAATCCATGGAGCGATGGGTTGAGTTTGCCCAACGTAGAATCAGGGTTCGGAAGTTAGTACAAGATTCCATAGTAAATTGGCGATACAATCAAATATACAGTGGCTTTGTCCAATTACGTCGAAAAGTAATTTGGGTGCACGCTGCTGAAACCATAGAACGTATATACAGAGGACATAGAGCAAGAGTGTAAGTTTTTCGTATTCACTATTTACTACCTTAATACATAACCATATTGATATTGATGCTAACACACACCCACACTTACACCCACATACACGCATAGGTTTGTTAACAATATGGAAGAATGGGAATACGCAGCATTAACTATACAGAGGATATATCGAGGAAGACAGGCGTTTTTTAGTTTTTTGCGTAAAATGAAACGCAGGGATCAAGCTGCAAGAACGTTACAGCGAGTGTATAGGGGACACTTGGGGCGGAGGCGTACTCACAAAATGTTATTGGAATTTTATCGCATCAAACGTGCACAAATTTTGAAAGAAAAAAAAGAATGTAAGTTAGAAATAGTACCTTCATCATACACACGAGCCAGGGACAAATTACTAACAACTAAATATAATAGGGAGGGCTGAAATACGACGTAGGGCTGCTGTACGTATACAGGGGGTTGCCCGTGGTTACTTTGCTAGAAGGTTAGCAAATTCGTTGAGGCAAGCAAAAAGAGATAAAGAAGCGGGAGAAGATGCAATGCAAGAATGGAAGCGTGAACAACGACGTTTACATCTTCTTTATTGTCAAAAAATGGAACGATTATATCGTGACAACAAAGAAGAAAGAGAACAAACACAAAACCAAGAAGACATTGCGAAAGCAACGCAGCGTGTTATTTTTATGAACCAATTAAAGCGTTGGATGAAAGAGCGGAACATAAAGCGTGAAATGGAGAACAAAGAGAGAGAAGAGCGCGAAACTGAAGTTTGGGAAACTTTTGATCAAACATGGATGATAAAACAAGATAGCTTAGAAGAAAGAACTCGAAAATTAGTAATCAAAGAGTTAGAGGAGCGAAATGCGTTATTGACTGACGAAGAAAAAATGAACAAAAAAACCGGTAAAAAACGTATACGTGAACTAGTAAATGTTGTGCGTAAAGAGAGGAGAGAAATGGGAATACGAGCCGGGCAAAATGAGTTAAAAGCTATAGCAGAAAAGCGATATATACGAGAGCGACAAGATAAGGCTGTTGGGATTCAAAATATTGATAAGGAGAAAGAAAGAAAAGAAAAACAGAAAGAGCTTATGGATGATTGGGATTCGAAGCATATTGAACTTTTCAAATTGGAACAAGCAACAAAATTATGGTTAATACGGACGCTACAACGTTTATGGCGTTGCAAAGTCGCATGGCGACCGATGCGTAAGCAGGTAGACCAGCTTTATGCTGTTGAGTTTGATGTCGATAGTCAAAATATATACTATGTTAATAAAAAATTAGGAACAGTAAGTTGGAAAGCACCGGCTTTGTTATACGGGCGTAAATTACCAAAGCCAGATAAATGGTACGTATGCTACGACGAAAGTAACATTCCATTTTACATCAATCCATATAAAGACGTTATAAAGTACGATGCGCCCCATGATTACGATGGCCCGGAGATAATATATATATACCCTGGAAACGATCCGTCAATATAAAAACTCATACCATCGACTAGACCTACATCTTACTGCCTTTAGGGTGTGAATTAGTATTCGTATGACGGTTTAATAATATTTCCATTATATTCATAAGAAGGAAATATTTCTCTGTATTTTTGTTCATATACATTTTCGTTTTCTTCGTCTGATAGAATACCATTTAATTTACCATATAACTCTCTAGAAGTATTCGCATTATTACTTGTTAACCAATCTATTAAAGGTTTTTTTGCTATATCTACTTCGTAAGATAGATTTACAAATGTTCGATGTCCAAAAAAAATGTTCAATTTAATTGATTTTGATTTTTTTTAAAAAGAAACAATTTTTCGCTCGCTTACCATTATTATAACGTATTATTAATGACAAATTAAAGAACAACAACAATGTAATTTATGAATAAGGTTAATAATAATAGATCAAATGACTGTTATCTGTTATATGCTGTTTTAATTTAAGCAATTTTGTGCCTTTTATACTTTTGATAGGGAAACGACTAAAAAATCGATATACTGTATATAATAATAAAATTTGAAATTTAAGAAAAATCTCCAAAGAAGTGTGAAAGTGACAAAATGATCGATTTTTTAGTATTTTTAGTCGCTTTAGTAGTTTACCTATCAAAAGTATAATTTTAGTATACTCAAATTATACTTATTATTATTTTTTTCCCCCGAGGTTGGACGGCGTGCTTCATCATTTGCATCACTATCTTTCTACCTATGCATGCCAATGTTATTCTACTTGTTAGTTACTTGTAAGTTGTAGAAGCATACAAAGAAAGTACACAATTTAATATCGTCAAATATCCGTTTACTATCCATCTATTATAATCTGTTATCATGCAAAAATCGATCAATGTTGTACTTTTGGTTTTAGCCACTGCTCTTCTTTCTTGCAATGGGCAAGCACCAACGTTTCCTAAAATGTGGCATACTTTTGAAACAATAACTAATTTTAATGGGCAGCACGGTAGCGCTGAAGTGTATTTCGATGAGACAAATCAACGAGAAGCGGCATTTTCGAATACATCCGCATACAGCCTTGTAATTACAGATTACAAAGCGAATGGGGGAAACGGAAAAGTATATTACATCAAGATATATGGTGGTGCACGTCATTGTATGCTTTGGTGTGAGCCAGATACGCCAACAATATGTGATGCTGGTGACTCCTTGTGCCAACCTGCAATGCCTAAAGCTACTAATGATGGTACTGCCGTTGTGAATGGTGTTGAGACGACAATTTACAAATGGGGCGATAATTTGGGACCAATTCCAATGAATGAATTATACTTGTATGTGAGTGATAAGACAAAGAAACCAGTACAAATGATACGAGATCTTCATCCATTTGGAAAAGAACTTGGTAATCTTACAATTGATTATACTAACTTTGAAGAATTATCTTCAATCCCCGCATCAGTATGGGACATAGGTAGTTACAAAGGCAATTGTAATACACCAGAGCCTAGTGATCAATGTGGATCAAATCAATTCATGCAACAAATAAAAAATTTATTTAATTAGTGATGATAAAAGTTGTACACACACATATATATGTGCATATGCTGCTCTGTTGCAATCATTTTCCTGAAAAAACTTGCCAAAACCAAGTTTGCAAAGAGACCTGGATCGAAAGGATTCCAAGATCTTACAGCACCTACATGGGTTATCACTACATGCAGAGACATACAAACAGCAATTATCAAGGCGCGCGCCTATAATAATCGTAGCGCATTAAAATTAGCATTTGGGGAAGAATACGATAAATTGTACCCAGGCTCAATTTACTCTCCTCCCTCATACAATGAAAATTTTTCATCAGCAGAAGGTTAAAATTATCGATGTACTTAATTCTTGAGGACGTATTGATACTCACGCAGTAAGATCGATTAAAGGAACTCAGCCAATTACATTCCTGAGTGTATAAGAAGATATATATAATATATATATTTATAAAAATGTTATTTACGTATAATTTAAATGATTAATGAGTAAGAATTGATATCATATATATCATAGAGCATAGAGTGTGTTAAAGTGTAAGTTAACTTAAAGAATTTAATCATATATATATAATAAGTTATTTTTTATCATATATAAATTATATATCATAAGTTATTTATTAAAAAATATATTTTATACCCAGTATATTATACATCATACACTTCAAATATGTTCTCAACATCCATAAACAATTTGTCCACTTTCCGATACTTTCACATCACACATATTAATATTTGGCAACGGAATTAAAGTGGACATTAATTTGTCTGCTTTCCATATATCTTTTTTATGCCCACTTCCTCCATATAGCAACATTGTATCGCTATATGTAACGACTGAGAGATATCCACGTGCAGATGGCGTTCCATTTGAACCAGATATTGTAACTTGGGACCACACATTTGTATTTAAATTTAAACTGTAGATATCATTTTTTCTTGTTCCACTTGTATCTTCACCAAACATCACAACCATGTAGTGACTATATGAAATAGAAACATGTTGCGAACGAGGCGTGGGCCCGTTTCCAGTAGTTACTAGTTTCTGCCAAGCACTTGTTTGTAAATTTAATACCCAAACAGTATTATCAGCTTTTCCGCCACTTGTTTCACCACTGAACACATACATTTTATTATTATAGAAAATTGATGAATGCGCATAACGTTCGCTTGGCTTCTCTTGCCCTGAAGTTGTTAGTTTTTGCCATTGATATGAATTCATATCTAATGACCACACGTCATCGCCACCAAACATTCCACCCGGTCCGATTCCACCAAAGACTATCATTTTATTTCCATAAACGATAGAAGAGTGTTGGCATACCTTTTCTGGCCATGTGCCTGAATTGGGTATTTGTGACCATACATATGTCTTAAGATCTAACGTGAAAAGCGCATTCGAGTCTGCAGCTCTTCCCGTGCCAGTTGCACCACCAAAGACAATCATTTTGTCTCCAAATACAACGGCTTCGTGATTATTCCGTGGCGGAATATTCGTTCCAGATGTTGTTACAGCTGACCACTCTGATGTATCCAGCTGGAATTCCCATACATCATTTCGAAAATTGCTTCCATCATGACCGCCAAATACAATCATTTTATTATCATAAACCACTGATGAATGCGATGCCCGCCCAGTTGGTCTTGTTTTTTTTTCATAGCAATCTCTGTCATTTCTTGCTTCTGTATTACATGTTGGGCCTCCAATACCTCTGTACCAGCATTTTTTGATAGCAGTTTTTTGATAATTAAATCCGCCACAATCAGAGTCCGCAGTACAAGTTGACATGCAATCAGTCACCGATACACCATCTGCAGATGCATAGCCTCCATTGATTCCTATGTTTCTGAATTGTTCTGACTCAGTACACCCCCCTCCATAACCACATCCCATATCAATTGTATGTATGTACGATGCCACTTTATTCCATTTTATCACTTGTGATTCTGCTTTTACAAATAATAAATATATTGTCAATATGGCGAACATATTATAACAATTGAATAGTAGTAGTAGATTGGTTCTTTATATATTTATTTATTTTGTGATTCTGCTTTTACAAATAATAATAAATATATTGTCAATATGGCGAACATATTATAACAATTGAATAGTAGTAGTAGATTGGTTCTTTATATATTTATATATATATATGTATATCTTGTATTGTGGAGGGTGATATATGTATTAATATGTATACATAATTATATAGTTTCATATAAGTTATTCTTGTATAACATCATATATATACATATATACTTTTATTATATATACAGAGGGTGCCGGCATTATAGATCCCGACGCCAGTTTTCTCAGCCAAAACTCAAAATTTTTTAGTTAGACCCCGGATTTGGGCTTTTTAGCGCAAGGCCTAAAAATTTGTAGAAGCGATTTTTTTTTTTTGTTTTACTTTTTTTTTTAGAGAAGTTTAAAATTTTTTCTTGTTGTCTTGAAAATTTTGTCTAAGGATATGATCGTTAGTGAAAGGTCAATAACGTATATTGTAATCTAGTAAGTTCACTTAATGCTATTTAATAAAAAAATTACAGTCTAATGACCTCCAAGCCTTAAACATGTTTTTGAGAGCAGGTCCTGTACGCGACGCCAGTTTTCTCAGCCAAAACTCAAAATTTCTTAGTGCGACCCCGGATTTGGGCTTTTTAGCACAAGGCCTAAAAATTTGTAGAAGCGATTTTTTTTTTTTTTTTTCCTTCATGGTGAAATAAATTTTGAACATCAAGTGTACCTTACGACCACTTGTGAAACTACGCAATTAACACGTATTACAATGAAATATTTTTGATAGAAGGATTAGTATAAAGACAAGTACAATTATGAGTGAGGTGCGTGCAGGTTTGGGCTAACTACTCACTATTGATTTTGATCAAAAAAAGGTAGAAATCTATAACGTCATTGATAGGATACCGTTTTGTAGTGTCGGTAATTTACTATGTCCAGCTTACTGGACACAATGGGAATATAGCTCTGGTGTCAGGGCCTTTCGGCCCTATCAAAGTTGCGAGAGTTGAGCGAAGCTCACAGTGAAAGAGAAGCTAGAGACGTCAGGTAACGCTATTCGCCTGCTAAGGCTCAACAATTAGTAAAAGTAATAATTTCAATATAAGAAGAAAGAGGTATAGTGCACCACTATTATCTAAGAGTGAAATTGACGGATATCCGTCCACTAAGGACCCAAAATTTAAAAAAAATATTTTTCAGCGTTCTTTTCACTCAAATTTCACAAACAAACACTCTGCATGTATCTACACATACACAGTTTCCCAACCATACCCATACCGAATTGTTCTAAATATCAAAATGTATACATGCACACGTATGTACATCAATTTGTGTATTCTTAAATCACGCACAATCCTTGCTGCATCCCTGTTATTTAATCATTTTCACCAACGAGCGAAGCGAGTTGAATTTTTGCCCGTTTGCCGTTTAAATGGGGCATTTTGAAGCTCAAATTCAAAGTCTTCATGTCAAATTTGACCAAAATCATATTCCAATAACACGATGCGATACATATTAATATATAAGTTTGCGAAGTGAAGCAATATAATAATGCTAACTATTTAATAAATAATCAGAGTCGACAGGGATAAATCTTCACACAAGTATTCAATAATCCAATAGTCAACATAATTAATATTTTTTTATGGTTTATTAAATAAAGACCAATAGTCAATAGTAATAGAAATAATAACAAAAGGGGAAAGACTGGCGATACGAGAATATATACATATATATGCATAGAGCTCTATATGTATATATAAAGAGTAAAGAGAAGAGAGTTTTTTTAGCGTATAAGCGAAACGAGGTGATAAATATAAGAAACTACTATATATAATTGTACTAATCTTAATAGGATACCGGTACATAAAGGATAGCGTATAGCGTAGCAGACAAATAATATATTTACAAAAACGAGAAAGAGAGCTTTAATGCTGTAATGCTGTAATATTTTTTTTTTATTATTATTACAAAAACGAGGAAGAGAGCTGTAATAACAATATATATATATAAGGGGGCGATACTTTTTCTATGCTGTTTCTCCGTATCACAATACATAGTAATAGATGTTATTTTTATGTAGAAGACGAATGGTATTTAAATATTTTGGCATTTCTTAATTCTTCCCTACTATACCTGTTTATTCATTAAATGGTTGTATTGACAAAATTGCTGCCAAGCATTACTATTATAGTAGGTGTTATTATATAAATATTAAATAACAATAATAATATACATAATAATGATTATTTATAATTGTTGTTTATATAACAAGTACCTGCACAACCAAGTTCCAAAAAGTACCTGCACCTTGTTCATTTTAAAGTAATTAACTTGTTTCATTGTATGTACATCGATACATCTGCGTAAAACAGCTTTGCCGAAAACAGGACAATAAAAATTGAAAGAAACAAATACTATGAAGTTTTTTAAATTTGGCACGGTGGCAGCAATATATATCTTCTTACTGCAAACATTGTGTTTCACTGCGTTTGCAGAAAAGGCTTTAGATATGCTAAACACACTTATCGAAACTAAGTTACCCGGCGTCAGTCAAACGCATGAAAATCCAGTATCTATACTTTTATATGCTGAAAAAGTATGCAAAAATCTAAAAGATAAACCAAAGCTTAATTTTTTAAATCGCAAAGTTGTTGCAGCAAAGTCCGCTTGTGATCACATTGATTTTTCTATACTAGACGAAGTTAGTGAAAGTGATATAGGGTTTATAGACTTGCAGTACCGTAGGCATAATAGATTCATATCCGAGCAGCAAATTGTGACGCACCGTCGATTACCAATAGCGCCAGTGCCAAGAGTGAATAGCTATCGTACGCGTGTAGTCACAAAAAAGAAAAAGAAGAAAACGAAAATGTATATGAACAAAAATACAGAGAAATATTTCCTTCTTATGAATATAATGGAAATATTATTAAACCGTCATACGAATACTAATTCACACCCTAAAGGCAGTAAGATGTAGGTCTAGTCGATGGTATGAGTTTTTATATTGACGGATCGTTTCCAGGGTATATATATATTATCTCCGGGCCATCGTAATCATGGGGCGCATCGTACTTTATAACGTCTTTATATGGATTGATGTAAAATGGAATGTTACTTTCGTCGTAGCATACGTACCATTTATCTGGCTTTGGTAATTTACGCCCGTATAACAAAGCCGGTGCTTTCCAACTTACTGTTCCTAATTTTTTATTAACATAGTATATATTTTGACTATCGACATCAAACTCAACAGCATAAAGCTGGTCTACCTGCTTACGCATCGGTCGCCATGCGACTTTGCAACGCCATAAACGTTGTAGCGTCCGTATTAACCATAATTTTGTTGCTTGTTCCAATTTGAAAAGTTCAATATGCTTCGAATCCCAATCATCCATAAGCTCTTTCTGTTTTTCTTTTCTTTCTTTCTCCTTATCAATATTTTGAATCCCAACAGCCTTATCTTGTCGCTCTCGTATATATCGCTTTTCTGCTATAGCTTTTAACTCATTTTGCCCGGCTCGTATTCCCATTTCTCTCCTCTCTTTACGCACAACATTTACTAGTTCACGTATACGTTTTTTACCGGTTTTTTTGTTCATTTTTTCTTCGTCAGTCAATAACGCATTTCGCTCCTCTAACTCTTTGATTACTAATTTTCGAGTTCTTTCTTCTAAGCTATCTTGTTTTATCATCCATGTTTGATCAAAAGTTTCCCAAACTTCAGTTTCGCGCTCTTCTCTCTCTTTGTTCTCCATTTCACGCTTTATGTTCCGCTCTTTCATCCAACGCTTTAATTGGTTCATAAAAATAACACGCTGCGTTGCTTTCGCAATGTCTTCTTGGTTTTGTGTTTGTTCTCTTTCTTCTTTGTTGTCACGATATAATCGTTCCATTTTTTGACAATAAAGAAGATGTAAACGTCGTTGTTCACGCTTCCATTCTTGCATTGCATCTTCTCCCGCTTCTTTATCTCTTTTTGCTTGCCTCAACGAATTTGCTAACCTTCTAGCAAAGTAACCACGGGCAACCCCCTGTATACGTACAGCAGCCCTACGTCGTATTTCAGCCCTCCCTATTATATTTAGTTGTTAGTAATTTGTCCCTGGCTCGTGTGTATGATGAAGGTACTATTTCTAACTTACATTCTTTTTTTTCTTTCAAAATTTGTGCACGTTTGATGCGATAAAATTCCAATAACATTTTGTGAGTACGCCTCCGCCCCAAGTGTCCCCTATACACTCGCTGTAACGTTCTTGCAGCTTGATCCCTGCGTTTCATTTTACGCAAAAAACTAAAAAACGCCTGTCTTCCTCGATATATCCTCTGTATAGTTAATGCTGCGTATTCCCATTCTTCCATATTGTTAACAAACCTATGCGTGTATGTGGGTGTAAGTGTGGGTGTGTGTTAGCATCAATATCAATATGGTTATGTATTAAGGTAGTAAATAGTGAATACGAAAAACTTACACTCTTGCTCTATGTCCTCTGTATATACGTTCTATGGTTTCAGCAGCGTGCACCCAAATTACTTTTCGACGTAATTGGACAAAGCCACTGTATATTTGATTGTATCGCCAATTTACTATGGAATCTTGTACTAACTTCCGAACCCTGATTCTACGTTGGGCAAACTCAACCCATCGCTCCATGGATTTAACACGGCGTAAATTCCTCCATTTATTCAAAAACTTTCTTAACTGCTTATTGCGATACGCATTAAATCGATTAGTTTGTAACCATTCCTGTAGCACAAGGCTATAATTTTTTTCAAATGTGCATAAAAAATCGTGCGGTATGTTGAAATCACTCAGTTTAGAATGAAAAGGTTCATGATCTAACATATATTGAAAAGCATCAAATGTTATAAATTCTCCATGGTATTTATCAGGCAACCCAGTAAATGCTTTATTGACTAACAATTTCATTTGTCGTTTGGTTGACATGTCCCCTGACATATTGTGAAATAACTGTGTAATAGTTGGTAAATTAAGTTTCTTTAAATTAAAAGCACCCGATTTTCGAGTCCATTGGATCGTTCCCTCACTAGCAAATACAATAAAGCACCATTTCAATAATTCTTTAGTAGGTAACGTTGGGTTTGTAAAAAATTTAAAGGACGATAATAGTTCTCGCGTATCAATTTCATCAGCACCTAACGCACTAAATGATGTTAATACACTGTCTAAAAGTTTTAAATCTTTTGGTTCGGATATTGAATCTATATTTGCAATTTCAAACTTGTACATCTGCCTCATTGCCATCATAAAACGTGGTCGCGCCAACTTTGGTTGCGGCGCTGTATTGTAAAATATTTCGGACAACAAACCACATCGTATTTTATTATTAGGTGGTGGTAACTCTAAAATACGATCATGTAATGCATGTGCAATGCTCCATTTTTTCCATGACTTTTCAAAAGTTTGATCTTCGGCTTGTTGTGCACGTATTACCATTATACTTTTTAAATCTGCTTGTTTGTATGATTTACGCACACGCTTGAATTCAATTTCAAATTGCAGTCGCCGGCGTTTAAAATCGACTTCGTTGCACCACACTGGGGTTAATCGAGGCTCTACCGCAAACATAGATTTCACACGATTACCGTTGTGTGTTGATAGTGGCAAAGCTTTATCGTTTTTAAATCCTTTTGACAAATCGGCTAATAATGTCTCCTGGTTAACACCATTTGTTATATACTTAAACTTTGTATTATACGTAAGTTGTTTACGATCCCACATATCTTTTACATGGCTTTTGTCCCATTTTAATAAACGCTTTGAGTATGCCCCGGCTGTCTTATCGTGTACTATAGTTCGAGATATTGGTGGTGGCATATCATAATGTGTTGGTGAAATATATTTAGTATATTTAACTTGTGGTACAGTTGAGAATGAACGAGGTGATTTATAACCATGTATAGACAAACTTTTGTGATCCCGTAATATAATTGGGGAGGAAGTTATACCAACACTAGCTCCTTTGTAGAGATTATTGAAACTTATATTTTTATGCACCGGCGATAATGTTGTTGTATTGATTTGCGGTAACGATGTACTACTAGAATTCGTAGGAAAGGACATGGTGGTGCAGTGACAGACATAAACACAACTAGACGGAACACGCGCACATAAATTTAAAAGTTTCTAAAATGTGCATCAGTGATAGTATCATAAGTAGTAAACAAGAGGTTCAAGAACATTTGTTTCCCTATTAACATTTGCGGAAATGGCTCGTACACAACAACATCCGACATACATGTGTTGATAGAAGCTTCTTTTATTATTATCATAATAATAACACGAGTAATTAATATCACTTATATAATTAATAAGTAGTATTTATTATGCTTTGCTAATGGACAATTGGCGATTTGTTATCAACGGTCATTCCAGCATTCCCCATTGTACTGTCAATTATTAAAAAACTACATTGTTGTTTTGCAATAGCACGTAAATAGCAGCATTTATGAGACTAAGTGAACTCTCGTGCTGTGTGCTGTGTTGATTTAATTTTTGATCATCAAATCCTGCTATGGGAATAGCATTGCAAATGCAGCTATTAGCTATTAGTATTAGTAGTTGTAATAATATAACTTTACACTTTAACACAAATATATATCTAATACACTTCAAGAAGGAAGCACTGATAACTTTAACGATTTTAACCTTTCCATTGATATATTGTGTGTGTGTGATTGATTATAAAAACATTGCATTATTGTATGAGGGAGGAAAGTAAATTGAACCTTGGGTACAATTTAATCGTATTCATCACCAAATGCTACGATAAGCTTAATTTTACAGCGCTATCTATTGATATAATATATATATATATAATTATTATTATTATAATGATACAAAGAGAAATTATTAAAGCTTATTATAATGATACAATCAACAATTATCAAGAACGATTATTAATTATCATATCATAGGCGCACGTGTTGATAATCGCTAATTGTATGTCACGTGCTTATCTTATAATTAAAAATATTTTTACTCGTTAATTAAAAACTTATATATATACCACTATCTCAAATTCGAACTAGTGGAGGAAGTCAAATTCGAACTAGTGGAGGAAGCCAATCATTCAGTGATAAATTTAAGATCTCCTCATGCTGCCCTAATGATAGTATGCCCTCAAGTATCGATATTAATAACATTGCAATGTCACATAATCCCAATGGACCTACTCAAAACCAATGTCAATCACTGTCAGTTCCACTAGCACAACAATTTGTGAATGGAACATACTTGTCAGCAGATTTAGATACGCCAAGGGATATTATAGATGACATATCTTCAACCTTGACTCATATTTCAGACCAAGATATGAACAATGTGGACAATAGTAGTGAA
>Ga0099797_101078_pt1 | contig 15258 bp, 12 predicted proteins | sample Uncmet_Sort48C_1_FD_89871 | JGI IMG/M metagenome (GOLD analysis project Ga0099797, IMG submission 89871) | Marine eukaryotic communities from CALCOFI LINE 67, Pacific Ocean - C012_Sort48C_1 | ecosystem: Environmental > Aquatic > Marine > Oceanic | place: Pacific Ocean: Monterey Bay | collected... | reverse complement strand
GCTTCACAGCATAGCAGTCCTCCACTACCATGATTATTTTCTCTGTCATATCGCTTCATCAACTTGCCACTCCTATCTGTCAGACATTATTGATCTGCTCTCATTCCTTGGCATACCACTGGCACCAGATAAGGTGATAGGTCTGGCCATGACCACTTTGATGGGCATCAAAGCTGGCTGTCATATATGTCCAGTGTCTACAAAGAGATAAGCATAGCACACTCCCCATCCTCCTCAATGCCTGGTTCTTGTATCGCACTTGCACCTAACATGAGCTCTTCTCATTGTCCACCTCACTTTTGCAGCTAAAGTAGTCAAACCTGGTCGTCCGATCCTGCACAAATTAAACGACTTTTCCATGACTGCTGCCACGCCAACCTGTTGCACTGGTTCCATCAAGCTGACATTACTGCTGGTGGAAACATTTCCTACTCGACTTCGAATGGAACAAAATTGTGTACATCCAGCTGTCTCCGGTTTGCAAAATGTAATAACATCTCTATATGGATGCTTCCACACATCTTTGGGCCACACTGGTTCTCATATCCACTTGCATAGTCCCAGAAATGGCATGACCCCTCCCTTCCACCCCATTTAACTTCAATTTCAGAGAAATTTTTTCCATGGTTGTTGCCCTCATTGTATGATTATCTTATATCCGGCAATCCGCAGATTTGCACATTTCTTAAAAAATGAAAAAAAAAGTGTGGTTGTGGGACGTGGTACATACAACTGTGTGTGTGTGTGTGTGTGTGTGTGTGTGTGTGTGTGTGTGTGTGTGTGCACATGAGTGGAACTAGAGAGACAGGGGTGTGTCCAAAGACCAGAAAAGAAATGATTTAGAAAATAAAAATTAGTTTGGAATGAATCACTGAAGTGATGTCACAAGCTACGAAGGAAGCCACAACAAGATGAAATTTAACAACATTTAGTCTCATCAAGATGGCATACCACGCACTATATTCATGAGAGAACATTTCATCATACCAGCTAAAAAATTTTCTTTTGCAATTGTTCATCAACAAGCTTTTCCCTCACATCACATATAATACTAAGTCAATATGGTTTTACATGCCCATGTGTGCATGTGCCAGAGTTGGAGCATTATGAAGAAGATCGAGACGAACGAACGAACGAACGAACGAACGAACGAACGAACGAACGAACGAACAAAGTGAAAACTAAGACTAAGCAGGACTAAGTACCACATTTCAAATTTTTTTCTAGGTGTCACTTTCCAATTTTCTGGGTAAGTGGGTGAGTGTGCGATGTATGTACATGTCTGTCAAAAAAGTGTGACTAACTAACTAACAGACTAACTAACCTAGACTAACTAACAGACTAACTAACCAAAACCTAGAGCTGCCGTTGCTGCAGCTAAAAAAAAGTGTGTGGAGAGGGATGTGTACACATTTACAAATCTTTTTCTGTAAAGGCGTGGGGCAACCCCTATTTTGACACATATCTTCAGAACCAGACTTTTCCCAGACATGCAGTTTTCATCAAAAATTAGGAAACATCATGCTTTACCGTTTAAAAGAATTTGCTTTTAAGGCCCATTTTCGAGGAATTTTGTGCCATTTTCCCCTTTTTGGGCAAAGCAGATTTTTCCTGGAAAATCATGTCATCAGTTTCTTCATTGTCCTTTAATATCATACCAAGTTTCAGAAAGAGCATATCATTGCTGGAAAACTAAACTGCATTATGTCCATTTCGCTGAAAGCCAGAGATAGGTGGCATCAGCAATCCTAGGTGTCCCCCGGCCTCCCACCCACCCGAACACACCCCAGTGAGGTGTGCCAGGTGGGCACAGGTCAGAGGATACCACGGTGCGAGAATGGCTGTTTAGTTTTAGTGCGACAATATGACTGGCTCTCAAGAAAATATTAATATATTGGTGGGCCCAAAAAACAACAACATTCAAGAAATCAATTAATCAATCATTATCAATCGGGACCAGCTCACTGCCTCCCTCACATGCAATTGGGGGTGGATTGGGCAATCAAGGTCTCCCTCCAAAATTAGGAGGGCTCCTCCCATAACACTTTGCTTCAGGCTAGTTGGATGAGTGAGATTCTGTTTTGAGTAAATCAAAACCAGCTGTGGTTATAAAAACCTAGCAGTTTGCACACTTAATATTCATTTTCACAAAGTGGATAATTACAGCCTACCAAAATGTGGATAAATGCAGGATACCACATGAATGGGATAATGACTTTTCAAAATCTAAGAAAATCTGTGAGGTCTGCAATTAGCCAATGTATGTAAAGTAACATACCAGCGGAGCTCCAGAGCAAAGGGGGTATCACAAGTTTAAAGCAACTGGGGTGTTTGGAGGTACAGTACGTGCCCCCCCCCCTCCCAATGGGGTTCAGGGTTGAATCCTCAGAAAATTTTGAGATTTTAGCTCCTCCAAATGCCTAGAAATATCACTTTTTGTATCTTTGTATTTTCTGGAAAAATCAGGACATTTCAGATGACACTTTGAAAAATCAGACGAAATCACATCCCTCATACCAACAAGTGGATAATTATGAACCACCAAAGAAGTGGATATTTGTGGGTCATCAAGAAGCAGATACTGTACAAGAATGGCTGATCCCAATCAGATTAAGATGGGCAATAGATGGACTCATTGCCTCACAACTAAAACATTTGCATGTGTTTGCTATTCCTGCCATAGATGGGGACTAGAGAAGGATCTTGTGTACTTCTAAATTCATGTTCGTTTTCTGCATAACCTATCAAAATAAGAGATAAGTTTAACAACAAAGCAAAGTAACTTCTGACAACTTACATCTTTTATTATCTCATCAACTGGTTCTTCAAGAACATATACACCATGAGTAGTTCCTATTTCTATTGGTGATGGATGTGCAAGTGAAGTCATTCCAGGATTATTGAAATGCCATAAGTCACCAGTGAGTTCATACAGTTCAATACAATCAGCACTACTAACAAAAATTCCAGACTTCATTCTTTTAGGAAATTCAATATACATAGCAAGTTTAAATTCAATCATCTGATATATTGGAGTCCCTAGAAAGGAAGATAAGATTCTTATAACCAACAGCATGCATGCATGTGCATGCATGCATGTGTGCATGTGCATGCGTGCATGTGTGCATGTGCAAGATGTGCAAGCTTGCATGTACATGCTTGCATGTGCATGCGTGCATGTGCATGCGTGCATATGCATGCGTGCATGTGCATGCATGCATGTGCATGCGTGCATGTGCATGCGTGCATGTGCATGCATGCATGTGCATGCGTGCATGTGCATGCGTGCATGTACATGCGTTCATGTGCATGCGTGCATGTGCATGCGTGCATGTGCATGCGTGCATGTGCATGCGTGCATGTGCATGCGTGCATGTGCATGCGTGCATGTGCATGCGTTGCATGTGCATGCGTGCATGTGCATGCGTGCATGTGCATGCGTGCATGTGCATGCGTGCATGTGCATGCGTGCATGTGCATGCGTGCATGTGCATGCATGCATGTGCATGTGCATGCATGCATGTGCATGCGTGCATGTGCATGTGCATGCATTTGCATGTGCATGCATGTGCATGTGCATGCATGTGCATGTGCATGTGCATGCATGTGCAAGTGCATGTGCATGCATGAATGTGCATGCATGAATATGAATGTGCATTAGTGCATGTACAAGAGTGCATGTGCATGAGTGCATGTGCATGAATGAGTGCATGTACTTGAGTGCATGTGCATGAGTGCATGAGTGCATGAATGCATGTGCATGAGTGCATGTGCATGAGTACATGTGCTTGCATGATGCATGTGTATGTTATACAAGACCTGAAATCAAATAAAAACACTAAAAAAACTAAACCTAACAAGATTTTTCCAGAAATATTAGGCTGTCTGTCACCCTAATTCTATTATTGTCCTCTACCTTCCTGCCAATTTTCAAAAAACAATTAATGAGTGTAGAATGTACAGACATGCACACACATGCACGTATGTACAGACAGCCCTGAATTCATATGACCTTCATGCAAGCGTGGGTTCAATTATTTCCAATGTGAAAGGTCAATTCAGATGTTGACTGTTATATGGGAGCTAAAGTAAGTAACTATTTAACTATTTAATAAGTTATAGTAAATGTCAGGTTGTGCTAATAAGAAACATTTAAAACTCAAATTGAAAAAATCTTAAGTTGTTAAAAGAACATTTATATTTATATTTGCAGAAATTATACCTGCCAACAAAAGCATGTTTCTTATTAAACTAGTGTCATGTGAATCAAGAGATTAAATTCCCGCCTGCAGCCTATTACCAAAATCATGCCCATTACCAAAAACATGGCCATTACCAAACACATATGCCCATTACTAAACACATTCCCATTACCAAACACAAGTTTGTAATGAAACACTCATGGAAAAGTCATATTTGTATAAGACAGTTGCTTCCAATATTTCTCTGCAAGGGGAGGGTATGTCTGGCCTACAAGCCATAGACCCTTTGAGAAAAAACCTGTCAAAATCGAAATCAAAATTCAACTAGTTAAGAGTGGATCACTGAAGAGATGTCCCAAGCTGCAAAACAAGCCATCAGCAAGATGGAAGTTAACAACATGTATTCTCATCAAGATGGCACTCCATGCACTATATTCATGAGAGAACATTTCATTATTCAAATCCAAAAAGGCGTTCTGAATGCGAAGGAAGCCACAGCAAGATGGACCTTCACAACATTTACTCTCATCAAGAGTGTACTCTATACGCACTATATTCATTATACTGTATCAACTAAGAATTTTTTTGCATTTGTCCATCGACGAGACAGGTTGACCCAAAATTTGAGGGGTAAGGAAAACTAAGGGGTTTGGGGGCCTGGGACTATGCCCGTTGGATTAGCAATGAAAAAAGAATTTAAAAAAAAAATTGCAGAGGGTTCCCCTATAAGAAAAATTGAAGAAGAATTTTGCTAAGGTAACCCCATAGTAAGGTTTCTTCATATTTAAAGCTAAAAGGGAAAATGATGTCATGCCTATTAACAGTCATGTGACAAGCGAAGAAGAAAAATATTTATTTCATTATCTACAATTTCATTTTTCAAGACAAAAAAAAAAGTTTGGAAAAAAAAATTTGAAAGAACTAGTACGGAGTGAATCACTGAAGTGATGTCACAAGCAGTGAAGGAAGCCACAGCAAGATGGAATTCCAAAAATAAAAAAATAAAAAAATAAAAATAATAAAAAAAAAAATCGAAAAAAAAATACAAAAAAAGAAGAAAACAAATTTCAAAAAAAAAAAAATAAAAAAGGAGAAGAAGAAGTCTTCATATTTCAAAGTTCAGAATGAAGAAGAACTTTTTCAACTTTTCTCATCTTCATTCCTTCCAAGACTAAGTGCCACTTTCCAATTTTTAGCTGCGAAGGCAGCTCTAGGTTTTGGTTTGTTACATAGTCTGTCTGTCTGTTAGTTAGTTAGTCACAAATTTTATGCCAAAAAAAATGTCAAAAAGTTAACCCACATCTCACTCACATGGTGGGACTTAGAGATTTTTTGAAAATTTCGGAAAGTGGCACTTAGAAAAAATCTGAAATGTGGAAATTATTCTTGGAAGGAATGAAGATGAGAAAAGTTGAAAAACTTCTTCTTCATTTTGAACTTTCAAATATGAAAACTTTACTTCTTCTTCTTTTTTCTTTTTTTTTTTTTTTTTTTTAATTTTTTTTTTTTTTTTTTTTTTTTTTTTTTTTTTTTTTTTTTTTTTTTTTTTTTTTTTTTTTTTTAATTTTTTTTTTTTTTTTTTTTTTTTTTTTTTTTTTTTTTTTTTTTTTTTTTTTTTTTAATTTTTATCCTTTTTTTTTTTTTTGAAATTCTTTTTTCGAAATTTTTTTTCCGATTTTTTCTTCTTCTTGTTTTTTCGATAGTTAGATGTAGGTTGATAGGGGTGTCTACTTGTGGCCTGGGAGCCGGACACACCCTCCCCAGTGAGATAGAAATTTAGAAAGTGGCACTTAGAAAAAATTTGAAATGTGGCACTTAGATTTTTTTTCAAAAGTTTTTTTTTCAATTTTTTTGATTTTTTTTGATTTTTTCTTTTGAATGTGAATATAAAACAATTGTTCTCTCATGGATATAGTGCGTATTGATTGCCATCTTATGAGAGTAAATGTTGTGAAGTTCCATCTTGCCGTGGCTCCTTCGCAGCTTGTGACATCACTTCAGTGATTCACTTCGAACTAGTTTTTTTTTTTTTGATTTTTTTTTTGTTCATTTGTGTATGTGTTCCGAACATGACTCCACCAGTTGCCATTGTTTCTGGTAAATCTTCTACAAGAGGTCCCCCCCCCCCACAAGGGACAGCGTCAAAGCTCGTCACAAAGCTCGTCGAAACTCGTCAGAACTCGTCAAAACTCGTCAAAACTCGTCAAAACTCGTCAGAGCTCGTCAAAACTCGTCAAAACTCGTCCAACTCGTCAAAACTCGTTGACGTTGTCGACGGGTTTTGACAATGTCCTGTGTGGGAAATTCATGTTTCAGAGAATTCTGAAACTTCTTATTGATATGGATTGAATAAAAATACCAATATGTGGAAATGTTAACACTCCCGGCAGTCAGAATTCAACATGAAATAACTATGCTGATATGTAATTAGTCTTTTCTTTCAATGCAGGAAAATAAGAAGTTTATTTTTGACAAAAGTCTGAGCCTAAGTATGGAAACAGAAAAGAAAAGAATATTTTAATCTCTCCAGCATCTAACATTTATTACAACACTTCTTCCATACTTTCTGTGCAAAAATATAAAAATAGAACAAACTTCATGGCTTGCAATTGGGATGGAGGTCCCCCCAAATATTTCAGGTACCCCCAAATATGAAGGTCCCCCAGTTAACATTCACAGGGTGGTACCCCCAATATTTGGGGGGGGGGTCTGAAAATGTGGTAGGTCCCCCCAAAATTTTCATTTATTTCATCAACATAGTTCTTTCACTCGTAACAAACGTCTACGTCTACGTCCTTGTTCTATTTTCAATTTCCCTCTTTGTACAACCCCCTCAAAATGAATTTTCAAAATGATTAGTTCAACAAAGTTCATAAGGGTACTTGATACTCATCGGCGGGGATATCATTGAGGAATTGGAGAAAAGACTGTTTGCGTGGGATGAAGCCAGATATTTTGACACACATTTTTGAGCAAAAAATACTTATACTTGGATGGAAACTCTTTTAAATAAACCTTCATACATGTAACTACAGAAATACAAATACATACACACATACATACATAGAACATATTTCTAAAATCAATAAACAATACCAGACACAGACTCAGAAACAGAACTCTTGAGTTAGAGGAAGTTAGTACAATTGCCTTGAGGATTTGTAAAAAGTTTGTAAAATTTAAATTGGTTGTTAGTCAGAAAGAGGTGGATCAAACATGCGGTTACCGTACAGTTTAAAAAGGTCCCCCTCCCCCCTACTAGCGACTTCGACATTTCTTGACAATTCTCGACAATATTCTACAATTCTCGACAATTCTCGACATGTCGATTCCACCCAGATAAAGTCAAATTAGCTGATTGGAACCAATGGTTTTGGGATTATAATCTGTTTTATTTCCCCTTTCCTACATTTTTCAAGCAGTTCCAACAAAAAAGACCTCAATAATCAAAATTTTATTGTCTTTCATAATTTTGCACAGCCTACTGCTATACATAAAGCACTGATGAAGACACTATGGTGTAAAAATTCTGTTTGGGCAAAAAAGTAGATTTTGGTAAAATATGTGAAATAAGATAGGATAATAATGTTCAAATGTAAATTAAAGACACTCTTTCACTGGAGAAAGATAGACATTCTCAATCTTTCTATTTAGATTATAAAAAAGAAGTATTTGCTTAAAACTTAAGTTCTTTTTTTATTTACCAATAAGTCAACTTTATGATATAAATGTTTATTCTAACTCATAATCAGCAGGCTGTGCTTGATTTAACTACACCTTTTATAAGGAGCAAGGGTGGCTATGATTTTGTTCCGGAAGGGACACTTTTCAAAGAAGTATCAGATTTTGACTAATATTGGATCGTCAAATGAAAAAAATGGATTGCTGAAAACTCACTTTGAAATTTCAGCTCTAAGGTGTACCCTAATGTGGCCCTCTAATATCTGCAAATAGGTAACATTAATTGTTTAGTTGCTTGCTCATGCCATTAGTACCTTAAACGTAGAAATGTCGCGAAAGTCGCGAAAAAAAATCGTGACTTTTGTCGAAAATGTCGCGCATATTAAATGTCGCGAGCCGTGTCGTCTAAAAATGTTGTGTATTAAATGTCGCAAAGCGATGAAAATTAAAAGAAATATTATGTATTAGATGTCACGATTGCCACGTCATCAGAAAATTTTATGTCGCAAACAACATAAAAACAGTTTTTTATAGACTGCTTTGACGGCTTACATGACAAACACTCTTCTCGCACATCAAAATGAAGTATATGCAAAAGCATCTGTTTTATATAGCAGGTAAGGTGCGAAAATTCTTCTGCCTGTACAATAGTTGTTTTGATAGGACACCTTTATACATCCACCATAATCTGACAAAACATATTATCTCCTTTTGACCACTGGCTTAGTGACTGGACGAGTCCATTTCTGATAGGTATGTAACCAACCATATATGCAAAATATACGAAACTAGAAGTCGCGCGTTGAAAAAGTTGCGAGTATTAAATGTCGCAAACAGCAAGAAAGAAAAATGTCGTGCGTACTAAATGTCGCAAAGTCGCGAGAAATTTTTCGTGACATTTAGTACGTGCAACTTTTCTCTTTGCGACATTTTCTACGTTTAAGGTAATTTCCTCCACCTTAACTCGTCCCCTCCCCCCCCACCAAAAAAACTCCTTTCACAACGGCTACAGACATCCAGACCACAGCTTTACCTTTACTTCATGTTATGGTGCAGATGCTTATCATAATTATAAATACTCCCCCCCCCAAAAAAAAAAACTCGTTAATCAATAATCAAAAATGGGCAATCAAACTGGCCCATTATAAATAATGATAGTTTAAGGTTCAGTTTTTTAGTCTTTATTTGACTGAACAGACCTGCCAAGTAGGTCCCCCACAAGTTACTACAGAATCGTTAGGGATTATTCAGGATTATTTGGGATTGTTACTCACCATACGATTCCCGTACTAACGTGTGGAAGGACCAAATGTACAAAGAAGAATTACAAGCCGGAGTATATAAAAAAGTGCCCTGTTAATAAGAGGTAAACCTCTTTATTAGTGTATCAGAGTTACCAGAAGATTTATAGACTAGTTTTGGCTAAAAATAAATATTCAGTAACAAATTTTTGAAGTTAGTAAATTCTCAAAGATCAACATTTCTTGACATTTGTCGACAATTCTCGACAATTCTTGACATTTCTCAACATGTCGCATTATGTCGGAAAATGTCGAAGTCGCTAGTGAGGGGACCTTTAAAACTAGTGCTGATGGGTTCGCCCTCAAGCTAGATCTGTAGTTAAGTGGTCAAGAGTTCAGAGTGAATCCTCTAAACAAAAAAAATAATTCTGATAGAAAATAAAACTACTGCTCTAAAAGCTGCTAAAAGAGAAATATTTTAAAAAATAAATAGAAATGGTGTTCTAAAGTATTCTTCCCAAATGTTAATTTACTTATTTTAGAACTTACCCAAAATTCTCTCTAAAGAGCGATAAAAATCTAATTTTGTATTTTTCTCCATTTCTTTCTCCAACCATATTTGGAAGAGGGTTTTGCGATTTTTCCGATGAGACTGAGTTTTTATAGCTTCCTGTGTAGGTATATATTTTGTTAGTTTAATTGTTAGATAAGACCTTTCTAGGATAAACAAGAAAACGAGAATGGACCCACGTCTTTTAAAAAAACAGCAAAACCAAATGAAAACTGACAAAAATAAGAAAACTGTTAAAACCAAGATTAAAACAAAAACTGACAAAAAAATCTGCTATCTGCAATAACATCAGAAAAAGGAAATAAACAAGTTTGATTGAAATAACTTTGTTTTTGAAATATCCTTTTTTCTTAATGTTTCATAAATACATCACCTTTTGTAAGAAATATATACAGGGTTCCTGTAGTAATTTATTTGTTTTGTTGGGTTTTACTTCCCAATTTGCCAATCGGTTATTTTGCTCTAGTCGGAAGCTGGGTACGCCAAGATATAGAAAATATCTTAAGGTTATCTAATTGAGAATGTATTCTATTTATTTCTGTACAGAACAACACATTTTCACAAAGATTAAAAGATAAATAGATTAAATGACAAAGATATCGGCACCTGACAGCTGCTAGTAGTTTAGTAGATCAATGGACTTCTTTTCAGCGTAATCACTCGCGGGTGACCGTTTGAACCTTCAGCTGCGAGTTCCGTTTAGCTGTTGGAGTCTCTTGATTGATCTTTATTAAGATAGCGATGAATTTCCTCTCGGGGAAGCTATCATTCGTCTCTAGCTCTTCTGTGTCGAACTTCTCCTTTGTCATCAATTTTCGTACTCGCCGTGTTTACAATGTCGAGTACTCGTCTTGCAGACTATTTCCCTTTTCTTCATTCAATATTCTCGTACAATTATATTGTTTTTATAAACGTAGAATGAGTTGTTCTCTGATGTGACGTTGATTCTCCAAATACTGTCTGCTTACTGTTATCACTTCTGAATTAGAGCTTACATAGAATAGTTCTATGTTACACCAGTTTACTCTAAACTTCTTAGCAGTTCTTTTCTCTCGACAGTACCATAGGTCTATTTACGTCCGACCTTTCTCTTCAACCGTTTCTCCTCACTGATCAAAACTACCCTCCCTACAAGCTCTGCTAGTCCTTCCGTTGTCAATTTCCTAAAACTACACGTATGCTGGGTACTAGTATTTTTTCTAGCTTTTCCTATTGCTACGTCGATTCTATTGTTAATCTCATATTCAAACTAGCAACGTTGCCTAACCTTAAATAACCTTCCATAGATTCATCATGTTGTAACATAATTGTATAACTTTCTTCTTTCTTGTAATTTCCCATTATCCTTTACTGTAATCTGAATATGCTTAAGAAAAACAATTATATAACCCTTCTTGCTTTCTTGCACAGAAAATTGCCTACTCTGAATTTTCTAATTCATTCAGACAACACACCTTTTTTTTCCTTTTAATAACATCTTATCCAATATGTATGTATGAATCATATATCCCAGTATGTCAGCATCGTGTAACAAGCCCATAATCACCACACTCAAGCCCATAATCACCACACTCCCCCCCGAAAAATCCAAATTTTGAACTAGCTTCAAAATTTAAGGAAGGTCCAAAAAAAATGTCCCCAAATTCGGTCCCCTGAAAAAAAAACGGCAAAACTCAAAAAACCCTTCCCAATGTAGGTTCCTTACTGCAATGCTAACCTTTCAACCCATCAGTATTACCCCCACAACAAATATCATCCTCAAACTCAAAGCCAAACACTCCCACAAAGACATCTCTACACCATGAATAACAGTGATCAATTGTCATTCACAATCTACAAGACATCACCCAAAAGAATTTCTCACATGCATGGTGCGCACCCATCCATCTGACAAATTCCATTATTTTAAAATCAGCTTAATCAAATCCCAGGCAATGAATTCACCTATCCCCTTTTCCTTGAAGTGTGACAAAAAACCCATGTGCTTTTACGTATACTTACTTAATAGAACTGTTTGCTATGTCAATAAACATCTTAAACCACATAACTCTATGTACACAACTCTTATAAAAACAATTCAACCGCATACAAAACATCCCTCCCAAAGGATGTAACTTAATTCCCTAACCTAGATATAATGACATCACTCTTGACCTTAACGATCGCTCAGTAATATTAAACTGACATAAAACGCCTCTCCGTCACACGATTCATTACGCTTCTTAAAAGAACATCATCTCATATGCACCAGAGTTCACAATACTCTCACCGATGGAGCACAATCTATCTCAATCACGTAACCCTCGCTAAACAACATTATACATTCTATCTAGATCGCACATGTACTGTTCGACGTAAAATTCCATCACAAATACACAATATTCCTCATATAGAACACAACAATTATTTACTCACGCGCTATTATTTATAAACCCAGAGATCATCACCAAATCATGAAAAAAAACATCTGTCATATATTACCCTGTAAAAGTCCATTCATAATCACTCAAATGTAATTACACGTACTGTCTTAAAATGGAAAAACTAACCGTCTTTATGCACAAACGCCAATGAACAAAATCTATTTTAAGACGCCAATGGAATGTTTGTTAACACGCGACAACAGGTGTCACGAAATATGCCTACCATTAAATATCCTATTTTCCTTATCGAACGCGAGAACTTTTTAATCCTCTTAAAATTTTTATTATTATTCTTTTTAATCACGCAAATGTAATAATTCACATAAAACACGGACGCCCTACCAAAGAAACTTATTGGCCAAATACTCAATGAACTAATCGTAGAAATATTCCTCGAACCATTTAAGTCGTACACTCTCATAAACCACCCCTTGTCTCAAGAATATCCCTCACATGACATTTCCAATGAATGAATATCACGAACCCATGACGTCATCCTGTCTAACTTTCGTTCAATATAAAATGACGCATCATATTACCTATATACGCTATACAAACATGACCATTATATATGCCTGCAAAGAAAAAATACATCTAGATCCTCGTCGATTTCCATTACTACACAATGTCAGTAACTTCCTCGTAGTGGCATGATCACAAACCCAAGTAACAGCCAAAAAAATTCAACTCTGTTAATACCACGTACGTTAAACCCCTGGCACATAAGTAAACAAACCCCGTTATTTGTTTTCAGGCAATAAACATTTCCTTCGATGGAAAACCAAAATCTATTTTTAGCGTCAATCGAATGTTTATTTCTCAACGTGAATTAAATCACGCACCTCTTAAAACCCCAAACTAACACCTGTCGTAATGAAATGTCTATTTCTTTTTGTACGAGAGAAAACGTCAACATTGTGCAACAGCGTGCGATTAATTCAATTATACGTGAATGATTTATTACTACCCCAAATGTTTATTATTTTTTTTTTATTTTTTTTTGCTTCTTATTTTTTTATGTCTTAAAAGACAAACATCTAAATCATTTTTTTCTCATTTCTTTTTAGGCTCAACGCAGATAAACGATCTAGTACAAGAAACATTATTTTATTTATTATTTCGTAACCTATCAATAGTCAGACAAGCCTACTGGCGACCACAGCCAGTGCCCATCGTGTCAGTAGATTCACTGGACGTACCCGGATTCCTCTTATCGCCTGCGCCAACTTGTCGACCAGTCGAGACATCTCATCTTGATGAAAATCATCTCGCTTATTTATGCTGATGTTCACACCCGTACATTTCTGGCTAAAAAGCTGAACCGCACGTAGTATTGCCCTATTCATGCAAACTACCAACTCGTTTTCTTTGAACTGTTCTCGTCTACTCCCGTCCACAATAGCATATTCTAGATGTGTCACCAAAGGAACCCATACGTTCCCGATTCCCCTCTTCCTAGCAAATTTCAGTATCCGGGTGATCGTTCTACCAACCAAGTCGTACACCTCATTCAAACTCTTACACATCGTTCCCAATTCGTCCCACCCTGGTAATACTGTGTGAGCAATTGTATTATTCAAAAACGACGATGTAACAAACTCCCCCGGGTGCAAAGACTTGCTGGACACCTCCATTCCATTCCAAGTTCCCCGTACCCTATCTATTCCTGCGTGAGTCTCCGCCAAAAGTGTCATCCCTCTGTTCACACCCATACCACTCACTTGTAATGATTTATACGCATAATTTACCAATAGTATCTCATCCTGTCCCCAGGCACCCCTAAATCCCAAATCACTCGGTTGTGTGTGTCCATTCAAAATAGCGAACGTATATTTCAACTCACACGGTTTGCCGTACGCAACTGTTGCCACATAACTTCGACGCTTCTGCTGTAAAAATTCCGTATACTTTGCACACGACCGTTTAAGATGACCCTTCTGCCTGCAAAAATAACAGAGCCTATCCTCCCCTCTGCTGGTCTTATCCTCGTTAAACCTCACTTGTTTGGGTGTCCGCATGTCGCTATTCTTCTTGTCTTCGCTAAACCACTCCTTCCAAAACGTTGAATTCTCACCCCCTTTTTTCCCAACATCCGGACCATTCGATCTAGCCATGTCTTGTCGCATTCGCGCTACCTCTCCCATAACCAGTTCCAACTTGGAGTCAAACCCGTTCTCTTGTTTCTCGTCTCTACTATCCCTCGTGGGAGTAGTACGCTGCTGAACCTCCTGTCGTAAATGATGTATTTCATCCATAACCCGATCAAACTTAGTCGCAAGATCCTTGACACCTACCCCATCTACTACATTAGCTTGAGGGCCCACTGCCTTAAACTCCAAAGCACTCGCCCTTTCGAAGTCCAAACTTTCCTTATAGATATCCTCCAGTTCCACCAAACCCTTTGTCAACGTCAGATGTTTCTGATAATCGCGAGGTAGTCCCTGAACAAACGCAAACTTAACCATGTCCGTGGCTACATTTCTCCTGTCCGCAAATTTCTTTAACCGGAAATAATACTCTGAGACGGTCTCCCGGGGTCCCTTACACAGTTTAAGCAATTCCGCTACCGCTAAATACCCATGGGCCACAGGCCGGAAGTGGTCCTCAAAAATTTCCTCTAATTGATCCAAATCTGTCTGTTGTGCTGCACTCAATGAAAGATAGAGATCCATCGCCTCGCCATCCAATGACTGTGAGACCAAATCCACCTGATCGGACACACTTGTCACACCACAAGCCTTAAAATACCCTTTCAATTTCAAAAAATAATGCTTAGGATTAGCTCCCTTACCCCCTGAAAATTTCGGCAGATCAAATCCAGGCGGACGCCTAACCCTCCTCGTGGCCCCAAAAATCCCATCAGAAAATGTGTCATCCCCGGGCGATGTACGCTCCGTCAATCCCATCTCACTCCGATCGCAACCCCCAGCCCTGCCTGGCACCTCTGGCAACACACGTGACATACTCAGTTCCGCTGCATTCTCATACGTCGGCAACGTACCTGACGGATCCACAACAATTATCCCATTACAGTTCCCGCAAATATTGCCTAATTCAGCAACCGTACTACGTGTCCTTATGGACGCCCCACACATGCATTGTACACCCTTCTCACCATCCATCGAAAGGAAACACGATAC
>Ga0099797_100975_pt2 | contig 15268 bp, 19 predicted proteins | sample Uncmet_Sort48C_1_FD_89871 | JGI IMG/M metagenome (GOLD analysis project Ga0099797, IMG submission 89871) | Marine eukaryotic communities from CALCOFI LINE 67, Pacific Ocean - C012_Sort48C_1 | ecosystem: Environmental > Aquatic > Marine > Oceanic | place: Pacific Ocean: Monterey Bay | collected... | reverse complement strand
CAGGCACAGGCTCGAGCACAGCAGCAGGCGCAGGCACAGGCAGCTCGAGCACAGCAGCAGGCGCAGGCGCAGGCACAGGCAGCTCGGGCACAGCAAGCGCATGAGAAGCAGTCACCACAGCGGCAGGTCCAACGGGCATGCGTGCTTCAAGAACAGGCCGCTCAGGGACACCAGCCGGCGCAGGTCGAGCAGACGCAGCGGAAAGCTCCTGGTATTGTGAAGATAGAAACAGATACCAAGTCATCGACAAGTGCTGCAAATGATGCCACCTTCGATCACAATGAATTGGAAGAGCTCGTCAAGTACTACCTTGTCGAGCGAACGACGACACATAGTGTCAGGGAATCGATGACGCGACGTCGAACAATTCGTTTTGGAGAACGAAAATGCTCCAAAAAACGGATCGAATCTTATGCACAACAGCATCAGAAGGAACTCCAGGAGTTATTGGAGAAATTCCGTGACGTAGAACTATGTCATGATGAAAGGATGGCCGCTCAATACAGACTGCTCCAATGTCTGAAAGGTGTTCGTATGTATGAAAAAACCCCAAATTCATCTTTTTCGGATTTCTGGCCAGACGAGACCCGTGCAAAAGAAGACAACGATGTACAAATCGTACACAGGGACGGTACGAAAAGCAACCCTGTTGATCTGGGAGACGGTACAAAATACAGTCCGGTTGACGCGGATGAAGAGACATTCGAGGAGGGGGTCGAAAAGACTAACCTGTACAACATCAAGAAAGAGAAAGAGACATGTACGGAATGAGCTCGGAATGTAAGCAATTTGAGAAATGGCATGCATTTCATATCTTAAGACTTGTGACAGGTAAAGAAGTCCAAGACCGCGCTACTCGAACGATCGTTGAATTGGATAAATAAATGGAGTGATCAACACCAAAGAACAGAAAAGCTCCTCTGTCATCCGCGTCGAACTACGAGACCATTGATTTGATTGAATACAATAAAGGTGTATTTCACACCAAAAAAATGGAAAGGAATCGATGCTCAATATGTGTCACAATTGTTCCACTTCGGATGATTGGATTGTGTCTGATTCACGTGAATGTTCACATTCTGATTCTTTTTTGTTGCAGGTATTGTCGAAAGGATGCCTGATGAACTGCAACACCTCCACGCAGGTCTATGTTTTCTTTCCTGCGTGTTTCATTTTGATTCTGTTCTTCAGCTTGTAGCTCGACTCATGCAATGCAGCCGTAGGCATGTGCAAACACTAGGTGCTTGGGCAAGGACCAAGGATGCGTTCCAAAATGAAGGCCCGAGGCAACCAGGCTCGAGGCACCAAGCCACCGAGGCACACTATTCTTGCCCCCTGCTTCTTTGTTTACGATCGTGTAGGCAAGCATGTCAAACTGTGAGATTATCTGGGCTCTAAACAGCTCTAAATCCAATCGTTCTGGTTAGCTGATGGGGACTTCACTTCATCAAGAACAGGATGACATGGATCAGGAGATCCGGGCATTGCAGTTCAAGTTTGGCATCGTCGATCTTCATAAGAGTCCTTTGCGTATTCGCTCACTTACAGATGGCAATGTGCGATGTTCGCTTTCGTTGTGCGAAAGGCTTTTTGTGGTAAACCTCAACGACTGCTCACTGGTGACAGACACAACTCTGCAAATGATCGCTGCCCGGCCACAGTTCCTCTCTGTGGTACATCTACACCGGTGTTACCGTTTGACGGATGAGGGTGTTGAAATGTTGACTCGTTGCCCGCATATCATCTCACTCGACATCTCGGAATGCTCGTCTGTGACTGTCAAGGGAGTGCAATATATAGCTAGTGGCTTACCAAGACTCTCCTCGGTCAACCTTAAGAACATTCAGGTGACTGACATGGGTGTCAAGGCACTGGCTGACAAGTGCAAGTTGCTCGAAGTCATCATCATTGCTTCTACGCATGTGACCGATATTGGGGTGTGGTTTTTGATCGACCTCCCAGCGATAACCACTCTGGACATTTCGTGTAACTCTGCAGTAACAGACAATGGCCTGAAGAAGCTGGCTGGTGGCTCGTCGCCGATCCGAATTCTCGACTTGAAATTCTGCCAAAAGTTGACAGACGACAGCATGAAGATCATTGCAGAGTGACTTTCTTTGAATAGAGCCCGGAGAGCTGCAACAGAGTGAGTTCTAATGACTCTGGACCTTCCCACTCACCGTCCTTCCACACTTCGAAAGATGTGAGCGAAACCTGATTGATGCTCTCGCCTGGTCCCTTCAGATCCCACACTCGGATCCCTGGGTATGGTGGCACATAAGGAATCGTAAAATTGAACCCACGCATTCGATCACTGTCACACCCCGAATCAATAATGCTCGCAATAATTTCCTGTATGTCCTTTCCAGCTTGACGTATGCGCGGAAGATTAAACAGTGTCGAGAGTTGGTTCTGTTTTTCTGGGTCGCCAGTGAAAAAAAGATGCAGTTGAGGATCGGATGCTCGATCGACCAGCTTCGACACTTGATCCCTTAAGTCTGGTGGAAACTGCTTCCATACATTCCGCTCACAGTATGTTGCGATCTTGAGTAGGATCATCGGGAAGTCGACATGATTTATGAACCGTAGAAAGCTAAGAATAGTGAACTGTTGCGTTTGGGATGTATATTTCTCCAACATGACCCTCAATGCTGTCTTCTGATCACCTCGCAGAAGAGCTGCTTCGAGTATGATAATCGGAACATCCCTTGATTTATCTCGGACGAGTTCAACTAGTCGTAAGCTCTCGACCCATTTGTACACAATACACTTTGACTCCTCCACCTGAAGCAGATCCGTGTATCCCATAGAATTTGCAACTTTAATTATGCCGATGAGATTATCGAACTGTTTCTTGCCCAGGTCGGATGTGCCAATCGTAATTTTTCCACTTTTGAGCACAGCTCGCACTGTTTCAATAACAGCCGAATACACCTTGATTTTCCTTTTGTCAAAGCACAGTGAATAATACAGTGCGTCGCATTTGCCTCGCGCCATGTGCACTACTGCAAGTTCGCCATCGCATTCAGACCCCCGAGCCCAGGGCGGTGGATCGGGCATCATTCGGATTGCAAGTTCGTACAGCTGTGGTTGATGCTCAGCGGCGAGAATGTGCACAGCAAACCTTCTTTTCCCCCCAACTTCACATACATCAGGTGACACTCCCCCTTTCAAGAGGAACTCAGTCACCACCCACCAGTTCATTTGGATCGCCTGTATAGTCATGGCATATACATATATTGACTATGTAGGCAAAGTTTTGTCACCCGAATCAGAAGTCGGCCGGCGCCGGTCAAACACTCATTATCCATGTATTGGCTCGGTGAGCAGTCGTACACGAACTTCACAATAAAGAGCACCCACTGCCCAATGCACTTGCTCGTGATCCCATTCACAACGTCCCATACTAGTTCGTTGATGTCGAGTTTTTCAATTCTGAAAGCCGTGCTTCTGTATACCTTTGCGATAAGACTGAGAACGCTTTGGGGTATTTTTCCACTCGAGACCGATATCATTTCTTCACTAACTTGGTGTGGTTCTCCTTGGTGTTCTTCTCTTTTGGAGAGTACCTTTTCCTTTTCCGAGGATTTTTGGACCATTGTCAGACCCTCCACATCATAGCTCAAGGCCAATGATCGAAACATACCCACGATGCAGATCTTCTTAGCAGAGAAAAAAGGACGATCACGATACTTCGCATACTCATTCAACAATCTTATCGTATCAGAAGCCAGAATCTCTTGAGAACATGCTGTCATTGTGAACGAGACACACATCATAACGTGTTCCTCTGTAGAGTTTAACTCTGCAAGCAAGACCAGGAGCCGAGCCATAAACGGCTCATCGCCGTTGACTGCCTTCAATGCAACCATAAGAATTCCGAAGATGTCATATGCAATACCAGGGGGCATTGACGGCATGTCCAATGACAGCCGGTGAGAGGAATTGGACAGCCAGTGAAAGAAGTTCCTTGCCATCACTTCGGGCCCCAATACAGAGGTTAACTCTGCAAGCAAGACCAGGAGCCGAGCCATAAACGGCTCATCGCCGTTGACTGCCTTCAATGCATCCATAAGAATTCCGAAGATGTCATATGCAATACCAGGGGGCATTGACGGCATGTCCAATGACAGCCAGTGAGAGGAATTGGACAGCCAGTGAAAGAAGTTCCTTGCCATCACTTCGGGCCCCAATGCAATAGCAGGGGGCCTTGACGGCCAGTCCAATGACAGCCAGTGATAGAAGTTTGTGGTCAACACTTCGCGCCTTATTGTTGACCTGCATACAGTCATCCATCACACATATCTTGACATGGGTGCAACATGCTCACTTGAAGTAATTGGATGTCCTTCTCAAACTCAGCAAGGCCATAAGGAACATCAAATTGTGTCTCGTGTGCATCATATGGATACAGACGACACGTGCAACTTCATTGTCCATCTTCACAGCCTTGTTGGCCACTCCGCACAAACTAATTCCTCAGATCAGGTCATCGATTCCAGAAGATTGTATCCAGGATCCACTTCGTACTTGTAGGGGTTAGAGCCGCGTTTGAGCCATTTGTGTGCCAAGTCTAAGAACCCGAGAATATGCGGAAAAAGGGGAAGGAAAGGGGCGGGCCTCGGTTGCCTTCGGTTGCCTTCGGTTGCCTTCGGTTGCCTTCGGTTGCCTTCGGTTGCCTTCGGTTGCCTTCGGTTGCCTTCGGTTGCCTCAGGTGTCTGGGTGCCTTTGTTCCGACCCTAAACAAAAAACGCGAGGAGAGGGGGGATGCGAGCCTCGAGCCTGGTACCTGGCTGCCTTTGCGCAGTCTTTGTCGCCCTTTTGCCAAGCACCTAGTGTTCGTACATGGCTATGACTGCATTACATGAGTGGAGACACAAAGTAAAACACAGAGACATAAAGTGAACACACAGGATAGAAAACTTAGACCTGCATGGTAGGCCTTGCAGTTAAGTCATCCTTTCGACATAACTGCAACAAAAAAGAATCAGAATGTGAACATGAAACAAATCGGACACTGCAATCATTTCATATGGTATTGAAGCGTCACTTCTGTGGGGTTTGGTGTCTACTACACCTTTTTTATTGTAAACGTTCAAACTGTTCGTAGTTCGATGTGGATGACCGAAGAGTCTTCCTCACTCAAGAAGGTGGTTCAGCAGGTGGCTCAATATCATGATCTCGAGTAGGTCCCAAGCGATCACATCGATGATAAAGACCAGGGACCCACGCAATCGCGGAGCGCCTGCCGCGCGACGCCCTCATCCATGGCGCGTACACACGCGCGTACCACGTCCTTAGAAGATCCTTCAGAAGATCCTTACACGAAGATTTTCCTGTGTGTTCATGCATGGCCCTTCACGATTGATCAGAGAAGTATGTACCTTCGGCTTCAACGAAGGTTCGGAGGAACACGCGGTGCTTGTTAGTGGCACCGATCATCTCAGCTTCAGCTTGGTAGGAATCAAAAAAAATCTCCATTCTGTCTACTCTTTTTTTTGGCGCAGGTCTTTCTATCCACCTTGCATACATCTGGTCCGTTTAGAGCCAATGTAAGAGCCCCATGCTTTGCCTCCGCAGCTGAACTAGTTGCGAACTCCACACTACACCCAGCTATCCTAGCACACCCGCATTTCACTCCCGTAATACAAGAAAAAGGCAAGTGATCAAGTGAATGCGAGCCTGCCTCGGGTGACTCGGGTGCCTCGGGTGCCTCGGTTGTTTTTCGCACACTGTCTCGCCACCATTGCACCATCACCTATTGTTCACACGTGGCTACGATCGCATTGTACATGTGTATACGAGTAATGAACTCACATGCCGGAAAGAAAACATAGACCTTTGATCATGGCCGCTTGTTTTCACCCGCTTGTTTTCAGAACACGATCTCTCCACAATTACACCAGTACCTATTGTTTGCAAGTGGCTACGATCGCATTGTACATTTGTATACAAGTGATGAATTCACACTCGGGATCGAAATCATAGACCTGTGATCATGACCCGCTTGTCTTCAGCGCCTCAGCGCCAGTACCTGTTTGTACGTGCCTTCGATCCCATTACATGTGTATGCAAGTAATGAATTTACACACAGGAAAGAAAACTTAAGACCTCTTTACATCCTTGGTAGATCGCCAGGTATCACACCAAGTCTCACGACACCACACCTTACAGTAATCTTTTTTGCACAATAATACAGAGGCATGAATTGTGAATTCATGCACTAGAACTATAGGCACAAGAACTTGACGCACGAACGACTCGCATGTCGCCTGGTATCATACCTGAATAAGAATAAATCAAATTGTGGTCATCAAGCACATTCGCATTCTTGACATTCTCGCCATGACACTGTATTGAGGGAGATGAGAATAAGACACGATGCGGAATGTCACAAATGCCAGAGGTTGTGGACAGGGATGGATTGAACGCGTTCCCCCCACAGGCCCACAGAAAACCACACGCAAAATGATAACAATTGATCTCAAAGTTTTCGTTCATTATAGTGTTCTCGGCAACCGAGTCAATGCCTCGTTCAGCGTTTGTTGCTGATGTCACTCGTCACTGTCAAACATTAGCTAAATTTGTATTCTGCTTGGAGATGAAGACGCAAGATATGATGAGCGGAATCCATATAAATGAAATGCGTACTCAGTAGATGCAGCGGAGTTACTCGGGCTCATCATCACCAAATCGAGTAGGTTCGATCACGTTAACCTCGATGATAAAGTTCAACCTAGCCCCGGGCAGTGGTTATAGCACCGCACGCGCACCCACGAGCGTGCACGCGCTCTTACCACTCCTCGGCTTCAGCCTGCAGGAGAGGCTTCTTCGGGACAGGCACGAAGATCTTGCCTGTGTGTTCATGCATGGCCCTTCACGATTGATCAAAGAAGTATTTACCTTGCGTTTCAACGAAGCTTCGGCATGAGACTCTGTAACTGTCTGTTGCACCGATAATTTCAGCTTCGTGTCGGTCGAACTCAATGAACCCTTCTTCGCTGGGTTCTGCACTTGCCAGACTTTCTTCAAGCGTTTGACAGTGCACCTGCTTGAAATCAATGGAAACTGTGGCAACGCCGTCTTCCATCAGTACTGGATATCCCTGGTTCAATTGGCTTCTGGAAGACCGCTTCCAGAGCTGCCCATCTGAGACCACACATCTATGATTTTCAAAGGCATTGCTGCTAACGTGCCTTTGTGCATACACGTACCAGTGAACAAGGGGTTCAGTGTCAAAGCGAGCTCTTCATCGTCGTTCCGTTTTCCTTTCTTGAGTGGAGGCATTCCACGTCCTGGACATCAACAACATATCCTTATGCCACGTTGCATTGCTGCTTGGTGTTTACCTGCAGCACGCAGAAAAGATCGCCGCAATGAGCAGGTGGTCTTTATGTTGACAAACGACGGCGCTTGGAGCTTTCTGCAGAAATTTAAAACGGGTGCAAAGTCTGCTACCAAGGCGATATACTAATGGGCATTTGCAATCAATTCAAGAGTGACCTGAAGTCTGAACGATCATACATTGTTCTCCCCGTACGAGTGGTCACATAGATTTTGTCAGTAACATAGTACTTCTGTTTGGTTGTTTCGTTGGTCTCATGGATCTTTTCCACCAAATCGACTCGGCCAATGTGCTCTCGAGTCGCACAATCTGCTTCGTGCCTTGTGGACATCTAAGCTTACAAACATAAAGACATGGATCGCACCGTACACTTGGTCACCGACCTCGTATTTGTGTTTGTTTTTTCGGCGGTCAGGGTTCTTTGGCCGGTCTACCACCGGATATGCCTTTTGAAGCCTGCGGCTGGTCACCGCATCTGAAGCAAGGTTATCGTGACGTAAACATTGTTCAATGTCAAACCAAAGAGGCTCATTACCGTCACCCGGTGTTGTCATCTGGCCAGTAGCCGTCTCATATGGCGACACGGTTGTGAACTCTCCCTGCTTGTTCCTGGCAACGGAAATGTTTCAGAATGAATTTCAGATAGCGTGCCTCAGCAAGCCTGGAATTTGCAGGTCCATTCTAGCTTCTACATATGAGTGAGTGGTCTGTACCAGTCAGGAATACGTCTTTTCAATTGCCCTTCCCGATATGCAACAGCATGCGCAATGTACACTTGCACCGTCGAACTGCAAAAGGAATCTTATTGTATTTAATCGAACATATCAGTCAAACTATTGAACACTGATCACCATAACTGCGAGAAAACACGTGAGGCGATTCGTTAATAGTTGGAAAATCGCATACCAGTTCCTGCAACCCTGCAAGACACATCTCGCGCAGCCGTCATTGCTCTTGCTGTTGAACAGATCTGCACAGCAAACACGCAGCACTTGTGCTATCTCCCATGCATAACAAACATTTCCAAACAATCCATCCTATTCTGAATATCAGAGGAAAAGCAGTTCCTATACGACGTGCCTGCCGGTAGGTACGTGGTGCACCTATTGCATCTCTGCTGTTTATTTTCATCTTGGCCCTCTGCAAATCACAATGTAGCTGATCCGTTCTGATGCATTGGTCGTGTGAAAGAAAATTACTGCAGGATTCGCACGCGATTCCAGCGCTCATCCACGTCGGTGGTGGAAAAAGCCCGGAGAAATCCTCGTAGGAGTACAGCGTCCCAGTACTCCAGACCAACGGAATGGTGACCGAGCCAGTAAGCCCCATCCTGGCGACAGTGGTTGTTATCTCTTCAAGGGATAAACCTTGCGGCTTATTCCAGTGATGCCATGCATTTCTGATAGCATCACTTGTGGCACCGGCGATGGTGACAGATCTCGCAAGATAACCGTAACCATTGTAAACTCCTTTTTCCGGTACCTAAGAATCAAAATCAGAAGGTCCACAAATGCGATTTAATCGCAAAAGCACATGAAATACATCGTTGACGTTGATTCTGGACAACAAAATGTCGTTCGGAATTCTGTACAGAGCACTGTTTTTTACAACTCACATGAATGACAACGAACATGCTCTCGTAATCTCAGCTCAAGCTGGCAGGCTGGTTTCGCTCCGTGAGGGGACAATTCCGATGTACTTTCCAATCATTGGCACATGTGCACGACGTGTGACGTGCACCTGACTCATTACATTCTCAATGGTGACACTGGCTTCTGCAAAATACCAAATGTAACAATAGTTTCAAGATTTGCATGTGATGTACCATTAGCCGAACCGCTCATCATACACCCGGTATTCAGATCGATGAAGACGGATCTCGTATCTCCTAGACCATCGACAGTGCTCTGTTGACCTTGTCCAATTTCGACGACGCCAATCTCGACAGGTGGTCCGACATTCGGAACGGTGCCTGCAAAGTGATCTTAGTTTGTGTTCATGTTTCGAGATTTTGAATGGTGTACCACTATCAGTCGTAAAGAAGACTTCGTAGGAATAGCCGAGGTGGGTGTCGAAAGCTCGCAGTGCACGGCCCATCGAGAGGGTAGAGACATAGACTCCCTCACTGCAAATAACAAAGAAATCACAGATTCTTCGCCAAATATCACAAAACGTACACTTCAATCTTTGTGAAAGCTTTAAAGACGTTGCCCCCCATTTGGCATGGGAAGTTAGTCTCGGCCGTCACACCATTCCTCACCCTGAATGCCACATATCTTCGCAGATTTGCTTGCGCCTCTTCTTCGCCTGCAGAATATGCCATATGACACGTGTTACAATCACAAAGCGCCTTACCCAGCTTTGCGAGGAGGCAGTCCTCGCTTCTGCGAGAGCACCCCAAAATTTGAGGAAGACTGGTGAACTTGCTGTACACATGTGTCTCCTCAGTGCCACTGGCAGGTGGCAGACAGCCGTCCCACTCACGTACGGCAATACGTGGCGTCAGTCCTCTATCTGCACGGCTTACAAGGGCCAGTGCGAAGCTCGTGGTGACGACAGGCTCTGTCATGTATAATAATATGCATGCGTGGATGGGGATACATGCAAGCAATATGCAAACTTGTACCTTCAGGTCCTGTACCTCCGTGTTGTGCACCGAACCTGAACTTGATACCGCCATCCACTGCATCAGAAACCTTTACATGGAAGGAGTCCCCTTTCGAAGAGATTTCACTGAATATGATGGGATCGAAAACTCGAGAAAGCATGCACGCCATCTGGTTGTGCAACTCTCTTTGTATCAGATGCCATCGTTTCTCCAGATTCTTCTGCGATTTGAGTCCGCCATACTTGTGGTTGCCCGACAAGAAGTGTTGTGCCATTCCCCCAAAGCACTGAAAATTCTTCCCCAGCATTGCCACATCAGCAAAAAGGTGGCCTTTGCTTTTGCAATCGTCAGTCCGATCGACGGTTTCAGCGATGTCTTTCATGTCTTCTTCGATAACTGATAACGGCAGATCTTCGACATTGCGCACAAGTTCATGCTCATGCTTCTTCAAAAGCTTCTTCTTCATTTTCCTCTCTTTTGCCTTTTTCATGATCGCATCGTAACGCCTTTTCCAACCAAGGCCGGCAAGCTCGGAATTTGATGTATGCAACTCCCACATCTTTTCCTTCATGTCACCTGCAGTTTGACTTTTCCTTTCGCCTTCACATGTGAGACAGATGGTTGCAGGAAGAAATCTTGTTGAGACTCGAAGTATTGCCAGTACGACCCTCATGGGCACAAAATTGGATCCGTGAAGGAGCAGGTGCGACAGTTTTGATTGGCAAACGCGCGGACCAAATCTTGCCTGCTTGTTTGCAACTAATCACAAACACATCTTGAGTCATGCGCCAAATGGAATTACAGAGTCCATGCATCGTATAGTTACAGGCGCTTTCGGTCTATCCAATCATGGCTATCTGAGGCTAACTTACCTTCTGTTTGGCTTCGACGCCTTCTGCTTTCATGGTTTGCAACACGCATGCTTGCAAGACTGCACGCAGGAATTTCATCCAGGACTCCAAGTTAGGATCCTGCACATGAACATGTCCGTTCGCATTTTTCATCGTGAATGTACATACACTACTCACCATAGTTTGAAGAATCGATTTCACGAAGAAAGCTACAATCCTTTCCGTGTCTTTTCCACTGGGCTCTTCTCGCAACACTACAGAACCGCGTGAGTCGAAGTGTATGCAGTTGTCCGTTAGTGCGTTCTCTCCTGCAAAGTCATCCACACAAGAATTGAAAGATACAGATGACTTAGATCTACATAAGGCGCATGCAATTGTGAACCTTGCGAGCGCAGCACTTCGACCGTCTTCTCGAGCCGAGTCTTGTATCGGGTTGCTTCTTTTAACTTGAGAAGAGACTTGTTACACTGTGTGTTCGCTTCATCACGTGCCTCGATAGCGGCTTCCTGTTCTGTATTCCATCCCCTGAGTTCTCGCAGATCCCATGTGCAGTTCTCACTAGGTGACAATCTTTTCTTCTTTTCAGCTGGTCCATCTTCAAATTGTTTGCTTGCTTTGTCGATTGCTCTGTTTGTGTGTAAGAGATGCACTACACGTGTAGCAGGCATGTACGCAGACATGTGTGCACATACATGACTTGTGAGTCTAGGCTAGTGGTACATGTGCTCTGCTGCGATATTCCCCTTCAGACGGGTCACTTCCTCGTTTGAAATAGTGACATATTCAAGTCGGCTTTCGTGCTCTTGTCGAGCCGATTCTTCTGCCGACTCTGCTTCAGCAAACTTTAGCAAAGCAGATGGCAGAACCTGTTGCAGATTATGAGGTCAAAGACTATGAAACAGCTATCCGGTGTATCTGCAAATACTGTGATGTCTGTGAGGAAGTGAGTCACATTTGTGCTGCATGCAAGAGGAGGAGGCACAAGAAGGAATACGCAATCGTGCGCACCTCGCGCCTTTTCATTGGGTTGAGGGATAGGAGGAAGCAGCAGAACCTTAACTGCAGTGCACGATGCCGTGCGTGATGCTGTGTGTGCTGCTGTGCGTGCTGCCGTGTGTGCTGCCGTGCCTGTTCGGGTGTCGTAAGGTAACCCAGGACAATCTTGAAAACAACTGTCTGGAATTGATCACTCTCTCTGAAAAGCTCTGAAAGCTTGCCGTCAGGGTCCCAGAACATTCCAACAGATCGTGATATGCCGAAGATTCTGAAAGAAACATATGCTCAGACAGGTAAGACGAAAATGATCATAGACTCAAGCCAGGGTCAGATTGGCACAACAGAGCGGGGCACGCTTGCAGGGCTGCTTAATATTAGTAAACTATTGTGGTGTACTTCAGAAACGAACATTGCACATGTGGTAGCATTTGGTTTTTTCTCGACGACATTGAAGATCGAGTAAACAGAACTGTGGCCTCATCGATCTGCACACTCATACACATGATACATGTGAAACATGCATGTCACAATGAACGGACCGCATCATTGACCATCATCATCTGTTTGGGATGGCTCTCCTTGTTGCGGTCCATGGCAAGGCCCACAACGACGAACACACAATACACCTTCGTGACCAAACAGGCTGATCGTGTATGTCATAGCGAGCATCCAAGTTGTACAATCCGACTAAACTCGACACAGTGTGCATCCATCTACAGCCATGTCCACAAATGTGTCTGCATACGTCGGTTCTGGCGCGGTCGGTCACAGCTTCTTGAAAAGTGCGCTGCAATCAAAACAGGGGTCAAACCCAAACCCACATACACGCCAATCATGCTTACCATTTCGTTAGTTGACGTGAGCTCAACTAAACGACTCATGTGATTTTCTTCCGCACGGATCCACTTTTCGACAGCATTCTTGAACTTGTCGAATATGTCCAGAAATGCGGCCAAATCGCCACTTCCGACATTGAACGACATCACCTGATCAAATAAAACCGAATATTGTGTCGACGGAGAAGGCACATTCTAAAGAGCGAAATGCACACTGTGACAAGTCAGAGGGATTGTGTTGTGGGAAAGACCGAGTTGGCAGTATCTCTATCGTACAGATAGAAACCGAGTAACCCTTCTTCCGGCTCCTTGCAATTGAGATTGGCTGCAAGAAACACACTTAACACGTAGAGCTTCTCAACAAATAATTATTGCACATAGGCACGTTACATCGTGAATAGCAAGGCGTACGTGCATGCGGCTGTGCAAGGTGTGCGTGCGTGCGGCTGTGCAAGGTGTGCGTGCGTGCGGTCGTGCAAGGTGTGCGTGCGTGCGGTCGTGCAAGGTGTGCGTGTATGTGAACATTTCATATGAAACAAATATTTTGGGCCCCTATGGCTTACCCATGTACTGCAGTGACACCGAACCGAATTTCCTCTTAATTTCTTCATGTAAGTCAGCCCAGAACTGGTCGCTAATCTCCGACTTCGTATCAGGCGGATTGAAACTTTCCGAACTGAGGATGCTTGTTAGAGCGAGGGGCAGATCAGAATTGTTTTCACAAAGGGATTTGATGGTCACTCAAATCTTCTGACAAATGTTGTCAATTTCAAGATGCGACACTGGATTTCAGAGCACAGCAATCAAGTAGAATATGTGAACACTCTCTACAATCCCGCTCGCGTTCATGTCGACAGGCTGACTTTTTGTCGGTTTTTTGCCTTCGTAAGCTGGTAAGCACTAGTGTATAGACATGTATGTGTATGTGTATGTGCAGCGTGTAGACATCTTCATATGTGCATTGGCATGCATATAGAAATGCCTATCGACATTGGTGTCCGACATGTGTACCTCTGAGGCCAACAAATACCCCTTGTTTCGTGAGATCGACTTCTTCGTGCATCTTCGCATTGTTGTACATAGCAAACGCGGTCAGGATGTATTCTGCAGGTATAATTCCTCCAGGAGAACATTGTTTCACCAACACTGTTGAGCCTGGGAAAATCATAGAGAGAGCCTCCAATTCCCCTTTTATAGTCTTGCTGACCAATTCGACACCTGACGGCCACAGAGATCAGGGCCCATATGGTTCTTGAGACTAATGCTTACCTCCTCGGGATTCTTCGAACCGTTGGGGAGTACTGAGTTCAGGGGGCACCGCTGGCAAAAGTGCTGCCAGATACTGACCAGTGATATCTTCACTTCTCGGCAGCCGTGTCGAATCCAATTGCGACGGAGATGTGATTGAAATCAGCTCTTCTGGAAGCATACATGAGGCCCTTGGAGATTGAATTGGGTCTGGATATGGCTCCGATTCAATTATTTCTACCCCACCATCCGAGTCCGATTCGTCAAGTGCATGGAAAGATGGACCTCTCAAAACAAGGGCGGCCATAACCAGCCGCCCTATCTTGGTAATGAGCGGTTGGGAGAAGTCAAACTTGACGCCATGCACAACACACATGGACGCCAGCAACACGAAGACCGCGCAGTCATTCGTTGCACCTACACCAGAAACACAAACAACCTACTGCAAAGACACAAGCAAAGCATACTGCAACAGCGCAAGTGCGTGCCTTGTTTGGGAAAGTCCTTTGGTGTGTCGTGTAATTCCCAGTCTTGGGCATTCCACGGCATTCCATGATATTCTTGCCAATGAGCCGTCATCAAGTTTTGAACCATTCTCATAACAATGGTGTACCGTTGTTTACAGTGCAGTGAGTCATAGAACTCAATCTGGACACACAGACACACATGCGCGCACGCACACGCACAAACTTTACACACAGACGCACAGACATGGACATGCATGCACACGCCTTCCGTTTGATTCCATCTATCACAACCAGTACATAGTGAAGACCTTGCGGAACTGGTATCAGAATTTTCGCGTCGATAGGAATTTTCAACCTGTGTACAAGACCATTTGTGAGTACAGATTGTGCAGGCGGTGTCCAAATATTGTGTACCATCTTCTGATAGCATGGTATCCGCCTTTGTTGAACGTGGGCAGCAAAGAAGCATCCATGACTACAACTCCTGCTGCAGCTTGCACATCGCGATTTTTAGCCTCTGTCTGCAAAAGAGGACACATACTCAAGTCTTCAGATTGATTGGATACTTCGTGCTTGTAAGAAAACAAGTAAACATACCACCCCCTGGACCATGCTGATGTTAAGAAGATTATCGGTAATCATCAAGTCTCCTAGCAGAGACTTTAATATCCCCTGGTCGGTGCTCAACAATTGAGCATTTGCTGCACCAAGATCGTTCTTAGTTATGAACAGAACATCCTGAATCTTCTTCAAGCATGAATCTTCTTCCATAGTTACCTAAAAAAAGAAAAACGTACCTAAACACAGGTGTTGTGCATATGCCCAAGTAGCTGTTCCTAGGTGCCATCAGCAATGCAATCATTTTAGTCATTTCTAACAATGCGGGGACTTGCCTGGTCTTCACGCATCGCCCTATA
>Ga0099797_101077_pt1 | contig 15272 bp, 7 predicted proteins | sample Uncmet_Sort48C_1_FD_89871 | JGI IMG/M metagenome (GOLD analysis project Ga0099797, IMG submission 89871) | Marine eukaryotic communities from CALCOFI LINE 67, Pacific Ocean - C012_Sort48C_1 | ecosystem: Environmental > Aquatic > Marine > Oceanic | place: Pacific Ocean: Monterey Bay | collected... | reverse complement strand
CTTGGCAAAGGGCTAAATTCCGCGAGTTAACCGGGTTACCAAATGAACCATGGGTTGTAGATTTCTGTGCGTCATGTTGTTGTCATTTTTGTACATTAAGTCAAATAGGAAGAGGTATACGAAATGTAGGATACGATGGAACAACAGATTTTATTGGCGCACCAGATACAATGGTAATGACTCGCTAAATTTTTTTATATTATTATAGAATATATGTTATTATATACACAAACGTACATATATATATAAATGAGTAAGAATTAATTATATCATACGCGTACCAAGAGCTTACTTTAAATATTTTATTTTATGAAACAGACAACGATTTTACAAAAATAATTATAAAATCATTTAACTTTTAAGTTAAGTTAATTTACGTAACTTAACTTATTCATACAATATGATCAATTAATCAATATTTATATTTAACTTTAATCATTTAAAAAATAACTTAAGTTTTTTAAATATTCATACGAAATATAGTATGAACTTTTATTTACAAAAATATTAATCTATCCTTCGCAGCGTTTTTCAACACTCATACTCAGTAAAAAATTACTCCTTCCAATATTCCTTTCAATATCTCTACTTGCTCCGCGGAATTGTCGCAGACTGCCAGACTTGCCAATGCACTTTCATTTACACGTAATCGCAATTGATCGCCAGTTGAAGGTGTGAATACTTCAACGCTACGACCATTTTTAACACTAACTAAGACAAATTTTTTATCTGCCAACTTCATACCTAGTCTACAATTAATGTCGTCAAATTTCCCAGATTTTATCTTATCTCGCAACCGCCTTTCTTTCAGGTGTAAGGATTGTGTTCGAATAGGTGTCAATACACTCTTTAAAACTTCAACACGATCTTCATCCGTATCGCATACAGATAAACTGATCAAAGTACCGTCATCCATTTTAAATCTTTTCCGTTCGCCAGTTGATGTGAAGAAGACTTCCACAATACGTTTTTTTCGAATGCTAACGAGTACGTAATGGCCGTTTTGCAATTTAAACCCGCTTTTAAAATCAATTTTTGGAGGTTTACGACGTTGATTTTTATCCAGAGTTGTCACATCTGTTTCCTCGTTAAATCCCATTTTCTTTTTTAAGTCTGCTCCAACATTTTTTTTTGGCCTTAATGGTTCAAGGAAAATAGGATGTGACTCCCAAAACGCTGTATCATTTCTTGTTGCCAATATTGCCGATTCAATATTACGATAAATACCAGGTGAAACTCTGTAAACATTTATACAACCATCTGCTCCACCCATCGTTAGTCTTGAACCACATGGACTCCATGATAAAAAATGTACAACTGGCAAATCAGTGATGTGGCCAGCATATCGACCTGTACATATTTCATATATAACGACACGATAACATTCTATAGTGTTGTTAGCGCCTAATTGTATACTGGCGCTTTGACGTGGCACTGGACAGGTTGCTGCAATATATAATCCCGATGGATCTTGTACGAAGCAAGGTCGCGTGCCCATTGGATGTGGTATAGCAGACGTTGGAATAATGCCGCGTAAATTTCCTAGCCACAAATGATAAATTAACACAGTGCCGCGTAAAGATAAACAGATGACATAATTGCCTGAAGGATGTATGGAAAATGTTGTACAAGCGCTATCTAATCTAAATTCTTGTACAGTAGGACATTCCAGGCCTATCAACACGGGCGGGCCTGTCAAAGACGCTGTTTTTGGTGATAACGTGTTGTCTCTTTGACTGCTACCTGGTTGGATTTCCTTTAACGCTAATCTATTAACAGCAGTACAACACAACACACAAGTGCCACTTGTTGCTTCTTCTGCTTTCAAATTTCCAGGCCGTACTCCCATTGGGCGCTGAGCAAAGCAAACACTTAATCGCGGTGGCATCTCTCCTGGCCATGCGGCTTTTTCAAATCCATTGCATACCAAGGTGCCTCTATTATATGCTCCCCATGAATCCATTACTGCCGTCATTCCACCTGCTAATGCGCATGCCAAATAGCGTCCTTCGGCAGAAAATGCTATATCGGTACATTCCATTACACCAGGTTCTTTCACACGTGCGGCCGTCGTATTACCATACGCACGACTATTTGTATACACTCCAATATCCCTTAAATATAACAGACGCCCCGACATTGTGCTGTACACTCGCACCATTCCGTGACTACAGCCACATGCAATTCTGCCTCCACGAGGGTGATATGCAACTGCAGTGATTTCAACAGCAGCGGCAGCACGAGATACGGATGATATTAACTTTGGTGCACTAAACATCCCACCATAATCGGTTGCAATTGCAATAGCCTTGGAACTGCGACTAACGCGTTGGTAACGCAATTCAGGGTCTAATGATTGAGAAACATCAAAAGTGCGTGTAGGTTTTGCGCGCCAAAAGCGACCAGCAATTGGATCCAGCCCGCCCATCGAACTTCCGCCCCCTGTTAAAAGCAAATTATTTCGTCCTTGCATAAAGTACGATGATGGTGCTGTTTGTTGCGGTAATACCATTTGCCAGATACTAACAGTTTGGTCTGCTGAACCGGTTACTAATACACTTGATGAAGCATCTGGATGCCAACAGGCACTATGTACTCCACCAAAATGTGTAACTGCATGGTTTGTAACTCTCCCATTATGCAAATCAAAAACGGCCATTGAATGGTCGGCGAAACAACCAACGATAAATGCATCATCGCTGGTAGTTGCAATAGAAGAGACGGGCCACCCAGGACCTCGGTTTATTTGCTGTTCTTCTTTGCTTGGACTAAAATTGCGGGAAGGTGCTTCCCATGCACGTGGGCTTGTCGGTCCAATGCCACCTTTGCCTTTGCTTTTATTGTTATCAGGGTAATCTAAACGCTCCCTTAGATGGTGCTGAAAGGGTAGCTTGCGCTTCCATGTCAATGTACGTATTTCTACAGTCCATATCGACCCGTCATTTGCACCAACAAATACCATATCACCACAACAATTTATGCATGTAAATCGCCTTTTTTTTTCAGCATCTTTCGCTAATGTGGAATTATTTTTATCACCTCTTATACGACTACTGGTTTTGCTACGATTTTTTTTCACTGGTGCACCCAAGCTATTGACAATTGCTCCACTACTGTCACACACAAACAATTGGCCAGAGCGACATAAAACTACTAACAAACGATATATACCAGACGCAACGACATCAACAAGTTCATAAGTATACTTGGTTCCTTGAAATTGTTGCTGTTTTGCTAAACGAATTGCACCTCTATCTGTTTCAAAAACCCATAAAATGTGGGAGAAAATTACTGCAAAATTATTGCTACCGGGTATCCATACAGTTTTTACGATATTTTTACCACCAAAACGACTTTGTTTAGACTTTCTTTTCATAGTACTTGCACGCTTTCTCCGTCCATTACGCCCCATGCGCCCATATCTTTTACCAGCTTTAGTTGCTTCCCATGGCTCTTTCTTATTCATGAAGTCTGTGTTCTCAGTATTTAAAAATGGATTGGCGTTTTGCGCTGGAAATATATGCTGTTCTCCATTATTGTAAATCAAACAGCGTTGCAATAATGTAAAATCCTCCGCCCAATTCCATAAACAAACTTGTGCCCCTTCATCCTCTTTCTCCCCGGCTTCCACGCTTATTAAATATAAACTATCTATTGAAAATTGCAAGGTAACACTCGTTGCCCAGGTAACGTTTGCTGACAAATCACGCCTAACACGATACGCTTCTCTATATTGTCCACCTGGTCCATTGCCAGAGATATCCCATAAAATTATTTGAGGCTCTGGGCCACAATCTGCACTCGCTATGAATAAACCATTTGATGAACACGCTAAACTAGTAACTGGGGAAATATGACCTTTTAAGTTTAAACGTGTATCTGTACGCCAATCCCATAGTACAACGTTGGAGCCAGCTGCATGTACAACAAAACCTCTAGTAGGATGCACACAAATTGGCACGTTTGGCGATGCACCAACAACAGTTTCCAACCGAAATTCATCAGTTTTCGGTATATCTTTCAAACACGTATATACTGTGGTTCCTCGGTTGTGAATATTTTTCGGCAGTAAATCTTGACGTAACGGAGACTGGCCAATACTATTTTTATCCAAATCAATTTCTTCATTAAAATCTAAATAGTCAGGTCCAAAGCCAAACTCGTCTATGCGGCTATTTTGATATGCCGGATCATTGCTGGAGAAAGCCATTTTAAAATCCGGTTTGGCACTATTTGGTGTAAAATGTATTGAAATGTAACCTCCTTTCTTGAGTTTATAGCGATCTAAACGTAGCCATATTGAAACAACAAGTTGGAGAATGTGTGTAAATATAGCAGACAACAAACAAATAACAAACAACACAACAGCAGCAATGGAAGAAGAAAATAATAATAATAATAATAATATAATAATAAAACCGTATATATTATATAAATAATAGTTAATATTTTTTAATATAATTTGATAAATAATTTCAATAGTAAATAATACTAATACAGGTGCACACCGCTTCATCATTCTGAATTTGAAATTAGGTGCCATAATAGCTTTTACTTTTTTTTTATAAATTTAATAATATAATAATTTAATAATAATATTTTTTTTTCAATTTTTGAAAAAAACATTTCTTTGTTTGTTTTGTTAATTACAATATAGGTAATAAAATAGTACAAAATAGTATATCAACTACTACAGTATGAAGTAATAGGGACAGCAGAGTTTTAGTTTTAATGAAGGATGAAACAAACTACTTTTGTATTACACAACGCAAACAATTATTATTTCGAAATTATTTATTAATGATTAACAAATATTGTGTTAGTAATTATAATAATAATTAATAAATAATAACTTTTTTTTTTTATTATTATATTATTATTATTATTATTATTGGCCAATTTACACTATATATATATACATACATAGATCTAGCTAGCTTAGTTGAATGTATAGCATCCATATTTTCTAAATAAAAAAGGAAAAAAACATTGTTACCTTTTATAAGATAGCACATTTATTTTGTTCTTACAGGGCTGCTGCCTGCAAAGGTAGTGCTATCATATACTGTCAAACTAAAATATGTCTGGGAGTGAAGAAGATGGCGTAGAAGACCCGGCAGAGTCTGAGGAAGATTTTGATTTTGATATGAATCATGACGGAAAAAAGAAGAAAAAGAAAAAGAAGAAAAAGAAGAAGAAAAAGAAGAAGAAAAAGAAAGATGACAAAATTGAGATAATATGGTGGGAAGAATATTGGGATGAAGATAATGTTATGAAGTGGAAACACAGAAAAACGGAAGAGATCGTTGCAAAATGTCCGGAAGAAAATATTCATTTATACTGGATAGAATCGAAGGATGAAGCTGATGCAAAGGAGCAACAAGAAGCAGATGCTCTTCTTATCAAATCTATCGAGCGTGATAGAAAATTTTTGATGCAGAGCCTGAAATATCAACAAACAAAGATTCAATTCATGAACCAACATGGTGCACAAGATAACTGCCCGGACATGCTAGCTAAAAAATCAGAACTGTTGAAGCAAAAGGAACTAGAAATTAAACAATGTAATGATCAAATATTTGCAATAAAACACGCTGAGGCTAATCGCGAGCAAATTTGGAGAAATACTCAAACTGGGGAGGTGACCCAAAATTGTCCGAAAAAAATAAGGTATAAATATTGGGTGGAAGGTATTGATGAAGTTAGTAATTTCTGCAGAGCAACAGAGAATTTTCCTGGTGACAACCCAGACGAAGACTTGGCGTTTAAAAAAGGTAATTGGATAGAATTATTGGACACGTCAGATGAAGATTGGTGGAAAGGTAGGTTGCATCTACAAGGTGAACCCACAGAAAACACCGGTAATTTTCCTGTGGATGTAGTTGAAGTGCGCCGAAGGCCTCAATGGGTAAATAAATTTTTAGACAAAACAGTTTATTACATACCACAAAATTACGCTGACCATCTAGCGAAAAAAGAAGCCGCGAAAGCTAAAATTGATGCCGAAGGTGTACTCGCACCGGAAGGTTCAGCGGGGGAAGGGGAATGGTGGGCCAAAATGAAAGATGATGATAACAATTTTTACTGGTATGAACTGAAAACTTATAAAACTACATATGAAGATCCCACCAGAGTGCCTACGCCGCCACAGAGTCCGAGAATGGCCGATGATAAAACAATGTATAGTCAAATTACTACAGAGGATGGGGGGCGATATTGGTACAATGAAGAAACGCAAGAAACTACTTGGAATAGTCCGTTTGATGATCGTTTGCCGCCAGACCGGTGGTTTAATAATTTTGCTAATGCTGAGTATTACTTTGTCGATTATGAAAATATGAAATTGTCCCCGAATAAACCGCAAGAAATCATAGATTATGAAGAGAAGGTAGAGCGTGATCGCTTATGTAAAGAATTTATGCTGGGTAATCCAAACGATATTTTGGAGGATTACATGATATATAAAGTTATACGTCACGTTTACGTAACTGATTGTTTAAACAATATTATATCACAAGTGGAGGTCATACAACAAGCGTTGGATCTAAGAGAATTGGTATCCGTTGTAGCTGACATCGTAAGAAAAGTTGCATGTGAAGAAGTCATTGATAATCTAAAAGTAAAATTAGAAGAAATTGAGGAGTTGGAACGGCTTGCCGCACTGGAGCAGGCAGGGGATGATGATCCAAATGATCGGGATTTAGAGCCTGAATGGTTAGATTTATATACAATTCCTCAATCTGTCCCGTATATAGAAAAATTTGCTTTGCATGATATGTATTTATCGAGTGGGGGGGCGCTATGGAAAGTCAATAAAGGGTGGAGGGAATTTGATAAAGCATACAAAATGAAAGTAAAAGTTGAAAATAGATATCGAAACAATATCGCTAAATTAGATGCTAAAGACGAGGTTCGATTCCAAGAAATTGAAGCGGATATGAAGTCAAAGAAAATATCAAAAACGCAAGCTAGGTGGAGGCATGAAGAGCGTGTTACTTTCCTAGAAGAGGAAAGGGAAAGGTTGAAAGGACTACGCGAAGTTGAAAGAAACGACCCGGAAAAAGTGCCGCATAAATTTTACCAAGTCAGTGACGTTACAAAGTGGTACGGTGCTGTTTGTGAACGCGGTCACGTACTTGGGTTGGAATTGAACAAAAATGATCTTGAGGGTGAAATACCTCATCATGTACAAAAACTAAAATGTATTGTGTCCCTTTGTTTAAATCGTAATCGACTTGTAGGAAATATTCCAGCGTCAATTATGGGATTACATACATTGAAAACGCTAGACCTTCACGGTAATAAATTAGGTGGTATTATACCATCAGCAATATCACAACTTACAAATTTACAATTTTTGTATCTACAATCAAACCAATTTTATGGCCCCATAGCAAATCTTTGTACGTTGCAGAAATGCAAAGTAATGAATATATCTGAAAACAATTTCGGTGTGACAAGTGGTATACCGCTAACAATTAGCAAATTGAAGCGAATGGAGCGGCTAGACATGTCCCATAATTCCCTTGTCGGTCCTTTTCATGATAAAATATGCCGATTAACACGATTAAAAGAACTTCGGTTAGACGGCAATGATATATACGGTGAAATATCAGAAAAAATTTACAAATTAGTTGATTTAGAAGTTCTCTCATTAGATCACAATGCAATTTCAGGAGAAATCCCAGTCAAGCTAAAAAAGTTGAAGAAATTGCAAAGGCTGTGGTTAGGAAGCAATAAATTTTCTGGTATAATGCCAGTGTGGTTAACAAAGTTGAACAAATTAACAACACTAGATTTGCATGATAATATGTTACACGGGTATTTACTACCAACGTTAGCAAAATTAAAGAACTTGGAGGTTTTACGCTTAGACTTCAACTTTTTTGAAGGAAAAGTTCCCCGGTCGTTTCAACGTCTGACTCGTTTGGTTGAATTAGATATGGGTGATGGGGCAGATGGTAATAATAAAGATCTTGAAAATCTCCCAGTTACATTAGAAACACTTGCAGAGTGGCGTCGCACAGTAGCACCGCCATTAAATGAAGAGCTGCCATATCAGGAATGGCTACAACTTACGTTGACCACCGTGAAAGGAATGAGGCATTCTCGTAGAGAAGAAATTTCTCAAGGCGAAGCACATAAAATTGTCCGAAATAGGCGTGCATTTGAAAAAGCTATTTTTGATTCGAAGTTTGATAATCGTACAACACCACCAAGATTGCGTCCACTTAAACTACAAAAATTATTTCATGGTGGTGCACCAACAAATTTGCGTGACGATGGTGAAGGTAAACCGAGGGGGTGGATACCAGCTAGTCCAGAGGAAGCTGAAAGATCAGTTGGGTGGGGTATTGGATACCCTACAGTTACAGCAAGCGAATTGAATAAACGTTTGGAAGTCAAGGAGCCAGCATTAATTAAAAAATTGGGGGTGGGCGTAGGGGAGATGACCGCTAAGGGGCAAAGTGAAGATGTTGATGGAGATACCATAATAGAGGATGAAGAGGAAGAGGAAAGGGAGGAAACAGAAGGTAAAGAAGCTATTGCCACTTTATAAAAATATTACGAAATCCACTGCGAAAATTCATACGTATGAGATAGTAAGTTACCCACGCACACTTTTTGATATATTTTTATTATTTTTCCTACATATAACGGTGTATTTTATTTATTACTCGTATTATTAGCATTTTGCTTTGATTTAGTGCCTACTCAAATGACGGTGCCATGCCACCCTATCTTGTAGAACATAACTATTTCAGCGAAAGTCTTGCCATCAATACCAGGTGATACTTTGCGTGTTGAAATAAGCATATCAATATCGTCTTCAGTGAAACTCTTCCATTGTAATTCTTCTTTGTGTCCGTTTTTATTGTTCTTTTTATTCCGTGAAGATGGGGAATTGCTATCACTCCGTTGCTTTTTATGCTGGCGAATTTCTTTTTCTAGCGCCCGTTTTTTTGCTTCTAAATATACTCCATTATCAATCAACGATTTCCAATAATTGTTATCATTTGCCAATAGATTCATTTGCGCCATAATGTTAGATATTCTTGGATCGACAAAATCTTTATCTAATTTTAGTTCTTCATCTGTCATTTTTTCTGTCATATCTTTCAAATACGTTACCATTTTTAAACAATCAGCCCATGGTAAAAGTCCAAGTTCAATCGCATCAACGGTATCTTCCTCTTTTTCTGCTTCCCTTTTGGCATCATCCAAGTTAAAAACTTCCTCAACTTTCAATTTTTTAATATTTTTGCTGTTATTGTTGTTTTTCTCTGTATCATTATTTATTGCTATTTTTGATTCTGTTTTCTCCTCCTTAGTTTCACTTTCTGCCATGTGTATCTTCTTTTTTTTTCTACCTTGCAGCATTTTCATTTTCATGTGTTTTGCCTCCTTCATGCGCCTTTCATCAAATAATTCAACCAAAGTCATTTTTCTAATTCTTTTAAAATGTGAGTATCCATTTACTATTGTAAATAACAAATAGTCCATTTCCACTTTGTCAGCACTTATTGTTGGGGATATTGGTTTATTTTGCGTGGCTGAATTAGGCCTTGATCGTATTACACCATCAGTCATAGTACTTTTTCGCCGCCCTTTTCTTTTTGCTCCTTTAGATTCGTCTGGAAAGCCTTGTAATAAAGCCCGTTTTTCTCTCATTATTTTTGCAGCTACTTCATGAGCATTATTTGCCAATTTTGCTAATATATCGTGCAAATGCTCTTTGGCTAAATTGAATATTTTTGAAAATAAATTTAAAACAACTGGCTCACATATGCGAGCGTATGATATATATATATTCTGGTTTGATGCTTCATTTGATAATGACTTTAGATCAATAACTGATGCTGACATTTGACATATCATTTTAATGGTTGTTAATAAAATGTTCAAACACTGTATACTGTCGTATTTACGACTTTCACCAGGAAATAAAGAAAAGGCTCCAGTAAATTTTCCAAATAAAATAATGCGATAATCAAACCATTGTAATCCATCCATTCCTGCGTTTGAAATTTTTTCATCATGATGCCTAGTTGTATTTAACATTAATTGTGCTGTATACCAGTCTCCTAACGTTTTAACGTTCATTTGATTTTCAAAATAGGATGCAACAAATTTCATAAAATCGTTCTTCTCTACTGCTGTTACAACGACGGGGGAAATTTCTCCACCGCGACGGTCACGCATCCTGGTTTGCTTTGGTGATGATGGTACGACTCCATTTTTTTTTTTTGCATTATTAATACGACTTACGTAAATAGTCATTATTTTATGGCAAAGACTACCAACGTCATACACATGCCATTTTCTTGTTCTTAGATGACTCATATCTAACACATTTACCACGCTGGGTGAAAGAAAATCTTTATGAATTAAATATTGCGTGCTTTGTTTTCCATCGTTTAATTTTTTTCTCTCTTTGTGTTGCATTTTTGGTGATTTAGATCTCCTGATGCTAGTAGGAGATTTACTTTTTTTATCGTTGCTGCTCTCTTCCAATACTGTTATTTCTTTTTCCCAATCCGGGTTGCCATTTGTTGCATCAGCTCCATATGCGTACGTATAAAGCATTTCTTCTATTTTTTCTTTTTCGCTCGCTCGTTGTTTTCCTTCGAGTTCAACAACTTTTAGCTTAGCTTTTAATGAATGAATTTCTTGATTTGCCTGTCTTAAATCACTATGCAATTTTCGAATAACTTTTGAATCAGTAGATTTATCTAAAGTAGCATTCTTGGAGCTGTTCCCATTAACAATTTGTAATGATTTGATGTGAAGCGCCTGGGTGTCCAAATGGTTTGTCATGTCATTTATAATACGATCATTTGAATTCCATAGTTTTCCTAATGTTGAATGTAGTTGAGGAGAATAAAATAATGCTTGTTCTCTCAATTCATTAAATAATTTAGCGTGTAATAAATGGGCTCTTCTGAAAAAATCACCTAACATATTTGGTTGAATATTTAATGAATCTTTTTTTAATTTCATCGGTGATAATGCACGTGGCACACTGTTTAAAATTGCATTGACTCCTGTAGAACCTCTAACTGTTTCATCTATAAATCCAGAAACAGCATCACGATTTGTTGTGTGAACATTTGCCTGTGTTCTTGGTCTGTTATTCAAATTATTGTGCCGTCCACGATGGTATGACATTTTGTTATATATATATAATATATATACTCACTCACAATAGTTCTATTTGTAAATGCAGTTATATATGATTGAATAGACTATTTCAATATCTAGCTATATATTATATCACTTACTGCAAGAATCGCTGGATCAAAGTAATCAAACAATAATGTTGTGGTAGTTGTCACGATATATGACACAACAAACATATAGTGGTATGTGATGCATGTGACACAGCAAAATAAATAACGACTACCGTTCAATTACCTTAAAATAATTTAACGTTTGTTTGCTATTTTAGCGATACCAAAGGTATAGTAATATTTAGTAATAATATAAAATTGTGAGAAGATAAATCCGTTTTGGAGAATGGTAGTATTATTATATTATATAAATACGTATAATAGTACAGCACGTACACATTATCGGCCTAAAGTCTTCTTGGCATAGTAACAATAATCACATAATGATAATAATAATAAAATAATAAAATAAGAAGTACATGTATACTACTACTACTACTAAAAAAAAGATAATAATAATAATAATATAACAATAATAATGAATGATACATTAACAAATTCTGCAAATACACTCCGCGTTGGTTGTATGCAATACCAATACGTATGTGCACATGCATGTATAGATTTTTATATTTACTGTACAGTGTTTCCATACTTGTGTATATATAGATACATATATTTTCTGTAGATCGTACACATAGTTTTGTGAGTGTGTGTAGCTACATATATTTGCAGTATATCGTTTTCATAATTGTGGTCAAAACGATGTCTTCTAATGTACCGGAACAGCTGTCAAGGAAATTTGATACAACTGCACCATTGGTGCCAGGAAAATATTTGATGGGTGCAGAGTTAAAAATCTCAGAATTTAATCAAGCAAAACCTGAATCACAGAAAAGGCAAGAATTGAAAAAAATACCGTATGAATTCTTATCTACAATGCCATTGTTAAGTCGTGATTGTGCATTTGCAGAAATGAAAAAAGAATCAGAAGGGCGCAGTGCGGATCAACGCGAAGCAATTACCACTGAAATGTGTAACATGTTAGAGGAACAAATTTTGCGCACCAAACGAATGGTTGAGAAAGTTAGAACGGTTTTGCCAGATGATTTAGATCATAACAATCCGGTTTCGTATACGAAATCATTGCAAGAGTACTTGCCTCCTAAGGAAGATGACACGTAGAAGCCTCTTTACCATCTAGAAAAGGAAATCAAGCAGAGAATATAATTGTAGCACCAACTACAACAAGTCTTGGCTTTACTGATTTGGGCTTAGGTGGTGCAAGTAAAGCACGGGTAACGAAGAGCAAGGAATTTAAAGGGCGTATATTTTACTTTTTTGGTTTTGAAGATGATCAAAATTTAAAAAACAATGCACAATTAAAAGAGACACGAAAGTATTTAAAAGAAGAAATATTAAATGCTGGTGGTTTACTTGGAGCGAATCCAAAAAAAGCTAATTGTTTAATACGTGTCAACTCACAGTATACAAACGATTGTATTAAAAATGCTTTAAAGCACAATAGTCAATTAGACCGTACTTTAAATGAAGAAATTATGTCAAATAGTAAAAATGGAAAAGTAGTAACATCCAGTTTACGAAAAACATTTAAAAAAATTAATGAGAGAAATATTGCATCAAAAATATTTATATGGACGGCAGATGATTTGAAATCAAAATTAGCAGAAATAAAAAAAAAACGTGAACGACAAAGTAAAACATCTGAAAATTTTCGCGGAAAACAACCGCGTACGGTCTTTCAAGGTGGTCATGTGTCGCCATGGTGCGCAGAATTCCTAGGCCATAGTGCTGGAATGAAACGAGTGAATTTATTACGAACAATACCAGTTGAAAATTGTTTATCTGGTGGACAAAATACATATCATCCAGTTGGTATGGATGATGTTGGTCCATTTATACAAAAAATGCAAAATACAATTAAAAATAACCGTGCAAGATTTGAAAAAGAAAAAAAACAAGGGCGCGTAGAGTTATGGAACGAATTGCATCGATTAGATGGTATGACAAATAAAGTGTTATATGAAAATGGTTCCCAAACTGCTAAAGCGTTTTGTTTCGATTTACGGGAGCGAAAACGTGAGCAAAAATTAGAAAAAATCAGAATGGAAAAAGAGAAGAAGCGACAAGCAATGGTAAAGAAAGCAAATATAGAAATGGCAAAGAAACGGCACAAAACTGTAAAACGCTTAAAACCAAAAGCAAAAAAATGGGCGGAGAAAGAAGGTTTGGTGTGGAATCTATTACCATTGCATTGAAATGGCGTAAAAATGTAAACCAGGCAAATACCCACAAAATTTATTGATATATAAATATATTATACAACAACATTAAATAAAATTAAAATAGCACAATATAAATACGAGGTCATAATATTATATATATTAAGGTATATATAATAATAACAACACAACAAAAACACTAACACCACAACCAAATATACTACTATTTATTAGTAAAATATTATAGTTTTTTGCCCAGTACAAAATCTTCCCACAACAACAACATGATGTTTCATTAGGCACGGGAAATATCAATGACTTATTGGTACATCTACAAATATTAACTCACCTGTTTCCACAGAGCATTCCGCTTAATTTATCATTTACTCCAACATAATCAGCATGGCGTCTCTTGCAAATGCAATGGAACTGTCTGGGTTATCAAAAACGCTAGTAGAAAATGCCGCTACAAACGATACTACAGATCCTTATTCCTTATCAAACTATAACGCAGACCGTATAAATAAGTTAGTTGATGATGTATTCTCAAAAAAACTCAAAGTACCTGCAAAACCTGGGATGGTAAGATTTACATTTATCATTGGTGGTGGGAAAAAAGTAAGAGAAAAGTATGACCCTGCATGTCAAAAAAATTTAACTGCTGCTTTGCGTAAATATAACTTTGAAGACGACCAGGGAGCAGCACTTTTACCAGAGTGTGCTGGTAAATATAAAACACAACATGATACAAATTTAAATTTAAAATACGTGCATGTATTTCCATTTGTTGAACCGGAGGAAGACGACAGCAATAATAATGGTGGAGAAGATACAATGTCAAAACAATTTATATGTATGGTTGCTGAAAGACCAACGTTTGAAAGAATGGTATTATCAGAAGTGAAATTTTGGAAGCAAAAAAAAGCACTTATGAACCATTTAAAAGATTATGTCGTTCGTGGTAATGATATTACTAATAAAATGATTAATATGGAAGAGTTGAATGAACCAGAGCAAAACTTTTTTGATGTTTTCGATAGTGAAAATGTGAAAGATAAAATATCATGGATACAAAATGAAATGAAACGTCAAGTTAGTGCAGGCACATTAACGGAGGAAGAAAAAAAGTTTATGTTGAATCAAGCAAATAATAAGTTGAAAATATTGAATGAAAAATTAGTAGAAAACGCTAACAATGAAAAAAAAATTAAGACTCAAATTGAACAAGTAGAAAAACGTATTGAACATTTAAATAGTGTCAAAGGTATTGCTGTTCCATTCCGTAATGAACGCGAATTTTGTGATTTAGTTGGTTTGTTGCAACCACACTTATTGCGCCAAGACGCTGGAAAACCAATTAAAGCGAACGAGCAAGCAGAAATGGATGATTTACGTAGTCAAATGGATCAACTTATTGAAGATGCAAGGTTATGGTTTGAAAGCGATGATGATTTAAAAATTCGTGTTGAAAAAATTGAAACAGCCTATTTAAAAAAAAAACGTTTGAAAAAAAGTGCGTCACAACTGAACAAAGGTGGTAATGATGGATGGTCAACAGTTGGGGGTAAGAAAAAGGGTTCCAAAAAACGATAGATGAAGGGCATTTTTTCTTTTGGTACTTCGGTACATGCAACACTTTTTTCTTCGTTATTATTTATTATTATTACCAAGTAATTTCGTAATTAGGAAGAAAAGACATTTAATAAATAAAAATAATATATAATAAATATAAAAAAATATACGAAAATGTAAATTGTAGTATAAATAATAATAATACAGCAGTAATATAAATACTCCTCTGTGTGTCAATCATAATAAAAAATAATAATTTTCACAAGCGAAAACGAATGCATCAAAT
>Ga0099797_101076_pt1 | contig 15306 bp, 20 predicted proteins | sample Uncmet_Sort48C_1_FD_89871 | JGI IMG/M metagenome (GOLD analysis project Ga0099797, IMG submission 89871) | Marine eukaryotic communities from CALCOFI LINE 67, Pacific Ocean - C012_Sort48C_1 | ecosystem: Environmental > Aquatic > Marine > Oceanic | place: Pacific Ocean: Monterey Bay | collected... | reverse complement strand
GGCACCTTGAGCTGTCGGCGTGTGGTCCCCCACCCCAGTAGCCCAATTTACCTAAATGTAACGATTTGGTTCCAGAATCGACGGTTTGAGTTGAAGCTCGGTCCAAATCGATCCGTAGCGGTTCAAATAATTTGAAACCATTAGAACTATATCAAATGTTCCGTGGATTCGGTCTCCATTCGTTAAACGGTCCCCGGGAAATCTGGCGGCTGAATTGATCAGGGGGTGGCTGATTTGGTTTTGGTGGCGGCCCATGCGGGCGGTTGGTTCCCCTGGTTGGGAGGATGTCGGTCCCTATGTTGATAAGAATTATTAAATGATAAGGCAGGTTGATTAGTATTACTTGATATAAGGCAGGTTGATGATAAGGCAGGTTGATAAGGCAGGTTGGCAAGGCAGCTTGATGAGGCAGATTGATAAGGCTTGGGGTTCAGGGCTTGGGTTTAGATTTGTGCCTTTGACACGTTACACAAATGATGCAGGTTGATAGGGCAGTTGAGAAGGCAGGTTGATATAAGGCGGGTTGATAAGTCTTCGACCGTCCATTTCTCTGTCCGTCTATCATCTGTCCATCCATTTCTCCCTCCGTCCATGTCTCCTTCCGTCCGTGGTCTCCGGCCGTCCGTCCTCCCTCCGGAAGTTTCTCTACAACTAGTTATTTCTCCGCCCGTCCGTTCTGGTTGGGTGGTGGCGGCGCTTTTGTGCGTCTGGTTTGCCTGGTTGGGAAGACGTCTGTCCTCCTGCATGGTGGGTCACCACAAGAATACATAATTTCCCTTTCCTCTTTGCTTTGTGGATTGCAGCGTGCGAGTGAACTGGATGTATGCTTTAAGTGTACCATTATTTCATGCTAGGCACGCGTGAAGTAATTTAGCTCATTGCTGCTAGTATTAATGGCTCATTGCTGCCTGTCATCGTGTTCCTGTTTTTTCTTTGTTGTGTGGATTGCAGCAAATGTGCGAAATGGATTTCTGTGATGCGCAGGTAGCATTGCCAGAGAGGCCGCGTGCCATTGCTACACGGCGATTCCTCAAACCACACATGCCATCTCTGCTATTTTTTCTCTTCCTTCTTCCTCCTATTCGATATGTCATGAGTCTGTGTTTTAATCCAAGCATTCGAAGCATGAGCCCGAAGTGAATTACATGTGTTGGTCAGCAACTTGTTTGTATTGGTGACATACCGAAAATTTAACTCCAACACGGGATGGGTCAGCGTGTATTGTGCCTGTGCTGATGTAGCAATCCATGGAAGTAATTTGAAGTGAAACTTATGAATGACAATGTTTTCAAGTGGCACCATGCATATTCAGTGGTGTGGGTTGCAACATAAGAGCGAGCTACATTTCTGTGATGCTTGCCAGTCATATTTTTTTGCGTCCTTTGCAGGAACCATGTAATTGCATTCAAGTTGTGGAATGCATCAAAAGAGGGAGCAACAAACTCGGGTTGGAGTCGGGCCCTCTTCAACGACATATGGCTGCGTGCCGCATTGCGTTCGCTCATGGATCACGAGCGCTATTAGCTAGCAGCGATCATGGATCGCTACATATCATGGAGTGATGCAATGGTGTGATATTGAAGCCTACACACAGAGGGCGGACAAGTAGAGTCTGAAACTATGGACGACCACAACAGTCCATCCATGCATGTATTGTTATTAAGTCGATTGTACCCAAGTCCCGGCTTGCAGCGGAAGTCACACAGTCGACAACCGAGGCTGCCTCCCTGAACGGTCGTTGTACCGGTTGTTGCAATCCAATATTATGTCAATTAAGTCAGGTTTGGGCGGACAAGTAGTTTGGAGCCCGGGCCAAGTACACCTTTTAACGATTCAACTTATTCGTAGTCATTCCTGCATTCTCCTTATCGGTGTATATCCGAACTGCAGGGGCGTGCAACATTTTTTCGTTCGTGCATATTCTGGTTTGTTAGCTTCGTGTCATCAGCTAGTTGTGTGTCCCCCTCGCTCTTCGTGTCATCCACCAGCTGTGTATCATCCTCATTCTTGGTGTCATCAGCCAGTAATACATCAGCCACAGCTGCTCTGCGGATATGATCATGTGATTGCATTCAGTGGCGGTCATGGATCACTAGCGCTAGCAGCTATCAGCGATCATGGATCGCTATCATATCATTGGTTCGAGTGCTATGGTGTGATGTAATTCTCCTATTCGATCTGTCATGAGTCTGTGTTACAATCCAAGCATTCACTGGTTATGCCCCATATGACAAGCAAGGATGCAGTGGTTAGGGTCAGCGTGTATTGTGCTTGTGTTGATGTAGCAATCCATGGGAGTAATTTGTCAGAAATGAAACTTTGAGATTGACTCTCTAAATGACATTATGTTTTCAAGTGGCACCCTGCATATTCAGTGGTGTGGGTTGCAACAAAAGAGCGAGCTAGATTTCTGTGATGCTGGCAGATTCTATTTCTGTCAATATCGCCAATCAGCATCTGCTCTGCAAAGTGAATCATGTAATTGCATTCAGTGTCGGGGGTTGCAATGAAAGCACAAGTAATCATGGTGCGCTAGCGCTATCAAATATCAGCGATCGTGGATCGCTATCATGTCATGGAGAGATGCAAGGGTGTGATGTGATTTGAAATGAAACTTATGAATGACAATGTTTTCAAGTGACGCCATGCATAGTCACAATTTAAATGTTGAAGTGCTTGTTCATGTTCAGTGGTTTCTCCTCCTGTCGAAATTTCTAGTGCTGTGGAGTGCAACAACATCGTACATCAATGCCCGTGCAACCGTGCATTGCTTGCAACGTTCGAGTTGAGCACGTTGGCCAACATGTCCAACTTTTGAGAGGCTGCTGCACAAGAGAATAACTACCAAAAATGGGGTGTATGGGGTGTGGGGGGCTGGGCTGGGCTGGGCTGATTTGCGGACAATGCTTGCAACGTTCGAGTGACACCATGCATATCCAGTATTGTGGGTTGCAACACAAGGGCGAGCTACATTTCTGCATAAGCAACGACGATTTGTTGGCGCAACTGGCCCCACACTCTGCAGCAAGATACCGCACCAGCATAGCATGGACCCCAAAGGTGCGCTTGTCTGTTTCCTTTGGGGCCGCATTGGGTTCGCTGACACATCGCTAGCACTATCAGATATCAGCGATCACGGATCGCTATCAGCCAGCACAGGTCGCTATCAGCGAGCATGAAGCCGAATGCATAATGACACGCACTCTGGAGGATGAAGCAAAGAGTGAGGATGACCTCTGGATGCTCACATGCGAGCTGTGATCGCGAATATTGATCTGGTCTCGTACATGGCGTTGCTGCCGCGCAGACATCCTGACGATTCTTCTTGGATTGACACAGCCCTGACTGGAGCAAACGACATGCCTTTGTGAGCCGGTGTTTCACCCCATTGTTGCAACCTGGTCCAGTCATGTTCTGCAATGCAGAAACGTCAATGCCACCTGCCGACTTCCACGCACCCCCTATATCCCAGGATTGCTAGGGTAAGCAAAATGAACTTCAAACTTATATTTTTTCCGGATTTGGGGCCGAATCCTGGTCCGGGACGTCTTCCATTGGATTAGGGTGGCGGAAACGTCAAATTTGCCAGCGTTTTTGCTGCTAGTCTGCTCGTAATGTTTCAGCATGCTTGCATGTGAACTTTGTTTCAGCATGCCTGCTAGTGGATTGCATCAGCCAAACGTTGTAGTATCTCGGCCAATCGGGTCCGGCACTCCTGCAAAAATTAGCATGTTCACCTTGGCCGGCATTTTTTGTACAAACTCGGACATAATGCATAGCCCATCAGTCATCAACATATTCATTAAACAAGCGATCTGCGATCGCTAATGTTGATCCGTGTTCGCATTGTGTTCCTTGTCTCGACTGGTAGCGATGACGGCGGCGGTTGCGGATGGTATGGTACTTTAGGCAAGCAATTTGGGGTCGCAAATATTTTTCCGTGCCAGCTGTGTGTTCTTTGTTTCAGCTTGCTTGCGAGTGGATTGCAGCAGCCAAGCATTTTAGTAGCAAATCAGATGGAACTACGCTTTTCGTCCACTGTGATCACACACATGAGTCCTCCTTGTGGGTACCTCAGAGCAAAATTATTAGATTGTGACAACCATCGAGAGCTCATTCTTCGTTATGGGGCATTCTGAGCCATTTGCTTTGGATCAGTTGTCGATGCGGTTGCGGTGCAGCTAGCTTGCCCCGCTACTTGCAAGTATGTTTCCTCATTTCATGTCATTTTAAGCAACATATATGGATCAATGCAGGCGTCACTATCTGAGGCTGGCGGCCGAGACGAAAACCAAAACGAAAAATGAATCTCTTAAACGAAAACGAAAAGGATATTATCTGCAAAATCATGTATTATCCAAGCTGGGAAGCATATTATCTGCAAAATCATGTATGATCACACACATGAGTCCTCCTTTTGGGTACCTCAAAGCAAAATTATTAGATTGTGCCAACCATCGAGCGCTCATTCTTCGTTATGGGGCTCAATGGTAGCAATGTTAGCTCAACAGCATTGCATTGCTTTCGAACTAGACTCCGTATAATGCAGGCAGGCAAGGGTGACGCTGGCAATGATCGCGCTGATGAAGATGCAGGCAAGGGTGGCACGGGCAAGGGTGACGCTGGCAAGGGTGATGCGGGCAAAGTTAGTGATGCAGAACTTGAAGCACAACTCGAAGCCATACTTGCAGAAGCGATGGCGGAAACGGTTGGGCCAGGACAGCAAGTGGCTGATCCGCAACTGACTTGGGAAGCCGTTCGGAAAACTCTTGACTCTGCCAAATCAGCTTCAAATCTTGCTGGCGGATTGCTCGGAATTGCAATTGCGAAGGGTGACCTCGGACTTGCAATTGCAAGGGTGCAGCATCGTCTCAAGGGTGGTAAAGGTGGTGTTGATGCTGGCAAGAGTGCCAAGGGCACGACGATGGTGGAGAAGGGTGACAAGGGTGGCAAAGGTGGCGCTGGGAAGGGCGACAACGAGAAGGATGGCGAGGCAAGCAATGCTAGAGGAGTCATCGGCAATGTTGGCAACGACAGGGGTGGCAAGGGTAACTCTGGCGACGACGACAAGGGTTTCAAAGACAAAGGTAGTAAGGTTGAGACAGGCATCATTGATAACATCAGCTGTCCACATTGTTCGGCAACAATTTCCATTTACACAAAATGTGCCACCAAATTTAAGGTTCGCCACCGCGCGGGGGTAGCTCCCTATCCAGAGTCGTAGGATACCGGATGCGGTGGCTAGTGGCAGAGTCATTAACTTAAATTTTGACATGAGCAGGTGTGTACTGAAAAATGCAAAACATAGCAGCGGTCACTCATGCGTGCAATCGGGAGGAAATGCAAACATATCTTGGGTACACTACATTTATGTTGTTTTTCGCGACTCGACCCCATGGAAGACGCCTTGCACCAACACTGTGCGTGCATTGCGTAATGTCGAGCTGGAGGATTGCTGCAACGATCACAACTAAATTAACACAGACCCGGTGACAACGGTGCGCCTCACCGATCCTGTACGCTTTGTCGATGAGCCTTCTATCGACAATGTAGGAATTCAATGTTGGACGCACGGTTATGTGTGCAATGGACCGATTTTGTTGGAGGTGTTACACCACACACAATTGTGATAGACAAGCGATCTGGGATCGCTAATATTGATCCGCATTCGTAGTGGGCTCGTTGTCTCAGCATGCTTGCCCACGTAGTTCAACAGCCATTGAAACGTTTTGTGATAAATTCAAGGGCTACCGATTGATGGTGACCGTGGCTCTAAACATCACCTTGTGCCGCTCTGAAGCATACTAAGTATAGACAACTATGCCGGCACTTGTATCAGTTCGAACTTACTTGCCACAGCCCATCCGATGAACCAAAGACTGCCGCCCACTAATTTCTCCAGCTGTGGCTGAGGGATTGCGAGACCTCAGTCCGTCAATCAACAAGTATGACACGTATACCTATTAAATCTGGATTACAACTGAAGCGCAGCACAGCTTTCGTTTGTTGAAGACTCGGTCGAATGCGGGATTTGCACTCCTTAATGGGCTCCACTACCTTCTCATTTTTATATGTGGATAACAAAAAACACAAGAACCTTCATAATCCCAGGGGTTTGTTGTGACCGTTTTGGCTCAATCCCGGCAGCACCTGAACCTTATCTTCCAGCCCAACAATGTCAGCCCCTTCCGGCAAGGGTGGCAATGGCGGGCTGCCTCGGCCCCAGCCACAGCTTCACCCTTTGGCCGTATCAAAAGCTTCTATGACTCAGGGTGGCGACAAGGGTGGCGAAGTCTACAAGGGTGGCAAAGCAGGTGGCAACGATGGTGGTAAGGATGGCTTCGTCCTTGGTAAGGGATGGCTGCCTCGGTCCCAACTATGGCTTCATCCTTGGTACGAGCGTTGGGACGTCTGGAAGGGTGGCAAAGCAGTTGGCAAAGCAGATGGCAAAGATGGTGGCTACAAGGATGGCAAGGGCGGCGGCAAGGGTGGCAAAGATGGCGGCGATATGGCAGCTGGCGACGACATCAATGGTGGCTACAAGGGTGGCAAGGGTGGCTGCAAAGGTGGTGGCACGGGTGGCACAGATGACAAGGGCGGCGGCAAGGGTGGCTGCAAAGGTGGCGACAAGGGTGGTGGTAAAGATGACAAGGGTGCTGATGACGTGTGGAAAGGAACACCAAAGGGTGGCGGCAAGGGTGGCTACAAGGGTGGCGGCAAAATTAATATGGATCCTGACCAGACACGGTGTCTGATGTGCAAGAAGGTGCGGGCTTTGCATGTGCAAGGGCTCCATTGTGCCGAAGGAGCTGTTGGCAGGTACCCGTACAGGGGAGACTGCGGTCTGTGCCTGGCCCACAAAATCGAACAGTTGCGCACGATGACCACGGTCGAAATAATGCAATCAGAAGATGAAGAAGACTATGACGTCTGGACAGACTACGTGCATGGAAGGTACTCAACAAGTGCATTGAAAGTAGACTATGAAGCGTTAAGACACGAACATCTCAACAGAATGCTACAGAATGTAACCAAACTTCGATTCCGCTTCAACATCCCCGCGCATGGGCCATGCTAACCTTCACATTCCGATGGATTACTGCAATCAAGAAGTCTATGGCAAATGTAAGCACTGTTTGGGGAATATCCGTTCGATTCAATATCCTCACGCATGGGCCATGCTAACCTTCACATTCCGATGGATTACTGCAATCAAGAAGTCTTTCAAGGCACCTGTATATATATATATATATATAATGGATTAGTGCAAACATGAAGTCTCTTTCGCATTCGCATTTGCATATGCCTTTCAAAATTAAGGTTACCCAGGCAAATACCCACACTATTCGCGTACAACTCCTTTCAATTCAAGTTTTCATATGGATTCGGTTTATTGCAACATATTTGAAATATTCTCGAATCATTCATGTTAGTTCAGGGTTTCATTTGAATTTGGCTTATTGTTTTGATACCACTGAATAGAAGGCCCCCTGGTGGCCGGTTCGAATTTCCAGAGAGCTCATCCAGTGATCCCGATAGTGTTTGAGCTGCTGATATAGTGTTCCAGATCTCGTGGTTGGTCACCCGTGCTGCTTGCTGATATTGGAATCGCCCTCGCTGCTGATACCCTTTGTCCTCACAAGCACTCATGTTTATAACTTGTGCAGCTAAGACAAAAGTCGCACAACACAGATTTCAAATGAGAGCAGTCTGATCGTTTTACATGTCGGATTTACATTGGTCGTTGGAATACTAAAACAAGCAATGCACCTCCCCTTCAAGGATGTGTGATACTACTTCCAGGGTGTAGATTGTAGATCATAATTTTATGAATGAAACTGTCTGACTTCTGTATATATTTCAGAACACGGGACCCGCATGATCCCCAAATAGTTCCAACGATCAACTGCAGCAGCCTTTGTATTATTTCATACATATGCACAGGCTCAAGTTGCCTTTTTTTATATTCCGGAGTTTGCTGATCCAGAGGCAGGAGTTTGCTGATCCAGAAGCAGAGTTTGCTGATCCAGAGTTTGCTGACTCCAGAGTTCACTGATCCAGTTTGCTGATTCCAGAGTCTGCTGCTCTAGAGTGATGCATCCTCGGCAGATGGATCGCCGAGACTATCTTTGGCAAGCCAACTCGTTCGCCAAAGTAAGGATTCATGAGCAGGCGGCGAATGACCGGAGCTCGATAGAAGCAGCGATGGCAAGGTTGATGGCAAGGCCAACATTTCATGACTTCGTGGCGACCCCGGCAGGCCCTGCGTGCCAGGCTGTCCCGACGATAATCTTCCCCGCCGGCCTTGCCGGGGCGCCGTTGTTGGGCTGGGTTCCGCCAAGCTTTTACAGGACCCCCCCCAACGATAACTGGACACTTTTCGTCCCGGCCGACAACAGGGAGCCATCGCCTTCTCCGTGGAAATATCGGGAGCCATGGGAGCCATGTGTGTCTGAGAGAGAATGCTCGGATCGGAAGCGGCGGCGACTAAACAGCACCACGGCGGAGATGTCAGCAGGATCCAGCAGGGCCACCGACATTGCAGGCCGAAGCACCGCTCCAGCACCGAGATCGGCACCACTGCAGGAAGACCTACTCGGCACCGTGATCAGCGTGCCTTGCAGATGTGCGCCTCAGACACCGCCCAATCAGCCGAAAGTTAATCCATATTGTCGTCTGCACAGTGAGCCTCCGTATGTGGCGGCAGAGGCAAAGAAACAGCAAGAAACAGCCAGAAAGATCCTCCTGGCCTTGAATGAAAAGCAGAAGCAAATGCTGCGGGCAAATGTCCTGGAGGAGCCTACACCAGAAGAGATCTTTGCCGTTCAGGAGGCGATCCGGCAGGCAAATCAAGAAGGGCTCACTGCATTGGAACAGCAGCTGCGAGAAGTCTTCAATGAGCTACAGATTCAGAAGCATATGATACCGATTCTGAAGCTGATCGAATTGAGGAAGGAGAAGGAGAGGGCAAAGGAGAAGCAGATGCAAGATGTGAAGCTGAAGCTGCTCCACTGGATCGAGGAGAACTTTAACCCTGAGTCACAGATGACAGAAGAGATCCCGGCACTGTACGCAGGGCTCCATCCAGCAACCCTGGCGCTGCGAGAAGCCATCAAGGCACACAAGTCACAGCAGATGCTTGCCGATAAGCTGAAGCTGCTCACCTGGATCCAAGAGAATTGGATTCGTGAGCCAGTGACCCAAGAAGAGATCCAGTCAATGGGCAAGCAGAACTTGTTGGAAGACCAGATCTGCCAGTTGTTGGACAACTTCAGGCACAACTTCAGGCCACAACAACTTGGCTAGAGACACGGCCTCTAGTTTAAGGCTTGGTGGGAGTTAGTCCGACCGGAGGTGTTTACCCCGGCACAGAATAAACCAGTTATCCGGCTACTCAAATTCAGAAGTATCCACATACTTGCCGAAGTAACTTCCACCAGCCAGTCTAGCCGTAGAACACAGTTTGCGTGTACTTGATCGCGCATGTTAGCACACGAAAGAAAACATTGCACATGCGAGAGCAATATTTGAGCCTAAAGTTTGAAATTCCATGCAGCATGAAGCGGACGAAGGCCGCCACACCCCACTTTGGGAAAGGTCATTGGAGACCGTCTCTATATCTCTATATCTCTCGCTCTACAGGCCGCACAGATGCATCTGATATGGCTGCTGCTGATGAGGCTGCACAGATGTCCCGAGTTCCGAGTTACAGAAAATGCAAAACATAGCCAAACTTCAATTCAATCAACATTTTCATTGCGATTTCAACCTCAATATTGGATTATTCCGGAAGGACATCAATTATTTTATGTTTGAAACAGTGACAATTAAAACACCCGGATTTTCAAATCTGGATTTGGCTTAGTTTTCCACATTCCCATCATCATTCTGATTGAAGATAGTATGGGGCAGCATCAACCGATCACAGATCGATATCAGCGATCGCAGATCGCTTGTCCAAAATGTCTCAGTAAAGGATGGATGACGATGCAGTCACTTCCCTGCAAGAACCTATTTTTACTCATTTTCGCTTGGCACACAGGACACTATGATCACTTCTCACTTGCAGTTGCCATCCACCAATGACCAATGACCACCAATGACCAATGACCATGCACCTACATCGCCCAATGACCACCAGTTGCATTGAGCATGTCGTCGCCTGTGTCATCAGCATTGTTCTTGTCATTCCCAATGTGTGTCCTCGACGCAACATCCACAACAAGGGAACTCGCCCCATTCACACCACTCCCAGTCGACACGACTACATGCCTCGTGCACCCAGCAGATGTGGCAAACAGCACAAGGCATCAGCCTCGAGCTTGCGACATAGGCATGCGTTGTAGGCCCTACAGGCATGTCGCCACAGACACAGCAGCGAGCGGTGAAACGGCGTTGTGATACATCGGCGGAGGGTTCATGGTTGTTGACCGTTTCGCCATTAACATCGGCCTTGCAACACTTGTTAAGGCCCGGGTAACCAACCTTATCATCGCCCACATCACCAATTTTGCGCTTGTTATGACCCATATCATCGACCTCATCATTGTTGTCACCATTGTTGTCACCATTGTTGCCACCATTGTCATCAGCCGTATCATCGACAATGTCATCGTCCTTATCATCGACCAAGTCATAATGGTCTGGAAAGGCATCGACCAAGTCATGGCAATGGTTTGGGAGCAGCAGGTTTAAATCTTTGTTCTTTGACTCTCGAACCGTATTGTCCAAATGCTGGGCGACAGGTGCAACGGAGGCCATCTCCAAACCGCCAAAGGCGTCAACCAACTCAGGCATGTCTGGATCTGTGTCTGAATCGATGTCCACTGGGTTGCCTATTGTCCGTTCGCTACTTGTGGCACGTTTGTTGTCACAATTGTTGTACCCATTGCCATCAGCCTTGTCATCCACCACGTCATCGTCCTTATCATCGACCATGTCATCGCCCTTAGCATGTTTTGAATAATATCTGGGGTTACCATAAGCCCACGCCTTGTAAATAAGTTCTTGTATCCTGCGGTGTTCATCCCACCTAGTCCGGAGCCGCTCGCGCTCTTCTGGTGTGTGTCGTGGAACCAAAGTCTAAATGTATGTGGCGAGCCTCAAATCCACAGAACAACAATTCCAGAAATAAACTTGGGTTGCTTGGTTGGCGACTATAAGATGAGAAGGTTGTTAAACTGTTCTGACAATAATACTCGACCCGTATTTGTTAAAAGCGACCCTAGTAATGTCCCTTGAGTACATACAGCATCAACTCACGAAATTTGTAAACCTGGTTAAAGTTGACTTGTGCTTTCAATTCCATGCAGGCCTTGCAACGCGCCATGCAGAGGCTTAGCTGAATCAGTGACAGATGCGTCAGCGACTTCCTAAGCAGATCTAGCAGAGCTGACATGGCGCCGGACATAATGAACTTACCATAGGTATCACACGTGTGATGCAGGGCCAACGGAATCTATTTCAGCTAACCATGTGAGGCTGTCCGCCTCCTCTAACCTCGCCCGAGCATCTTCGGGTAACCCTGCTATTCTATCTAACCTCTCTGACCTGATGAGCATCTCCCGCTCATTGACATCGGCCTGTGCCATCTCATCTAACCTCGCGTGGGCCCATACTTGTGATTGTATGAAGGATGCCAGGAGTGGATCAGCTGCTACTGGCATTTCTGGTGATGCATCAGCTGGCTCCATTTGGGATTCTGGCACTGCATTGCTTGGGACCAGTGACTCTGCACCTGGCCCGGCAGGTGCTGTGGCCAACTTCATTGCATGGTCATATTCTGCCCAGAAGTGGCATGGGCTCGCAAAGCCTTCCGCCTTCAACCAATCCTTGTTACATTGGTACCTCCATCCCTCTCCATCCAGAAAATTGAAATCTCCGTTGCGTTGCGGAACATATTCTCTGAAAACCTCCCATAGATTCTCATCATTCAAAAAGTATGGGTGTACCTTGCCATCATTGCCGGCCCGTGGAGCAGCATTGCTGGCATCATTGGCTGCTGAAGCATGATCAGCCTTGCTGGCATTGCTGGTTGTTGCAACTTGCTCTGCTGGGCTCGCTGCCACCATTTCCCGATATGCAGCCAGTTCAATCAGCACATCATTAGGCACATCACATGTCCTCCATGGCTCGCTGAATGAGAGCTGTTGTTTGGGCGGCATGATCATGAATTTGCACCAGTGGCTCAGCTTTGAGCCTCAAACATGCTCCCCGGAATCATACGGACAATGGGGCAAGGCGGGGCATGGGGCACAAATGGTGTAAGAAGCTGTAGGGATGCCCAGGGAAATTGCAGGATGCCATATGCCAGTGTATGCACAAAAAGCCATCTCAACTTAAGCTTAGCTAGCCATAGCTACATGGATGTTTGTTATAGGGCATTTAGAATGTTATCTCTATTAATAGTTGTGACACATTGCATTATACAACTTAGCAGCCACATGCAGCTCACATATTGCACACCCCTCTGCACAGATGGGTAGTGTTGGCGATGACCACAGATGCCCCCTCTGTGGGCGTGTAGGAATGGGAGGTTATGCCATCGATGGCAGTGGGTTGCCTTCAGTTTGTACTCAAGGGCCACACAATTGCATCGACCTACTCACAGAAGGCGGCCCACAAGGCTACTTTGAGACAGTTGGACGTCACTTGTTTAACAATCTTGTGCAACTACACCCCAATGCATGTTGGAGCTCGTGGCCACCGGGCTTGGATGGCATAATTGCGGAGTTTTTGGATGCTCACACCGATTAGGCGGCAAACACGACCACATGCATGCCCATGGCTCGAGAACTTCAGGGTTTGCATCCGCAGCCCCATGACAGCCATTGCTGATCTGCATATTGCTGATAAACAGCAGTTGATTTTCGACGTTGATCTGTTGCTACAGAGGCTACATGGATGTTTGTTATAGGGTGCGTTACTATCATTGGTTGTCAGAGCATACCATTCGGCGCAGGTTCCCAGGCCGTTTGGAAATCATCGTGGCCACATCAATTGGGAGGAGAACGAGGTGCTAAATTTCATGCGGGTCTGAAGTCACAAGTTTCAACAGTAACATGGCTGAATCTGGGTATGATTCTTGTCAGCACCTAAGCAACAAGCAAGTGGTGCCCCACCCACGTAGCACAAAATTTAGCAGAATGAGGTATGAGGCCACTGGCTTTGGGCTTGAGGCATTGCGTATGCAACACTGTGTTGTGGTGCATGACCGCTTGGTGATGGACTTGACAGATGATAGTGCTGACTGACAGTGATTAGAATCTGGGAGTGATTCGAAAACACACATATGCATTAATTATTTGACATAAGTTGTGCACAAGACATTCATGATCCGTGATAGCGATCTGTGATCGCTTGTTGCGAATGCAAAACGCACTCCTTGAACGCTATACAAAACAAAGGCGTCAACAAAAGTGAAACAGATGATATTCGATTGACATTAATGTAACACACAGACCTCGATGGGACATTCATTCAATTAGCATCGCAAACCATTTAAATCAGTAGACAATATTAAATTGCAAAAATATGGATCCTAGAGCCAGAGGCCACAATATGGAATTGGGGCAGCACTTGGAAGTGCGAGCATGGCTGACAACAATAGAGCAATCGTTCCGAGGAACTACATCATGATGCCATTATTCGTGTTCTATTTTGATACATCAAGTCTCCAGCAACTTATCATCAACGGGTGCGTGCATGCACGGACTAGGCACTACATCGTCATGCATCAGCAACAAGCTGTAATCAATTAGGACGAATCACTACATGCACACATTGCACGGACCGTGTTTGTATGTACTATAGGCTAGCACTACATTGTCATGCATCAGCAACGAGCTGGAATCACTTAGGACGAACCACTACATCATGTATCAGCAAGGACGAGCCACTGGATCACCAATGGCATGGAACCACCGTCACATCATTCAACTGAGATTGCCGCCCAAACGTTTACAATGATCTGGCAAGTCCGGGATTTTGTCTGGGGTCAAGTTGCCTGGGCCGCCTCCGCTAGTGTTCCAATAAAGCTTGCATTCTGTCATCGTTGGAAAGCCGTGGTAAATGGCTTTCCGCCCGGCTCGCTTCTGCATTTTCTGAGTTTCATAGATGTGGTGCTTGAGGTGGCCCTCGTTCTGTGTGACACCTGTATGTTTGCAAAACTGGCATCCCCTTACAAGCACCCAATAACGGTCTCGGCGTTCAATAGTTGTCGACGCTTGTGGAAACTCAGCAGCGCCACTACTCTTGTGAAACTCATCAGTGGCACCATTCATAAAGTCATAAGCCCTCCACCCTGCCAGTCTTGCCCTGTTAATCCGGTCCATGCTCATCCCAATCAAGGTGCCTGGCGGGTCTGCATCAAAACGGTCCGCCTGTTCATCATCCAAATACCAGCTGACCCGGCCTGGTGGGGTTTGCGTCTCTTTTTCTGCAGTGGTCATATCACCACTGAGATCAACATCGCAGACCAGCTGCTGTTTATCAGCAATATGCAGATCCGCATTGGCTGTCATGGGGCCGAGGATGCAAACACTGAAGTTCTTGAGCCGTGGGCATGCATGTGGTTGTGTTTAGCGAGGGTTTATTATGACAGTGTCATATGGCTATATGCTCAACTATGTCGGCACCCGGGTTATAACATATTGAACCAATGTTTGCCCGACTATGCAACAACCATAATATCAAAATTTATGAAATCATCGTTGCAATCAATGTTACTAATGCATCATTCTCAGTTGGATGAAGATATGCACATGTGGACCTATGAAACATCAAATGAGATGGTTGTTTGTTTCGGCTCAGCCCGCCAAGTGCTTGGATGCCCTCAGCTCTTGCCAAGTGCTCTGGTAGGGGTGCTATTTGGGGTCTGGGCATGTGTGCCTCATGTGCAACACACATGTGCATCCATAACGTCTTTGGCACATGATTTGCACATGCCCAAGCTCATAATGGGCCGTTGCACATGTTTCTCTTTCAATGCTTAAAGGACTCAATCATTATGGCAGGCCATGTGTACACATGCTTGTAAAGCTAATGTGGGGCGGGGGGCTCCTGAGGACACAGAGGTAGAGGACTTCTCGGAGGACTCATGGTCATCTGTATACGACCGTGCTTACACCTATCGTATGATTCCACTTGTTGACACTTGCCCATACAATGTGCCACATACACTGACACCACTGTGGGATATGATGCTATTTCAATCCCGGGTCTACAGCAAAGTGGCCTCAGGTGACATTGATTGGATTTGGGTTAGGGCACGGCGGCCTCCGATAGACGCTGACTATACATCGCGTG
>Ga0099797_101075_pt1 | contig 15307 bp, 7 predicted proteins | sample Uncmet_Sort48C_1_FD_89871 | JGI IMG/M metagenome (GOLD analysis project Ga0099797, IMG submission 89871) | Marine eukaryotic communities from CALCOFI LINE 67, Pacific Ocean - C012_Sort48C_1 | ecosystem: Environmental > Aquatic > Marine > Oceanic | place: Pacific Ocean: Monterey Bay | collected... | reverse complement strand
CAAGCAACAAAACGCGAAGAAGCATTGAAGAAAGCAGAAGAAGATAGAAAAGAAAAAGTACGCATGGAAGCTCATGAGAAAAAAATTGAAGCTGATCGTCTAGCTGAGTTAGAAAAGAGGAAAAAAGAAGAAGCAGATAAATTAGCAGCAAAATTACAAGAACAAGCTGAAAAGACGAAAACACGTAAAACAGAAGAAGCAGCTAAAGCAGCAAAAGCAAAAGCGAAGGAAGAAGCTATTAAAGAAGAAGATGCAAAATCAAAAGCAGAACAAGCAACAAAACGTGAAGAAGCATTGAAGAAAGCAGAAGAAGATAGAAAAGAAAAAGTACGCATGGAAGCTCATGAGAAAAAAATTGGAGCTGATCACGACGACGATACAGAAAAAGTGGATACAGCAGACCCAGATGCAATAGAAACGATGGTAAAACTTATTTGTTCCGGAGAAAAACGTCTAAAAGTAAAACGTCTAAAAACGTCTAAAAGGAAACGAAACTTATTAAGCCTTCTTCATTTTGGTAGGAAAAAGAAGCGTAAAAGACGAAACGATAAAAGAAAAAGAAAGAAGAAGAAACGAATGGAAAAGGACCGTAGAGCTAATAACAAGAAGAAAAAGAAAAGTTCGAAAAAAAGAAGCGCAAGAAGATCTAGACCATCTCGAAGAAGGTCAAGACCGAGACCAAGACCACGCCCAAGACCACGCCCAAGACGAAGACCAAGGCCAAGACCACGCCCAAGGCGAAGGCCAAGACGAAGACCAAGGCCAAGACCACGCCCAAGACGAAGACCAAAGCCAAGACCAAAGCCAAGACCAAAGCCAAGACCAAAGCCAAGACCAAAGCCAAGACCAAAGCCAAGACCAAAGCCAAGACCAGCTCCAAAAAGACCTCGTCATCTCTTGAACCCAAGGCCTCGCCCAAGGCCCCGCCCAAGACCTAAGAGAAAGAAACGAATGGAAAAGAAGAAAAAGGGTGACGATAAGAGAAAGAAACGAATAAGAGACAAGAAGAAAAAGGATAAAACGAAGAAGGGTAATAACAAGAAGAAAAAAGATAAAAAGAAGAAGGGTAATAACAAGAAGAAAAAAGATAAAAAGATAAAAAGATATGCTGATAAGCGTAAACGTATATCCCTGCGTATACCTACTTCTGAACGACTTGAAAGAAGAAAAAGATATGCTGATAAGCGTAAACGTATATCCCTGCGTATACCTACTTCTGAACGACTTGAAAGCGAAAAAACTTGCTATGTTATTAAAAATAATAATAAACTTGTTGATATTCCATGTGGTAACAGTAAAGCCAAATGCAATAGTATATGTCAAGAAATTAAAGACAGCAACTTGAAATACAAAAAATGTGCTTTTGATAATGGTAGAAAATGTCTAACGAAAGGAAGTCCTGCATCGATGCAGAAAGGTGCATATGGACCATGGAATACCAAGTTTTATTTTCCAGAGGAAAATAGAAAATGCAACATACTGGACAGCGATAATTGTGTGAGACAGGGTTTGGCCAATCATCATGTGGAATATAAGTTACTTGAATTTATCGATATAACTAATATAAAAGTAAACGGTAAAAAATCTACTTATACATTTAATTGTAAAGACGGAAAAGAACAAAAAAAATCCAAAAATGGTCGCAAATACGTTCATAATGGAAAGAAAGGTATGTTGTGTCATATGTTGAACAAACCAAATCCGTGTGAGGGTTTTGCAAGAGGTGGGAGGTTTGCAAAAGTGTATGAGGCAAACGGTTGTAGTAACAAAGAGGATTGTAAAAATCTCGATGGTTATCAAGACCGCAACCTGAATCGTCGTATCCAATTGGCGGTGTATCTTAATGATGAGGGGATAATGCACTATAAAGTTGGTGTTAACTGTATTAATGGTGACAGTGCCAGGAAAGGTTGTGATGACCTGATAAAAACGCCTAGTGATGATGACCGGAGAAGAAGACGTTTGTTGCAGAGAGGTGGCGGCAGGTGTTGATAGTAATGTGCTTATGAATACGATGGGTGGAAATACTATACTAAAAAAAATACGACGACCGTACACTACGAAGCGTACTTCGTATCATTAAAAATAAATATATTATCACACACATCATATATCATATCACCATATCATATTCGTATGATACTGATTTATGATATCATATTATATATATATAATACGAGTCGTATGAATGATTAATACTTCTCGTTTGTATGATATCTAGGTATATGATACATGATACTTTCGTTTTTTTAAAACTCACATTTTCCTCAATCATAATCACATTCTTCTGGAACGAAGGGAAAACGAATAGGATGGCCACATGGCCACCGACATCACCGACGGCTACAATCCGTGGATTTTCTGGAATCCGTCGTCGGTTGTGAATTTTTTTGGCAAAATGAAAAACGCCGTTGACGCCGTCATTTATAACTGTTTACTATGGAAATTGACATAAAACTCCATACTAACACGGTTTATTTTTTAACAGGAATCTATTTTAGACTGTTTACTATTAAAATAAAAAATAATAACTTAAATATAGGAATGGTATACTCAAATCATAAAAAACAATATGAAAAAAATCATGTAAATTGGCATGAAATTTAAAGATTCTAATAATTTTGTCATATATTAGCACTAAATAGGCTTGATAATTTTTTCAATAGTAAACAGTTATAGTGACGGCGTCAAAAACGCCGTCAAAGCCGTGGTCGGTTGTGGATTTTTCCCAGATGCCGTGGTCGGTTGTGGATTTTTCCCAGATGCCGTGCCCATCACTAATGAACGAAGAAGAGGAAAAACAGCTTGAAAAGCAGAAAAAGGAGGGGAAAAAAAGAACATATATTCGTATTAGTAATCAGTATTCATACATATCACTTCACATTTACATGTGTACATGATATATATATACAATCTATATTTTGCAATCTACAAAGTAATAATCATTTCCATTAATCATGGGTTATCGTCAGCAGAATACCATCCTACTAACATTAATAGGAATATGGTTTTGTTTAATAATGTTTGGTAATAGTGAAGGAATTGATTTATTAAGTCAATTAAAAAGTAGATCAAAATTGAAGAAGTCGACAAGTACTATATTATCATCTTCTTTAAAGGGAAAAGATAATGCATATTTGAAAGCAATGCTAAAGACAAAACAATCAACATCACACTTGGCAGAAGAAGTAGAACCACAAACAGAAGGGCATCATGATAAACATGATCACAAAGACATTGCAAAAGAAGAAGAACATCTTGATCATGGTGGATATAACCACAAGGATAATACAGAAGAAGAAGAAGAAAAAAAAGAACATCATGGTGGATATGATCACGGCGACGATACAGATGAAGTGGATACAGCAGACCCAAATGCAATAGAAAAGATGGTAAAAGTTATTTGTTCTGGAAACAAACGTGATCTTAGATTATTATTATCTAAAAGGAAACGAAAATTATTAAGCCTTCTTCGTGTTGGTGGCCTTAGAGCTAATAACATGAAGAAAAAGAGAAGTTCGAAACAAATAATGAAACAAATAAGAGACAAGAAGACAAAAGATGATAATAAGAAAAAGAAACAAATAATGAAACAAATAAGAGACATTGTTTTCTCTTGTATTGCCATATTTTCGTTTGATCCATTTGATCATGTCCCTTTTCCAAAGCACAATGATCCATAATACTTGTAAAATATAAAATATTGTAATTGCAAGAAATGTCCAAACCCATGGAAGTGATAAAAGTCCGAATGGCCCATGCATATTATACGAATTTAATATAAAGACGGTGCAAAAAAATACAGTCACGCAAACGAGTAAGAAAAAGATGAAACAAGCACGTAAATCCCATGCATTACAACATGTTAAATTTTCAGCAACATGATTTTGAATAGTAGATGCCATGTTGCGACTCGCTTTACGATCTCTCGTTTCAGGTTCTAACTCAACCTCTAACGTAGATGTACTGGTTTCTTTTTTCTCGTTTCGTAAGCGTTTGTTCTCTTCCTTCAGTGCTTTCACTCCATTGACAAGTGCCTCGTCGGCTTCTCTGGTAGCAGGATTTGGTTGGATTCCAACATCGTCCACAAGTTCTACCTCTTTTGCATCGATTGAGTTGTTCATTGTCGTGGATTAAAACAATTAAGATATTATGTGAAATAGAAATGGTTTTATATTAATCCACGCGTGTTATTTGTCAAAATATAATTATGAGACTGTTTTTATATTTGTTCAATTTTATTTTACGATCCTCAATTTGCATGTATTATACTAAAAAACTTATTACCATCATATTATTTTAAAATTACAATATGCATTTCAATATACTTTAACTTAGCCACACCCAACAATCTCACTACCACAATTACCAATTACCAATTTTATTATATATATTATATTTATAATGCATCCAATCATCACAATCGCATCATGTGCTCATCAAACCTGGCATTAGTACACACATCATTCCTTGTAAAAAATAAGACGGATGAAAACATGGAAAACTCTCCTCAAAACAGGCGTGGTCTAATTAGTACAGATTTAGTATACCATAAATATAGATTTATATAGGATAATATCAATAAAATCGGATATTCTAGATATTTTCATCCAATTAACATTGGTCATTTTTGGATTTTATGGATTTATTCATCTCCACAAGATCCAGACCTATCAAATATTTATACTATACTAAATATGTACTTATTAGACCCCGCCTCTGTTTTGAGGAGTTGAGGAGACGAGGAGAGTTTCATCCGGATTCATCACGTTTTTTTTGGTTATGTCTTGGATTTTATTAGAATCGACACAGCAGGTATTAATACTACAAAATAAAACTACACAGTATTGAAAAATGAACCATTTATTGGAAATCTGCGCCGCGAACAACTCCGAATGCATTTGCCACTTGGTGGTCTCTATAGCACTCTAGACTATGGTTATCTACTTCCTATATCTACTTTCGGATTGATCGAACTATTAGTATACCAATATATATACTTAATATATTTTTTAAAAAAGTATGAACGATTTCATCAGAAATTTTTCATTTGTACCTGGTAAGGTAATTATTTCGAAGTAATAGTAGAGCAACTGCTAGACGTTATAAAAAATGATCAAACTATATTTTATACATGTTCAAGGACATACATTCACATATATTCATATATAGAAAGCTACATGCATGTGAATCAAATTATCAAATGACAACATATATATATTTCTTATCAAAAATAAAACTAATTGATCCATTGTTCGTGAAAGAAATTATATCATTGATCCATTGTTCGTGAAAGAAATTATATAATTGATCCATTGTTCGTGAAAGAAATTATATCATTGATCCATTGTTCGTGAAAGAAATTATATCATTGATCCATTGTGCGTGAAAGAAATTATATCATTGATCCATTGTTCGTGAAAGAAATTATATCATTGATCCATTGTTCGTGAAAGAAATTATATCATTGATCCATTGTTCGTTAAACATGCAATGTGCAAATTTATTCATCTTAATCATTATTGCGACGGCAACATTTATCCTAACATGGGCATATATGATGATGGAAAACATCACAGTGAAACGTGAACATGTTCAAAAGACAATGCATTTGCATACAAAAATAAAAGTACAAATGGATCATAAACTTAAACAACATTCATCTACAGTAAATGTAAATAAAAAAACAACTAATAATAATATCCATCATCAAAGTTCATTAAAAACAGTTGAACAAACTACAATTTTTCAATCACAAATTCGTGTCAAAACAACAACAAGAACAACATTTAAATCGACCATAACAACGACAACAGCAAGTAAAGCAATAACAACAGCAAATAAAGCCATAGCGACAACAACAAGTAATCCATCAATTATTACAACCACAAGCAAACCATCAATTATTACAACCACAATTAAACCAAGAACAACATCATCATCACCACCACCACCACCACCACCATTAACAACGACAACAAAAAAAACTATTGTGACAAAAACTACTACAAATATATCATCATCACCATCAACATCACCCTCATCATCACGATATAACATCGTAGATATTCCAAATCCAGAAACAAATGCATGTCCAAAGCGTTTAGTCTTATATGCACCAAAATTAAAAGATCAAAATTGTCGTGGTGATATCAATATGATATGGAGTGTTGCTTCGTACCAATCAAATGGAATTGATCCAATCAATTATGAAAAAGCAACAATTTTCAATCCAATACAAACAGCAGCTGATATTAAAATAACAAAGAAAATAAAAAAGAAAATGAAAGATAATAATAGTAATACTCCATCGAATGAAAATATCAAGGCATTATTTGTTGCAGATCCATTTTTAGTACCATATTATTTCAATGATGAACATAAAATTGTTTCAGATCGTCATCATTATGAACATGATAATAAAGCATGGATGATGTTTACAGAAATTTTAGATAGCAATGATCAAAAAGGCAAAATAGGATTGCATATATCAAATAATAATTTAAAAACATTTAAATACAAAGGTATCGTAATAGAGGAACCATGGCATTTGTCATTTCCATACATTATTCCATATAAAAATGAATTTTACATGACGACATCTGGAACATCTGGTATACTTTCGAAACCATATTTTTTATGGTTGTATAAAGCTATTAAATATCCATATCAATGGAAACGTTTTAAAACGATATTAGATGATCAAACAGATAGTCCACCAGTGGATCCAGCAATAATTATGCATAACGATGTATGTTATCTATTTACAAGGGATAATACTTTAAATGATGGAGAAGGTATGGAAAGATTGTTTTACAATACAAATGGATTATATGAAGGTAAATATATTGAACATCCAATGAGTAAAAAATATAATATACGTCAAAGTGGTCGAATTATATTTAATATCGATTCAATAGCAATAAAACCACATTGGATTGTTTTCCATCATACGGATAAATACGTATATGGTTTGAAAGTGATGAATTTAACCACTGAAACATATGGATATGATTTTCAAAATAAAAAATTATTATTAGCACCTATTGAGAAAAGTGAATTTGCAAGCAATGGTATGCATACATTGAGTTTAGTACGGATAAAAAAGAAACAATGGATTGGTGTATGCGATGGTTGGCATGATGATGTAGTTTTAAAAGTAATGGGTTGTTTAGGAAGAGGTTCCAAAGCAACTCGATGTCAAAAAAAAGCTAGTTATTATCATCAAAAATATTCACAAACAAATGGAATTGTCAAAATATATGAACCTGGAAAAGGAAAATTACCACAAGAAGGGACGGAAATGGAAAGAGAATTAAAACGACGATTACGTGGTGAGAATTTTGCACGTTTACCAGCTGTGTAATAAGAGAGAAAAGATTGTAACATTCTAAAATTATGAGATGTAGTATTTTTGTCCATCTATTCGAAGTCGTTTGGTGATATGTACAGGATTACGAAGTATGACAAATAGCATATATAATATTATTATTCTTGTGATTAGAGTAGTGTGAGCATATTATATTATTGTTAGTTTCCAAAACGATGCAAACAAACTTTTTTTAAAATAAGAAGGTCCATTTTAAAAAAAAAAAATAATAAAAATAATAAAAATAGAATAAATTGTGTTTTATACAAATTTATGCCTATCACTTACGATCAATTTTACATATATCAATTTTAACATATAACAATGTAACTTTGACGGAAAAGAAAAAAGGACTACTTTCATTTTTTATACTTGAACGACTTTTTAGACTACTACTGTATGTTTTTACACTTCTTATTTAGCGGCTGGTTAGACCGTAAAACAACAAAAAATTTGAAATTTATACAGAAAAGTAAAAGAAGATCCTATATATAGAAATATAAAAATGTAAACATGATGATATATATAATTAACGTAAAAAAACAACATTGAATTAAGCGACAACAAACACAAACATTCATAAAAACAATACTACCATGCCATCCAGGGCAATAATATCAATGACAAGAATATTACCATTTACGAATATATTATTATTATTATTAATATCATCTACATTTACATTGCCAACAGTAGTGGCAACATTACCAGCAACTTTAACTATTAAAAGATTAGGATCAGTTGATTTAGGAATTCTTGCAGAGACAACACCTATTGTTTGGAATGATGAACTATGGTTAATGGAATGTATCCAAGGAAAGAAATATTATGGAAATTTAAATGGTGAATCGTATATACGATTTACAAATCCATTTACAGGTAAAAGAACTCCACACTTTGCTATTGGATATGGGTTAGGCAATGCAGTTGTGGAGAATGAAACAATGTTTGTATTTGCTACGAAAACACCATATGGAATCTCAACAAATAATACAGAAGTTAGTGTCTTTTGGTCTAAAGATATCATGTCCGCATCATCATGGAATACTAATGTTGCTATCCATGCAAATGATGAAGGTGTTATTCCAGATGGTTGTGCTGGGCGAAAAAAAAGCTTATGGAATACATGTGTTCAAAAAGGTATTGTAAATGGAAAAGCAACTTTTATCATGGCATATGAATATAATTGTGGAAATCCAGGATGGCAAACACACTTTGCAATTGGTAAGGCGCCACCATCACCATCCTCATCATCTAGTAGTAGTAGTAGTAGTAGTAGTGATGGTGAAGAAACATCACTTGCTTTTTATGATTGGGATCCTATTCCATATGAAAATGAACACGATTTTACAAACATATCACATGCAAATCCTACAATACGATGGAATCAATTAGATGGATATTGGTATCTATTATCAACAAGAGGTGCTGATCGTGTACTTGTTGAAGATATTTATCGTACAAAAAACCCATTAGATTTTTCATCTTGGAAACCACCAACTGGGTGGTCTGTTACAAATCCATTAGCTGCACCTCTTATTGCACCAAGTGCAGAAGATCAAAATGTATCCCCAGCAAATTGGCATCCAGATACAAAAGCAATTGTAGAAGGTAGTAAAACTGCTGTGAAAAAAGCAAAAAATATAAATACAAGTGATATGGATCTATGTACAGCTATGATCAATGGTCAAATATCTACTGTATTGTATTGGGCATGGGGTGATCAAATGTTAGGGCCGACTGCAATGGTATTATCGGTTGGTATTGTGGAAGGTAAATCCATGGAAGAATTTCTGAGTAGTGTCTTTGTTGTGTAGAATGTTCTAGAAAAATAAAATATCTAAAAAAAAAATATCAAATATGATTCTTTCAAACAAAATTTATAAATTTTTTCAACTCTGATAATCCAATCCTTGCTCTAATTCCATTTTTCGTTTTGCAGCTTCCCATTCTAATTTACCAAATGGTTCACCTGTATAATTATTTTGTACAATTTTATATGTTTCTTCAACTATCTTTTGATCTACTTTATAATATGATGATTCTTGATTTGTAAACACATTCACTTGTACTCGACATGCTTCAACTAATTGATACATTAAAAAAAAAGCTTCATAAACTGTTTTCCCAACTGTAATTGGTCCATGATTTCGTAATAAGATAACTTTATTGACTGGTCCTAAATCTTTTACTAAACGTTGACAAACATCACTACCTTTTTTAGTAGCATGTTCAAACTCATGATATGAAATACCGCCTAAATCCATTGCATATTGCGATAAGCCACAAACAAGACCTTCTTTCCTGCATGAAATAGCTACTACTTCTGGTGTATGCGTATGCATTGTCCATAATATATCACCACCATGTTGACCACGTTTGCTAATATCTGTATATAACATAATATAAATATATATGTTAATAATTATTCTGATGTGGATGTTGTATGCATATATATATAGATAGATATATGTACTATTTTAACTTACGTATTGCTGAATGAATTTTAAATCCAGCTGGATTAATCGGACGTTTTGTTGATCCCGGATCAACAATTCCACCATCTGCTTTTACTTTGATTAATGATGATGCAGTAATTTCATGCCAAGATAAACCATATGGATTAATTAAAAACAATTCTTCCGTAGGATCAGTTGAAGGTACTTTCACGGTGATATGTGTATGAATCAAATGTGTCCACTTTAATGCAGCAAAGACACGATATGCAGCTGCCAATTCAATCCGTAATTTCCATTCCTCTACACTTACACGCTGTTTTACAGATAAAGAAGAGGATGAGGATGATAATGTTCCATTGGTATTAGCATTGTTGTTACTACTACCACTACTACTACTACTACCATTGCCATTATTACTATTCATATTTGATGTCTTATTATTAACTAAACGTAAATACAATCCATCCTTTGATTTAATACCATTATTATATCCATTTAACTTTCGTTTTTTCAATTGTACATTCATTTCTCTACCAATACAAATTTCTTCTATTCCACTTGGAAATGTATCTAAAGGCTTCCATCCATTTAATAATTTAGTTGTATTTGTAATATCAAAACGTGCATTACGACCTGTTGGTGGAATGCTTTGTACAAACAATGGGGCATATATAAAATCAGATGGTAAATCAACATTTATTGCATTATAAATACATGAAGCGGCATCACGTGGTGATAAAAATTCATCTTTACCTAATCCTTTTTCATGAATTTGTTTCATAGCATGAACATCGGCAATTGTACCTGATGTAATGGAGAGCAAATTGTATGAGAAAAAGTGATGCGTTAGTAAGTGTATTTTTTATTATGTTTGTAGGAATATATTAATATATTAGAAATGTATATATATAATAATAATATATATATAGACAATACATACGTGGACACCATGCAAAACGTAACATAATGGTTGGTATTTTTGTATCTAATGCAAATGCTTCAACTGCAGCTTCTGCAAATGCTTTTGTAGCACCGTACATACATCGTGGTGCATATGGCGCATCAATTTTCAATGGCTTGTCTACAGAATTATATCCACAATATAATTTACCAGATGAAGCTATAACTAATCTCGTAATTTTCGTTTTAATTGTTACATCATTATTTATATCTTCAATTGCTTTTAATACATTAGAAACTCCATTAATATTTGGTGGTAATAATATATTTGCGTTAGCATCATCTGGTACAGCAGCTAAATGTATTACAATTGAAACATTATTTTCTTTTAATATGTTTAGAATTAAATTATAATCTGTTAATGAACCTTGATAGAATTTCACACCATTATTATTATTATTATTGTTGTTGTTATTTACTGATAAGGATGTATTATTATTATTAATAATATTATTTGTTAATGTAAATGTTGGCAAAATATCTAATCCAATTACATTTATATTCACATTATTTTTTATTAGATGTTCACATGCTGCACTGCCTATACGACCACATATACCCGTAATCAATATATTCTTTTGTATTGTTCTTGTCGTCATATTATTATATTTATTATTATTTGTGTTTTGATTGTCATGCATCGACTATTAAAAAAATATTCTAGTAAGATATATTTTTATACCTTCTACACAAGTATTTATAGTTCTGATAATTTAATTGTGTATATTAATATAGTTATATTTTTACTACAGACTTTTTGCACATCATACTACAAAAAATGAATTCATGTGCTACTTCCGGAAAAATGCTGCTGATTTTTATTTATGTTTCTGACAAACTAAAACCGGGCAAAAGTTGACATCAAAATTTATTAAGGATTTGTGACATCAAAATTTAAGGAGGTTTGCGTAGTTTTGATAGCTATAGCGTTAATAGTCGTCTAATTTAAATTATGTACTCTACCTTAACCTGGTAAGCTAGTGACTTATGTGAACACAAAAAAAGTTCATCAATTTTCATTCATCAAAATTAAAATTGAATTGAATGAAGGTCGGTTCATCATAAAAGTGATGCAGAAGACATGTGATGCAGAAGACATGTGAAACATATATCAGATATATATATAGTAACAATACAAAATATGAAGATGATGTTATTATTTTCTAATCTATTTATTGCAATATGCATGACCATCATGGTTGTTGCCACTTCTACAACTGATGTTGATAAGAAACAAGAGAAGAATATTATTAGTGATGATATTGTTTTGAAACAAAATGAAGAATTATATACACTTATGCATGATAGTTATTATTATCACCGTGAATGTATTCATATACATGATGATACATTTGAAATTGAAAATTTAGAAAATGGAGATGAACATGTCACAGTGAATGATAAAAAATCACTGTATAAGAAATGCCCATATCCACGTATACACAGTTCTTCTTTTAATGATAATAAAATTAATAATAATAATAATATCGCCAACAAACAACAACAAAATGTTGAAAGTTATTATTCTGATTGGGTTGCATATGCAAAAGCAACAACGTCAAATACTAATTTATTTACATTTTTCAATTCAACTTGGAAAGTGCCACCACCCCCAACATCAAAAGGCCCATTTGGTTTATCATCTGTATACTTATTTAATGGTTTAGAAGATGGAGCTGGACATGCTGGCAATGCAAGTTTGATTTTACAACCTGTATTAAGTTATGGAAAATCAGGTTGTATATTAAATCCAATTGATTGGGGAAAATGGAATATTGTGAGTTATTTAGTATCTGGTTCTGGTCGTGCACATTGTGGTAAACGTATTGAAGTGGAAGAAGGCGATGAAATTGTTGGAACGATGATAAACAAAGGAAATAACAATTGGGAAGTTGATGCAATACGTGTAAAAACAAATGAAAAATCATCTTATATAAGTCAATTACCAGTTGATAAAACAATTGATGCAGCGTATATTACATTAGAAGGTATGATCATCTATGGTTGCAATGCATTTCCAAATGGCTCCACCACTTTTTTTAATAATCAATTGAAAACAACATCATCAAAAACATCAAATGCAATAAATGGCATGGAAGAAGAAACAAATTGGGTGAAAATTATTAAACATAATGAATGCAAACAAAATGTTTTAATTAATAATCAAGAAGGGAACGTAACTATTGTTTATAAACAGTGATGAGATTATATTAAATTATTAGAAAACCGTTCGTGTTACGTGTTATTATTTTTAATTTTATAAATATCATATGATAATAATAATATTGAAACATTTTTTATATTAGATTTTATAAAACATGCACGAACTCTCTTTTTGTTTTTTAAAACTCTTATCATCTCTTCTCTCTGCCATTGACACGTTGCAATGCAACTTCATATCGATCTGTATAATAACCTAATCCTTTTTTATCGTATTTAAATACATAATTTTCTTTCGGGCCATCAAATTTTGTTGCTGGTATAAATTCCTCTTCGATTTGTTCCATTTCTAATTTCAATTGTTCTTCTGGACTTAAATTGTTATTTGTTTTACTATATGGATTGTAATACGATTCAGTAGTAAATGATGGATCATCAATACGTTTCAATGCAATTGAATATCGATCAGTATAATAACCTAATCCTTGCGCATCTTGTTTAAATACATAATATTCTTTTGGACCTTCAAATTCTGTAGCTGGTATAAACTCTACATTAACTTTTTCCATCTCTTCCATCAATTGTTGTTGCTTTTCAATTGCTTTCGCAGTTACAGGACTATCTTGAGTTAAATCACTAGTCTCATTTTCTAAATCTTTTTTATCTTTACCACTACCACCACCAGCACCTACACGTCCTGTTTTTCTACACATTTCCCATAGACATAATTGCCGTGTACGTAACATGCAAGTAAATTCATTAAATGATAATGTTCGTCTATCTCCAAGATGAATTTTCTGTTGTTGTTGCTCTTTTTGTATGATAGATGATTTATTATTATTATTATTATTCTTTCCAACATTAACATCATCATCATCATTAGAGCTTGTTTTGAATATATTATTTTTCATTTCCATAAATTCATTTTGTAATGATTCCAATGTTCCTGATATAAATCGTTTTGGAGGGCTGGATCCATAATCTTCAGGTACTTGAATAGTAGGATACAATGGCCAATCGTCCAGTTCTTTTTGATCTGTTTTATCCAACATTAATTTTTTTGCAAAATCAATACCAGATATGTTTTCATATTCAGGTAAAAACCATTTTTTTTTCAAACGTATTAATTTTCGTGCTGGGATTTGATCTGTATTTTTTAAACTTTCAATGATCATAGGAATATTTTCCACATTGATTCTCTCATCAATTCCACCATTAGTATCATTTTCATTATTATCATTATTAATATTAGCATCTTCGTCGTTACCAAGATCATTATCATCCGTTAAAAGTAAAGCAACGTCAAATATACCAGTTGCACGTTTAATTAAACTTTCGCTAGGGCTAATTGCTAATGCAGTTGCAAACAATACATCCATTAAATCCAATGGTATATCTCCACTTTTACTGTTATCTCCTCCTTCATTCTTTTGTTTGTAAATTGTTTCCAATTTATCAAATATTCGTTCTATATAATGATAATAAAATATAGGCATATCGCCTTTGTAAAGGCCACCGCGAGATTGGTTATAAAGCATATTTGATTGGGAATCACCAAAATTTGGTTGAAAATCAGTTGGTGCTACTTTTAAAAATATTTCCCATTCATCTTTTGTTACTTTTTTATTTGGAAATGTTTCAATAGCAAGTTTACTAAGTTTTTCATATTCATCAAGTGTAAATTCGTAATTAGCAGCTCGTAATCGTTGTATTTCATCTGGAGCTAATGCGCGATTGCTTTTTATATCTTTCATGACTCTTTCTTCATCATCAGCACCTTCTCCACTACGATAAAAATATGTAAAAATTAAACCACCAATAATAGACATAATAAAAGATGGTTTTTCATAAAATTTGGCTTCTTTGACAGGAGGTATTAATTTTTTCTTTCGTCGTTTTTTTTTGCTCTTTTTTTTCACACTTTTATTGCTTGCAGCTGCATTTGTACTTGCTGTATATGGCCTACATTGCACGATGTTAATATTGCGGTGCATCATCATCATATTTGGTATATTCTTTTTCAATACGGGGCGTTGCAATACTACTATATTCTTTATCAATTTAAACATGATGGGGGGATGGTGTAATAATAATAAATATAGATAATGATGATGTAATAATAATAATAATACTACTATTCACACAATAGTTGATAGCAGTGATGATTCTAATTAATGTTCACGCACGTACGCAAGCACACACACACACACGGAGTATACTTTTAACTTTTTTTGTTTTTGTCTAATAGTATTGATGTATATGTCTCTCTCTCTCCTCGCACCTCCCGACACACACACGACGTTCTCTCTTCATCATTCAATTTTTTAATCAATTTTCATCAATTTTCACCATTAAAAAA
>Ga0099797_101074_pt1 | contig 15328 bp, 16 predicted proteins | sample Uncmet_Sort48C_1_FD_89871 | JGI IMG/M metagenome (GOLD analysis project Ga0099797, IMG submission 89871) | Marine eukaryotic communities from CALCOFI LINE 67, Pacific Ocean - C012_Sort48C_1 | ecosystem: Environmental > Aquatic > Marine > Oceanic | place: Pacific Ocean: Monterey Bay | collected... | reverse complement strand
ACCTCGCAAAGTTCATGAACGAAACAAGTATTTTTGAAAAGGCAAACAAGAGATCCATGCAAAGTAATCTAGAAATTCATCTAGAGACATGGCAAAGAAATACACGGGGGATATTTACACCAAAATAATATACATCAATAGTGAGATTTGATGGCAACTGCAACTGCCAAACCATATTAATCCAGTAGGTAAGTGGAAGGATAACTAGGGCTTAGTTATGTAGTTATGGAAGAGGTACATTGGAGCGACATCTGTAATGATTGCAAATCAAATAAAACATCGTGGTCTAATAATTGAGTAGCTGGCACAGTTGTTTGAACATCTTTCGAAGGCCATCGAAACTGATACAGCAACTAAGTGTTAATTAGTTTGTTGCGTGGGTGAGCTTTCGAAGCTTAAACAAAAATAGAAGTGCTGGAATGGTATGTTCCACGAAATTGGGCACGAAATGGGTCCAGAATCAAAATTCCTGCAATTCAGACTTGATTTATGTAAGGATTTTCGACACAAATGCCATGAATACTACAAAGTTGTCCAGAACCCTATAAAATTCATCAGACAATTCGGGGTCTGGGATTTGGAGTTCGGGAAACAACAACGACAAATACCTCTAAAAGCTCACCCACGTCAATGATTGACAAATTTACCATAAACCGTTTGACGTGCTCCCCAAAGACTTCCAATAGGACCCACTTCCATGACATTGAGACTACACATAAGAGTTTGGCGGCATTGATCTGTTGATGGTGCACTTCAAAATAATTTGGCCCAGGATTACTCGGGTAAGCAAAATCCAGTTTCGTTTGTGTGTCCTCATGTTAGGCCGAATCCTGGTCCGGGATGTCTTCTATTGGATTAGGGTCGCAGACACATCGAATTCGCCAATGATTTTGCATCTGTAGCGTCCTTCACAATCAGCTTCGTATCCGAATGTATATTCTCGAACCCTGTCAATTTGTTTTGTTAAGTATGCCGCGCAGTGGCGGGTTGGGGGGGCTACAGGGCCCGGCGGCACAGGCCGCTGCCCCCCTTTGTTTTCTTTGGAGTCGGTATTTTGGGCATTCTTGCATGAGCCTCGCAATGACTACGGGGGGGGGTCCTAACCCCCGCCCTACATTATTGTGCCGCCTGGCCCTGTAGACCCCCCCGAAGTATTGCGAAGTGCGCCGCTACCCACTTAGAGGACACCCACTTGCAGGAAATGCGGGGATTATGGGAACTATGTGTTCCCAGACATGTGAACAATATCTGAAGGAAGTGTGGGCGAATGTGAGTTTGACGTTGTTGAAGGCCACGGTCACAGACGAAAACAAGCTAGCCCTGATTTTAAACGACCATGACAGCCCAACTGCAGCTTCTGAATATGGTCTGTTAGACAAGAGCCAAGATACATTTAGGGCATGGGTCCTGGGGGCCGGACCTACTAGAGGCAAGTTGTAAATATGCTAAGACATAGTACACGTTCTAGTTATCTTGGCTTTATTGACTATGACCGCCTCTGGGAGCGCTTCATATTGTCATGTCTTGGCTCGCGCCGTCCCTTTAGGAAGGGGGCATGCTCTGCTTTGACTCCTTAGCCAGGAGGATAACCGTATATACAGATATGTATATTATGTGATATAAATCTTGACAAGCTCATCACCCTGGCTTGGCATGTTATCCCATGGCTATGGGGAGCTGCATATAAAGTCCGACAATATGACTGACAGAGCTGCCCATGCCTGGGTTCTCATTATGCATTAGTAACCATATCTACTGTGCGGCGTTATAGCGCACCAGGCTACTACATACTGTAAACTACATACAGAGCAACTGTGAGAGTCATGTGAGCTCACATAACCCACACATATTTTGTTTTTGTTTTGACAATGTTCACCAACGTCGTAAGTCAGAAGCTGACTATCTATAACAGCTGGTACAACACATGCCTGAATTATTATTTATATTATCCTCGACTGACCTCATACTCCTAGTGGACGCTATTGTTCACAAGGGATGCCCCGGAGATGTGGACAATGCCACTTATTTTTATTTGGCCTATAGGCCGAGGACCAATTCATTATAGGGTTAAAATTCCGTGCGACCCAGGCAAAGGCAAAGTGCACCGTAGCCACAAGGCAGGTCTGGAATGAGTGAACAGCGCCACAGCTACTATTCTTTTGGTACAGCCGGGTCTCAATCGGCTGTTGGGGAGGATACCCCTTATTTTATTTGTGGCTGCTTGCATTATTCATCTTTCCAGGTCAACCTTTTGGCAGCTATGCAAGGCAGACTAGGAGATGACTATTTAAGGCCTCACCATGCCCACATGCAATTACGTTTATGGCTGGTCTGGGCAGAATGACAAATACACAGTAGCCACAAGGCTGGTCTGGAAGGAGAGAACAATGCTCAGTTACTATCCTTTTGATACAGCCGGGTCTCAATCGGCTGTTGGGGAGGATACCCCTTATTTTATCTGTAGCTGCAGCATTTTCCATCCTTCCAGCCCATCTCTTTGGCTACAATGCATGTACCATTCTTCCCAGCCCATCCTTTTGGTACAGCCGTACGACTGCAGGGGAGGATACCCTTTACGTATTTATAAATTCAGACTTCGTGAGGACTGAAATAGCCATGCCAAGTCTACTTGCAGTGCCCTGCAACTCATCGCATGGAGCTTACTTTAATTATTTTTATTTTGTACAATAGAGTCTGTTTTTTTGGGGGGGGGGCGGTTTATGTTATCTCATTCAAGCAAGTGTTGCCAAAGCTAGGACCCTATGCACTAGCAGCAGCAGCAGCAGCAGCAGCAGCAGCAGCAGCAGCAGCAGCAGCAGCAGCAGCAGCAGCAGCAGCAGCAGCAGCAGCCTCTCACTTGCGACGTTGACCTGGCAGCCCTCTTCGTAGTCGACGGCGGTGGCACGGCCTACGCTCGGCCGGGGTGACGGCTCGCCGACGTTATCGCCTGTAGCTCGGCCTGCGGCTCGGCCTGGACGGCTCGGCCTGAGGCTCGGCTGGCGGTCTGCAGCAGCGGCGGCTCGGCTTGGCCTGCAAGGAGGCTCGGCGCAGCTCGGCCGCGAGGTCTGCGATGGCATCGGCGGTCTGCAGCAGCGGCGGCTCGGCTCGGCCTGCGAAGAGGCTCGGCACAGCTCGGCCGCGAGGCTCCGGAGCGGCCTCACTGCGACGGCGGCTCGCCTCGGCTCGGCCTCGACGAGCGGCTCGGCTCGGCACGGCCGCTTTATCATCGGCGACGAAATGCAATGCCGCCTATATTCACATTATTTTCATATACTCATTCATATCGCGGTTACAATTATTCCGTATAGGTGGGTGAGCTTTCGAGGCTTAAAAAAATTAAGGGTTTGGGAGCAGAGAGAAATGCTGGAATGGTATTTTTGGCGAATTTGGACACTAACTGGGTCCGTAATCGAGAATTCTCACAATTGACACATAATATATGCATGTAATTTCTTCCAATACCACCAATTTGCAGAGAAAGGCATAACAAATATCAGAAAATGGGTCTGGTGTCTGGTGTTTGGGTCCGGAATTGAACAAAAAATACAAACAAACACAAACTGTAAAAGCGCATCCACGACGAGATATTGGCTTGTTCAATGCAAAAAACGGAAAACATATTTACAATTCATAGTTAGAAAACTTGTTTTGATTTAAATCAAAAAATCTAGGTATGACTTTTTGATTCAAATAAAAAGTCCAGCTATGACTTTTATGCTGCATTCCATGGGACACACGATTCCTATTGTATGTTGTGTTTCTCTTGCTTTGAATCATATTGGCTTGCTCAATGAAAAAAACGGAAAAACATACTTACAAAGTGATTTTGAGATGTCTGCCCTTTGTAAGATTAGTGCAGCATGCGCACGAGTCAAGTTGTGCTGCATTTCGCGTGGCGTTATATTCCATCGCCTTGCGTAGGTGCTGCAAAGGCTAGGACATGCTATTGCCGGTATCATTGAATGTTCCATGGGGCCCAATCGATTGTTCCATGGGGCCCCATGGGGCTCAAGGGGCACATGGGGCCGAAGAGCCCCATGGGGCCTATCGGGCCCAGGCACACGGACGGCTGGCGATATCTGGCGATGGACGGCGGGCGGGCGGGCGCCGGGCGGGCAAGCGGCGGGCGAGTGGCGGCGGCGCGCGGAAACACCGGATTGCTTGGCCAACCCCCAGGCAACAGATGCATCAAATATGCAACACACCTGGAATCATATGAAAATCGTGCTCGCACCAATTACATTGCCGGTATAATTTCAGCCACACACTATGGGATATATATATATATATAAATATGTATATATATATATATATACATATATATGTGAATCCTACAAAATTAACTAGAAAAATAGCAATCACAACCGGCAAGGGATTTGGTACCCATTTTGAGAAGGTAACACTTGTTGCTCTCAAAAGTTGTCGATCATCCACACTTGTCCTGGGACAACTCGTTTTGGATTCATAGAAAATGATGAAGCCGTCCGGCCATCAAATCTTCACGAAGCAACAATTCCAGAGCAAAACAAAAAACATGTGCAGTGCCGTTATGTCATTTGGAGCCTGGTACGCCGAATATCAGCCCGAGATTATTTCCTGAACCCTTTTGGTGAGCAAAACTTTTGTGTTAAGGCTCTGATAAAGCTCGAACATAGCCCAAGTGTGACCTAAATACTACTATCAACAATGCTACAGGGAGGGATTCATACACGAAGAATGCAAAAAGAAACCACTTGGGCAATTTGTTAATGGAAATCATTGAAATTGAACGAAATTACAATGTGTTGAACATATTCCTTGGGAGAGGTTCAAAAACGTGTTCTCCCGGAAGAGCTGGCAAAAAACAACTCCAACAATGTTGCAAATCCCAAATGTTTGAATCTCATCGATTGTACAATGGTTTTGACCATTTCCACATGCAGAACCAAAGCAACAAACACCCCAGATGCATTTACATGCATCCCCGACCAGCTTTGAGTTGTGTTGCAATCGAAATCCTATCAAACAGAAACTGGGACCGACAACAAATGAAATTTATTTTTCCGAGGGTGTGCTTTTGCCAAAAATGTATGTTACCCGAAGGGCTGGCCAACAAAACTCCCAGAAATGGGTTTGCCTGGCGGGCGAAATCTTAGTTAGCCTCCCCCCATTCTTTTGCCCTATATTGAACCCTCCCAACGCCCATATGAGGCAAAATCCGAAAAATACTGAGTAATCATATACATAATCCATATATAATTCCTATTAATCCATTGCATGACAACATGTATTCACCTCATAGACTGAATAACCAATCAAAAAACATATCCTGGTTGATTCTTCAAATGTTTTGGCTTCCAACACTAAATATTAACAAAATATATTAGCATGTTCACGGCATAGCATTCCGGAGAGGCTGCGACCATTTGAACACAATTGTTATAACATGTTGACGGCACACCCTTCCGGAGAGGCTGCGACCATTTAAACACCATTTTTATAGCGTAGCTTTTTGGACGGCCCAAAGCCATTTAAGTACAATTTTGTATGGAAAGGGCCTGTAGGGGGCCATTGCAAACATGACCGTCAACAATGCTACGGGGCGAGATTCATACGCCAAAGATACAATTGCCGAATTTCATGTGCTGGGTGATTGTTAAAATATTTGGGTACCCGCAAACACCATGCCCGTAGATTCTAAAGCAATGGCCAAAACAGCGAGGTTCGGCCTCCGTGTGGTGTCAATAAATTCGGATATACGGCCATGGTTCGTCCGCCTTGTGTTTTGAATCATGGCCTGAGTCGAGCCGGAATTTTGATTTCACGTATGTGTTAATGCTGTCGTGTCCAAAGAATATTCGTCCCGTAGTTGTTGATGGGGTCTTCAACCCAGAATGTGCCTATACGCTTGATTTCCTGAAGCTGTTGGTGGCTTTCTGCCCCAGATGTTGACTTGCCGGGTGTTCTCAATGGTTTGTTCGAGATCGAGCCAACATGTTGAGTTTGCAAATTTGGTACGGGCACAAAGTCAAAATTTCCTGGGCCAAATGCGGGAAATTGCGAAATCATAGAATCTGGGCACCAAGCAAGCGGTCCCCATCCCAATAACCATAAAGTGGTGTCTCATCCAAGCAAATTATTTGCACATCGACACCTAACTTACGCACGGAATTTCGGCACCAATCCAATGGAAATGGCCTCGTAACCTCATGACCTCCTCATGACCATTTAAGTGGTCCTCTTCCCACGTTGAACGTGGAAAACCGAAGGACCGTAAACAACAGAGTTTGAAAGAGATCAGAGGTCTCTAGTCATAGTGCAAGACTCTCAGTCCGGGGCTACAGTCTGGAGGGCTACAGTCTGGGGGTCTACAGTCTCGTGCCAAAGACTTTGAATCGTGCTGTGCACTTACCTGAGTTGGGGGGCTACAGTCTGGGGGGCTGCTGTCTGGGTCTACAGTCTGGGGGGCTAGAGTCTCGTGCTACCGATTCTGAATCGCGCTGTGCACTTACCTGAGTCTGCGGGGGCTACAGTGTGGTGGGATGCTACAGTCTCGCACTACCGATTTGGGATCGCGTTCCCCACTTACCTGTTTTTAAACAATATAGAGGACCCTTCAACGGACATGCTATACTGTTTCGGGAAACTTGTCAAACAAATCACTTCGAAACCATCGGGGCACGGCCCTTGGTCAGTGGGTCATCTTGGTTTCTTGTAATAGGCTTTACAGTGGCAACATCAAGATAGCATTGCTGCTAGGGAACATTTATCACATGCAATGACCGTGGACATCCCCACACGCTTTATTTCAGATTTTATCTAGATAATACTGTTGAACAAATCGCCTGGAAACTATCGGGGCCCCGCCCTGGGTGGGTGGGTAATTTTGATGACCATAATGTCGGACAAAGTCCAGATAACATGGTTTCGGGGGCATACTTATCACACATTTATCTAGATACACATCCAGATAAAAGGTCTCCCTGAATACCCTGGTTTCTTATGGTTTCTTCATACATGGCTGCTTAAGACATATTACAACATTTATTGAGAACATTGAAACTAACATGCCCATGCCTAATCGAGGCCTCTAATTGGTGGATGAAAAAAGTGGTGTTCATTGGGTGCGGGTATTAGTTCTCCATCCACCATTATGGATTGCACTACAGTGAGGGGCCGCTGAAGGCCGCCTCCAGAATGGTGGTGGAAAACCAATACCCATACCCAACGAACATCATTTTTCAATGAAGCGATTTAAAAACCTTGACTGGGCATGGGTATTAGTGTCAATATTCTCATGTGCAATGGCTGCGCCGATGCTACGTGTGGCGACCCAGCCTGCAATCGAATCTGCATGGCCCCTTTCAGGACGGGTGCATCAGGCCTGGCTGCAGAGGCAAAGAATTGTGGAATGCTCCAGGGCGAGAGCCATGTCAACCTCAAGCCGCAACTTTGCTTGCGAAACACAAGTGACCTCATTGGTGATTGATGACTCACTCGTCTAATGATTGATTTAGTGATGGTTTCGAGTATATGTATGTATATATATATATACTATGTATTAGTGGGCGTTCGATATTGCGTATAGTTGCTCACAATGTTTGCAGCACCGTTTGCCATTACTGCTTGTAACATTTGCATACTATTGCGTATGATTGGCTGGCCCTGCTGACACGGCAGTGCACGCATGGACCTAACATGACAGGCGTTTAACACAACACGGTATGGCACGCATGTGACATGCCCTAACATGACACGGTCGTCGGCATGCAGAGTTGCTGGCACGTTCTGACACATTGCGATGTTTGCACATTGGGATGATTGCGCGACTTGACACAACCCCCTGCGATGCTTATATATATATATATATATATATATATATATATATATATATATACATGTGGATATATATACTTAAGGGTTCCATTTGCCTGCCAAGAAAAACGGTAAACACATGTACACGGAAAACGCTCGAACAACATTGTCCCGGCTGGAAAAAACGGAAAAGGTTCAGAAAACACCAAGACGAAATAGCAAACCGTGACTCGCACGAGTGGCGCAAACTGACCGGGAATAATTCACACACACGTCAGAACAATGAATAAAACACGGCCGGCAGACACGAATGAAACGAGACCGGAAAACACGAAAGCACACCTTCCAAATAAAACGTCCGGAAACACCGTGAGAGTTCTGTTTTAACAAAGTATGTGTACATATATAGTTTTTTCTTGTTTTGTTTTACAAGATTGTTACAAGGTCTCAATCACTGCATCCTCCCTTGCTGGCACACATTCCGGGGCTTTCGTCGAATCTTTCCCCATATGTTGTCAGCAAGTCGGCTTTGTGGAAAATGCCATGTGCGAGTGCTCCGAACAAAAGCAGAGATAAACCGGATTCCTGCAAGCCCCTCATTGATCGCTCTCGCTGTCCCACTGCCGCTTTGGATATGCGGCCTCGCGTGCGGTGGATCGGTTGTCATCTGTGTTCTTGCACCGGCATCTCCACATCGACCTGTCTCGCACGGATGACTTCTTACCTTTGGGGTCCGGGACTTCGACCGTCGTCCACCTCATGGCCGCATACATTCCTCGGGTGCTGACCTTGTCAGCTGCTTCACGAACCTGCCCCACTCGTTGGTTCGTTCGGCATGGCTATTTGTCAGACAATGTATAGGTCCACGGTTTTCGTCGTTAGCGGCTCCAAGGCGGGGCAGGGTGGGTACTTGCCGCATCAGCAATGAGGCCTCAAGCATCAGAGGTGCATTTCTTGTTCTCACTTTGGCGGATTTTGAGATTCTGTTGGAACACGAATTAGTTTGTGCGTGGTTTATGTTGGGTGGTCTTGTCGGTCGACAAATTGAAGGTCTTCCAATGGGCAGCTCTTGGGGGGGAGCGCTCACAAGGCTGGAGCTCATTTACTGCAACGTGAGTTTTTACACATCCATTCACTGCCCCCCTCTGCGGCCATTGGGTGCACGCGGGCGCGTTGGTTGTTTCAGGTTTTTTGGTGTGGAGGTGTTGGTGCTTGAGGCTCGATACGTTGACGATTACCATTTGTTGTGGAAGGGGCCACCTGGTCTGTCGTCTGAAACTTCACATGCCATCGACTGTCTCATACGCGATCGGGTCCTCCAGCGTTACCCCTTGCCCCTGAAGCGTGACGAGGGTCAACAATTTGTCGGCATTGGCTTAAGCTTCCCCTTGGATGCTACTATGCTATGCACGCAGCCGATTCTCCAAGATTGCCCTGGTGCTTATGACGTCGTTCATCCATCACTCATGTGCTTCTCGAGCTTCGTGCCCATTCCAACGAAGAGAGCCGTGTTCTTGGGCCTGCTCTCTCGCATTGATACATACACGTACCCAGTGGAGCGCAAGCCCGTTGTACTTCTACAGGCATTAAGGTTGTTGGTCACTTGTCATGGCTTCCCTGGTAGGTTTCTGAGGCATTGGGCAATAGGTTGTGCCCAGTATAGTAGTTGGGTTTTTTATTACTCACCGATCACCTGTCGTTGCTGGAATCCATTAGCAGCAGAAGCCAACTACGGAACAACTCTAGGGCCTGAATGTACACCCATCGTTGAAGATGAGCACATTTGGGATATATTAGACATAGACCCCTCCGAGCAGTTTCGCTGCAATGACAAGGTCTTCCTGGATGGTTCTGGTGGCAAGAGATCCCGGGACCCCAGGACAAGGGTATGTGGTTGGGCATGGGTTCAGAAACCAAACCTTCCTAACCGGGAGTGGGATGGAAGGGGCATGTATGGGACCCTTGTGGGACCCCAGACAGTGCCAAGGTCTGAACTCACAGCCCTTAACCGCCTCCTAACTTTCCTCATTCCTCTTGAGGAAGTAGGGACCCTTGATGTCTATACCGATAACAAGGCTGTCTTTGATGGATGGAACATAGGCCCCAAGATTAGCCATGGCAATCTTGGGGACCTATGGTCCCTATGTTGGGACCTATACGATGTTGTCAAGGAGAGAGGATGGAATATAGCGCTACACAAAGTGAAGTCTCATGCCACTGACGAGCACATGGCATTGGGCCCCTCTACCCCGGAGCTCAAGGAAGGCAATGATCTTGCCGACCACTGGGCAGGGGAAGCTGCGGCATACCTTGCTATCACTGAACAGGAACAGGAACTGCTATCATGGGTTGATGGCACTGCCTGGACCATTCAGAATAGGTTGGTAGCCATATGCACAAAATATCTGTCTAAGGAAAACCATGAGCCGGCCCCTATTAGAGAGGGGATCACCAAACGTAAGATTGGGCAGCATTTACATCGCACCCAACTTACGACGGTGTTGCAGTATGTTTACAACCCTGTCCCGGGGGAACCCAACAAATTAGCATGCTTTGTGTGTGGCCAACAGTGGCTAAAGCACAAATGCAAGCAATTTGTTGATCGGGGATATTGTCCGGGCCCTATTGTTTGGGGTACTCCACCGGAAATTCCCGACCAGCTATGGAGGGCAGCACCTGCCACCAAAGTGTGGCACAATAGTGCAGAGCTCCACCCCACCCATCATCTGGCTTGGCAAAGGGGGCTGATATTCTGCTGCAAATGCGGTTACTACGGGGCTGGCAGGGTGGTCAGACTAACACAGGAGTGTCGAATGAAGCCACCCAATCTGGTCCAGAAGGGGAGGTTGAGAAGATTGCTACAGGGCAAAGTACCAATTAAGGGATTCACATGGCCAAAACCACCTGAGGCGAAATGCCCAGCTGGGCTGACCATGTGGCTCACTTAATTGGGGCTATGCTGTTACCTGTTCCACAATGGTTACGCCCCACTACAGTGCAGCCCCCTGTCCTAGGTTTTAGTAGTTGGGTTGCTGCGGTGCAGTGGTCATGTTTGGAGTGACATGTTTGGAGTGAGTCAAAAAATCCAAAAATGCAAACTTGCAATGGCCGTCAGTGTTCGTCCTTGTGTTTACCACGGTAGTGGCTGCCATCAATCATGCTCACCAGTCTGGCCCATTCACCTCGACTCCGTTTCTGCGTTTATTGTCTGTCAAATTCGTGGTGTTCTCCTGCGTGGTTACCGCATTCGTCAAAGTGTCAACGTTTGGCCTTTTCTTGCGACCCTGGCGGGTCGGGTTGTTTGATAGAACAACAGAACAACTCATGGAGAAGGTTCCTTCTCCAAGGGTTGATGCAATGTGAGAATTCTCTCCATTGCATACTTCAGACGTGTATGTTCTTACTCGTCTGCTGACTTGTCGTTTGACTCGTCCAGCATTATTGCCCTTGTGCGCACTTAACACAATCACACTGGCCCGCCCGCCCGGGTGGAGGAACACCAGGGTCGTGTTGATTGTGAGGGCTCCCGGGATGCAATTTGTTTGATGTTTTGGTTTGTATCTGTGCATGTTCTTGCACTGATGGCCACCAAATCGTAATTTCATCATTCAGCATGTTCTTGCTCTCAAAATCAATGGTTTTGCGTAGCCTATAAGGCATTTTCCCTTGCTACGAACACACGCAGGCACCTTCTTCTGGCCTCCACTTAGGAATGTAGAGGCTTCGCCAGAACCACCTTTTTAAAAGGACACGAAAAACAAACTTAGGAAAACATTGCTCTTGAATGGCGACTTTGGCATCTACGAGGAACAACATCTGGATCCGCAAGCCTTGCTTGCAATGTTTCCCTTGGGGAAGGTGGGAGGCAAGGGGCGGGATTAGGGCCTATGAGAGGTGCAGAGAGCATAAGTTGCTCAAACTAAACATTTAAACTGGTCAAATTAAAACTGGTGGCTGTCTCAGCCTGCACACTTAGAAAAAGTCGAGTCAAAAATGGCATGAGGGCTGGCCTCAAGCTGCTCGACGAAATGTCGCTACTTGGATACCAGTCTGTCGAATGCCTGTTGATCGCAACCCTAGGATTTTTTGTCATTTGATGGTGTTCAACGCCAGTCAAGCATGTTACAAGAACACTAGCCCAAGGATTTGACTAAACTGGGTGCCGCAACTGCAGCTTATACTTTCTATTATCGGGGGTGGCCTGCGGGATAGGCCGGACGGTCTGTGCTTCTGCACCCTCCTTTGGAAAAGTACAGTCGAACTCTAGCACGGCTAGAGGAGCCCTGGGATCGAATGCCTATATATATATATATATAATATTTATATATTTATATATTTATATATATATATATATAGAGAGAGATAATACTTTGCTTTTTGCTTTGCGCCCGTTGAGACGGAGTCCCGTCGAGTTCACCTGTCACACCACCGTTCTGCAGATAATTAACACAAGTCGCACCAACAGAATTGTCTTCACAATTATTAGGGTAGATTATTGCATGAGTATTGGTTGGAGAAATTTGTGAATTATTGTGTTGACAATTCAATTGGATGTTCTCCTCCTCATCAAGTGCACCAGCCCACGGCTCTCCTGGAGGGTCTGAATCAGACAATCCAAATTCAGAAAATCCGCCACCGTGTCCTCGCACGAGCTGGAGTGACTCCAAGGTGTTTTAATACTCGTTTCTCGTTTGCATTGTTGTAAAGGACTACACAAGCTCGGGGCATGATTCTTCTATTTTAAGATTGATTTTTCGAAGCAGTTTGGTATGGTAAAAATTGCGGTTTCGTCACAAAAGTCTGGTAAACAAATTTATGCGAACTCTGTTTAGACCCACAAATATTTATACAAACTCGATGTTGCATCTTTTTGGAGAAAACATAAGCGTTTTTTTAGAGTAATCCATTTGGACTCACAAATACCGATACATTCTCACACTTTTTTTTGTTTTTTTCTTCAAAATTCCTCCCAATTTTTGTACCCGCTCCAAGCCTTCAACCTGAGCTCCAATGAGAAATTTGTGCCCAAACTTGAATCCAATGACGCCCAAAAGGCGTCCCAATGGATCCCCAACGGCGACAAATGGAGCCCAACGACGCTCCCGAGGCGCCCCAATGGACCCCCTTGGGTGACAAATGGAGGCCCAAAGGCAATCCAAAGGCATCCAAGGCAGCCCAAGGGTCCCCAAAGACCACCGAAGACAAGCCAAAAGAGCCCAATGAAACCTAAAAGTCAAAAAATTGCCATAATGGCGTCCTTTAGAACTCAATACCCTCATTTTAATGTACCGAAACAAACAACCAACCAATCAAACAAGCAAATAAACAACACACACACACAAACAAACAAAATAACAAACACACAAACAAACACACAAACAAACAAACAAACAAGCAAACCAGCAAACACACCTTTAACCTTTATGCCCATTTGTGTTTCAATTGTCTCTCTAACTCGTGCACGAAAACACAGAAACAAACAACAAACAATAATAGCGTCCTTTAGGAGTCAATACCCTCATTTTAATGTACCAAGCGGTATTTCAAACATAAACTTCAAAACATAGCGCTAGTGACACCCTTTAGGCTGCAATATTAAGGTGGTGACACTTATTTTAATGTACCGAGCGGCTGTCCGCATGTCAACGTCTTATGTGTGCGTTCATTTTTGTTGCTTGTCTACTGTACTCCGGCACGAATGTCTCAAACAACAAACATTACACAACCAACAATAAACAACAAACAACAAAAGCCTTAACCCTTACTCCTTGCACCTTGAGCCAATACATGTGCACCTTCGATGTGTCTTCTATACTATCCAGAACACCGATTGCATAGGCTCTCCTCATGTCAACGTCACATGTGTGTACATGCGAGCGGCTGTACTCCGGCATGAATATTTTTGTATAGTTTACCCCTTCCCAAAAACATGATTGATCCACAAACCCGGTAAGGAACATTTTTGAGAAGTCAAACTTAAAAGTGTCAATCTCATCCAATCCAAGATTAAGCCAAAGCCCAATGTATTACAATCACTCAGACCCAAGCTAACCCTATCAAATCATTCCAGACCAATCCAACACAATACATGCGCGCCCTTGTGACGCAATTCTCGACATTGAGTTTGCGGGCTTGTTCTTCAATTCGATGTGTTACTCTTTTGATCCACTCTGCCCACGGCTCCAAAAGTTCTTCTTCGTCAATTTGTTTCATAGTCATCCAGAGCAACGTAAAGCAGCCCACAACAGATCAGCCCACAGCAGCTCGGAGCATCACAGAGCAGACCAGAGAAGTCCATAGCAATCTAGCAGGCCAGAGCAGCGCAGAGCCGCTGAGAGCAGCCCAAGGCAGCCCACAGCAACCCAGATCACTGAGGAACCTAAGCGTGGGCCGTCGCCTAGAATATTGAAGCCCAGCAAAGCAAGTCTCTGGATTTTGAGCGCAGAAATCCTGATACCAAAATGCAAGCGGTGAGAATGCAAACGCTTCCAGATGCGTAACCCATACCGTGGATTGAGAAAAACTTCGCGGGGGGAGGGGGGTCCCCGTGGGCCACAAAACGAATTGAGAACCTACCATCAGGAGAAAACATTTCTAGCAAGCTCGTTGTTCCACCGAGGTGGCAGCTAGGCCGTCCGGTGGAACAACAGACCTTTTCTAGCAAGCTCGTTGTTCCACCGAGGTGGCAGCTAGGCCGTCCGGTGGAACAACAAACCTTTTCTAGCAAGCTCGTTGTTCCACCGAGGTGGCAGCTAGCTAGGCCGTCCGGTGGAACAACAGACTTTTTCTAGCAATCTCGTTGTTCCACCGAGGTGGCAGCTAGGGCGTCCGGTGGAACAACAGACCTTTTCTAGCAAGCTGGTTGTTCCACCGAGGTGGCAGCTAGGCCGTCCGGTGGAACCACCGACCTTTTCTAGCAAGCTCGTTGTTCCACCGAGGTGGCAGCTAGGCCGTCCGGTGGAACAACAAACCTTTTCTAGCAAGCTCGTTGTTCCACCGAAATGGCAGCTAGGCCGTCCGGTGGAAAAACAGACTTTTTCTAGCAAGCTCGTTGTTCCACCGAGGTGACAGCTAGGCCGTCCGGTGGAACAACAGACCTTTTCTGCAAGCTCGTTGTTTCACCGAGGTGGCAGCTAGGCCGTCCGGTGGAACAACAGACCTTTTCTAGCAAGCTCGTTGTTCCACCGAGGTGGCAGCTAGGCCGTCCGGTGGAACAACAAACCTTTCTAGCAAGCTCGCAGCTAGGCCGTCCGGTGGAACAACAGACATTTTCTAGCAAGCTCGTTGTTCCACGGAGGTGGCAGCTAGGCCGTCCGTTGGAACAACAGAACTTTTCTAGCAAGCGCGTTGTTCCACCGAGGTGGCAGCTAGGCCGTCCGGTGGAACAACAAACCTTTTCTAGCGAGCTCGTTGTTCCACCGAGGTGGCAGCTAGGCCGTCCGGTGGAACAACAGACCTTTTTTAGGCCGTCCGGTGGAACAACAGACCTTTTCTAGCAAGCTCAAGAAAATTAGCGCGCTCATCGTAAATAGCG
>Ga0099797_101073_pt1 | contig 15335 bp, 16 predicted proteins | sample Uncmet_Sort48C_1_FD_89871 | JGI IMG/M metagenome (GOLD analysis project Ga0099797, IMG submission 89871) | Marine eukaryotic communities from CALCOFI LINE 67, Pacific Ocean - C012_Sort48C_1 | ecosystem: Environmental > Aquatic > Marine > Oceanic | place: Pacific Ocean: Monterey Bay | collected... | reverse complement strand
TATATATATTCCCCATTTACTTGGCTTAGTGTGTTTACTTAGAAACTCTGACCAAGAAGTAAATACCACAAATGCCACTACTTGGGCGAGCCCGGTGGCGGATATATGACCTGTTTTTTTAGGCCACCCCCAGGGATTGATGGTCGATGCCCCCCCCCCCCCCACACACCATTTGTGGGAGTTCTTTTGAGCGTTCTTTGGGAAAAATAAATTTCCGAAGAATGCACCCACCAAAAAGCAGTAATTTGGGGGAAAACTTAAGTTATGAACACTAGGCCAAGTTGTTTCACACTTTGAAGCTAAAGTAAACAATATTAGAAGTACCTGCTTTCTTTTTCTTGAATGGCAAGCAGAAGTCTTTGTATGTGCGCTTCGCATCCCTCCTTTTTGTTGCTTCAAACGTCGAGCCCGGAATCAAACACCTCAACACGGGAAAAACATGTTGCCGAAATGACTCGCAAATTCTCTGCAATTTCACGTCTTCCATATTTCCTGTTAAAGCACAGGGAAGTGGGCCCCCAGATCCAAAATCGGTTGCCCGAGACTGTAGGCCCCCAGACTGTAGGCCCCCGTTCTGTAAGCCACCAGTCTGGTAAGTGGGGCCCCCGATCCAAAATCGGTAGCCCGAGACTGTAGGCCCCCAGACCGTAGGCCCCCAGCCGTGCAGCCTGCGAGCTCCAATCGGTTGCCCCAGACTATAGGCCCCCAATGATCCCATTAAACCCCTCTGATTGGGGTCCTTTGCCGCCAGGGTGTAATTATGTTTTGTTGCGGGGTAGGCGTCGGCAACGGCAAGAACACACGACGACCAAAGCTAAGCTGTACAATCAGTCCTCACCATAGCTCTTCCTCATCCTCCACCTTTACAAACTGCACACGAGGCGGGTATGCGACAGAAGAGGTGACAGGCACATCGCAAACAGTGTTCACCGAACCAAATTGGATTTCGCTGAGTTACAAACTGGCGGCAAAGGACCCCAAACAACAGGGTTTCAGAGGATCACTGGGAGCCTATAGTCTGGGGGCCTACAGTCTCGGGCTACCGATTTTATATTCGCCAGGCCACTTACCTGTGCTTTACATAGACTGGGGGCCTAGAGTGCGGGTGCCTACAGTCTGGGGGCCTACAATCTCGGGCCCCCGATTTTGGATCTGATCTTGCACTTACCTGTGCTCTATGTAGAGTAGGGGCCTACAGTGTGGGAGCCTACAGTCTTGGGCCACCGATTTTGAATCTGATTTTGCGCTTAGCTGTGCTTTGCCAGGGATATAGAGGACCCCTCAACATACTTGTCACCTGTGCTTTACAAAAACTGGGGGCCTACAGGCTGGGGGCCTACAGTCTGGGGGCTTGCAGTCTCGGGCCACCGATTTTGGATCTGATCTTGCACGCACCTGTGCTTTACACAGGCTGGGGGCCTACAATAGAAAAAGGGTCAGTGCCGCCAGATGGGGGTTAGTACGGCCCGTTGGGAGTTAGTACGTCCAGGATTGTGTTTAACCTGGGAGCCCCCCACTCAGCACTGGGAGCTGCCGTTCCCGTGACTTCCAGTATTTGTCTGCATGCATCTGGCTTTTTTATGGTTGTTTTTTCTCGACTGAATGCGTTTGTTTTTGTTTGAAAAGATTCCATATTGGTCTTTGGAGTTCGTTTGTTTTATTGATGAGATTCCTTGCTTTTTTCTTTGGAATTCGTTTGTTTAAATGAGATTCCATGTGTTTCCCCCGAATTCGTTTGTTTGTTTAATGATAGTCCTTGTTTCCCTTGGATTTCGTTATTTGTGTTGAGATTTCCTGTCTTTCCTCGGACTTCGTTTGTTTTCGTTGATTGAGTTTCCGTGTGTGTCATCGGATTTCGTTTGTGCGTTAACGAAGATGCCTTGTATGCCATCGGAATTCGTTGATTTTTTGAAAGAGAAGTCCATGCACTTCCTCGGAATTCGTTTGTTTGTTTGCTCTCGGAACTCGTGTTTTTCAATCAAAGGTCATTGTATTTGCTCGGAGTTCGCATGTGTGTTTGTTTGTTTGTTTGTTTGTTTGTTTGTTTGTTTGTTTGCCGAGAGTCCCTGTATTTCATATGGATTCGGTAGTTTTCTATGAAAATCATGTGTACTTCCTTGGAATCGTTTGTTTGTTTAATGAGATTCCATGTATTTCCTTGGAATCCGTTTGTTTGTGGAGTGAGTTTCCCTTGGTGTTCTCGGAATGTGTTTGTGTTTCATGAGATTCCCTGTAGTTCCTCGGAATTGATTTGTTTGTATGCTCCTTGGAATTCGATAGTTGTTTAATGAAAAGTCTCCCTATTTCTTTGAGTATCGATTTGTAACATGCGATTCTAGTATTTCCTCTGGTTTGTTGTTTGATCGTGTATGAAAAAATCCGTGTACTTCCTCGGAATTCGTTTGCTTGTTTTATGAAGGTGTCTTGTGTTTCCTCGGGAATCGTTGAGTGTGTCATGGAAATTCCTTGTAGGCTCTCGGATTTCGTTTCTTTTATTGTCGAATAAGATCGTGTTGTGTGTTCTTTACTTTTGTTTGTTTTTTTTTTTTTGTAGGACAATCCTGTATTTCCGAGGGATGTGTTTGTTTTTTAAACTTGATTACCTGTATGTCCTTGGAATGAGTTCGTTGTTTAAACAAATCCTTGCCATTCCTGGGAATTCGCTACTTTCTTGATGAGATTCCTTGTATGTCCTCGGAATTGTTTTATGTGATATTACTTGTATTGACTCAAACTTCGTTTTGCTGTTTAATGGGATTCCCTTTATTACCCAATCGTGGTGAACTAAAACGTCAACATGTCTGATTGAAATTTGTAATTTTGCATTGCTGCAATGTATTGATATGCCGGCAACATGTTCCGGAATCCAATAATTGAGCATGTGGGGATCCGGCAGCATTTCCCAGACACATGTCCTTCATGGGCGTTAGTACGGCTACTTTTCGAGGTCACCCAATGTTCACCAGTATATATATATATATATATATATATAACTCTATAATACACCTTTCGTCTATTCACATTTGCCCTTCCGACTCCCTCAGCATGTTGCGGCACATGCGCAATAAATGTTGTTTGCTGGCCACCTGCCCACAGAGTCTTGGTGCTCAACTCATGCATGTCTTGGCACAAGCGCGCGATAGCACTGCATGATTCACCCACCCCACCCAGCCATACGTGCAAAGACAGCACCGAAGACAGCGGCTAAGAGGGTCGAAGGTGCTGGGAAGATAGATGCAGTGTTATCGACTCTGGGGGGACTATACATAGGCACAACAGAAGGATCAAGTACACGTTCATTCGGAGGCTCAGGAATGCCGGAAGGCAAATACATAAAAGGTGTGTTATCCAACAAAGTGGGAGGCACTTCAACTGATTGAGGAACATGTTCAACATTATAATGAGGAACCACTGCCTCAAGGAAAGTACGAGAAGTTGCAGGCGCACGTGTGCGAAACGCCTTACTCATTTGTTCAGCATGTGCCTGCACGGCATACTTGAGTGCGGAAGCGCTGTAATACAAGCCTTCCCCCATAAACTTGGAGATTGGAGCAATACAAGCCCAACAGTATACATGTATACCAAAGCATAAAAAACGAGGGCCCAAGGGAAAAGCCAGGCTACCATTCGCAAGCCCCAGAAGGCAACATACACAAAGTAGAGGCCCAAACATGTTTGTTTGACTTCTGGAAAATAGCGGACAGATCACGTGCAAGCAATAATCCTTGACTCACTGTGGTAGGCGTTGGCGGAGGAGCAAAAATCTTCAGCGCTCGAGCCCGGGCCTGAGGCCCTGAAAGCAGAAAAGAAGGTCCATCCTGGGTTTTTGGTTTCTCCACTTCCGTGATAGTTTCCTCTCGCATCCTGGGAGCAGTGGGCTGCTCATTATCTGGCGGTGGCATCGTGACATTAGCATTGTTGACAATCTCTGCTTCGGCCCCCGGCGTAGGCGCCAAGGGAATTGGGTCAGTAGAGGAGCCCGTGCCTAAAGGTGTGCTGCCTGCAAGCTGATGCTCTTCAATGAGTTTAAGAGCCATCCAAGCTCGAGCAAACTCTCGAGCGGCACATTTATCAAGCGAGTCGAATTTGATTTTACTGCGTGCCACCTTGGCAGCAGCATCTGCCCCGTTCTTTAGGATAAAGTCGAGGACATTGGTATCTTTATATGGAATTTGAACGCCCTTCTGCATAAGCACGGCACTCTTGAGAATGAGGTCATTTTGACTCGCAAGGTGAAGCCATGTTTCACCCTTGAGAGAAGGCTTGCTGGAAGAGACTTCGGTGGCTGAGACCAAACCTTCCGCGAAGCATGCACAATATGTTCGAGGTTTGCCTGTGTCGCATCGGGAAAATTGATCCAGATAAGTTGGGCCATTGATTCCTGTAAATAAGACGCCATACTACCTTCATGTTTCCATCTACCCATATAACGCAGGCTAGGAATGCTAACTCCTGAGAGGTGTGCATGTGTTGTACCACCTGGCCCCAGGCTGGCGGCAGTTATGTTCAAGTAGACATCCAAACGCATAAGCAAATACTTCAACAGCTTGTTATACTGGGGACGAGTGGTCGTCCAGAATCTCTGATGGGGCAACCAACACTGCATCCACCACTGCACCCAAGCAGCGGTAGCCGAGTCGTGGCAAATAACAAATTGTTGGCGGCCGGCAAATGCTCGATTCGCGGGGTCCCTTAAAGCAACAACACACACTAAAGCACCACCCAGACCGTATGCCACTTGTCTATCACTGAAACACAGCGTCAACAGTTCGGTAGGCCTCAACAAACAGAAGAACCCCACCCTGGAAAGAATGGCAAATGGTATTAGTAGTAACGCTCAATCTGGTTTCGACAATGCAATACTGATGGCTGTGGCAAACAATGCTTGCAACAAAATCAATGACATAGGAAGCCTATTGTGCACTGGCTGCCGCAGCTGCCAATTCCGAATGGCTTCCCAAGGCCTAGGCAGATGGAATCTCAGATGTCTGTAAGCGGGTTGTACTGGCAACACACCCATACGTATCTTCCACAGTTTCACACTATACGTGAACCCATTGTTCACAAAGTCGGCAAGAATCTGATTTGCAGCATCGTAGTCATTGACCCACTCTAAATTGTTGGTACCCTCTCGCACCAGAAACCTCACAAATAAGACCCAACCAGCGCGCAGCCTGCTCCGATGAATCTCAGACGTTGATGTAGACTCCAAAAATGTTTCCCCTAGCTCCAGGGGGCCTGAACGGCCAGAAGGAGAGATTTCAAAAATGCTATCCATTGCTTGCGGAAAGCCTAGTGGCCATTACTGGCACAGTTTGGCCTAAACAATGGCCGCCAATGTTTTGCAAAAGTCTATAGGATATGCACCCGCAGCCTTAGCACGCGAAATACACTGACCATTCACTCTTACAGATCCCCATGCATGTGTGTATGTGTTTACAGGAAATACCAGGGCATCTACGTTGCAATTCAGCAACCTCGGAAAAGTTAGCCAACAAGGAAGTAGCTTTCTGACAGAACTCATACGGTCCAGAACCGGGCAATTGCAAACCGAATGCACACATGTGGAAATCAACTCTATAGCACGGAACCTTTCCTTGCAACAGGCACATCGCCTTGCAATCAAAAAGGACAGAAGTACGCGGGCTCTCACTCGTGAACAACACATTATACTCATGACAGAGCAGACATAATTCAGCAACATACTGGGCCTGAAAATAACCATGGGCTTCGCGCTCGAGCAAGTCGGCACTCCCATCAGGGCAGTGCTTGCGCCCGGTCCCTCGATTCAATCTATTGGCATTGGCCCAGCTAGTGCACGGAATACCGAAATGCAAATAACTATACACACCGCTCCTAATCTCCCGTTTCAAACAATTACGTACCTCGAGCCTATCAAGGTCATCACTTCGCACATACAACCCCTTCCTAGGATAAGCTTCGAGAGGTCTTCGAACTAACAAACCATGTTCAAGCAAAGCATAACTTAACTTGGCACAACCAGCAAATGCTTCACGCACAAATCGCCGATGGGGCAAACAATGCACACAAGGATTGGGAGGAGTTTCCTCAGGCAATTCTAGACCTTTCATCCATTTGGGCATCCGCTTAGGTTTGCGCAAAGGTTTGTTCCTACTGGGGTCATCCCCGGGGTTATGGTCGGTGTCAACATACAACAGAGGCGCATTCTTATTAGAGAACACTTTCCAACCAAGTGACTGTTTCAAAAGGCCATTAATGTTGAAAGAACTAGATCTACCCTTTGCCGAGGCCCCGATAGTTACCTTTGAATCCGAGGACGTAACCTGCTCAGTGGGGAGGGGGGTTAAAGCGTCTGATACTCAATTTCCTCATGGACCTCATGAAGTTCACGGACATTAACATGTCTGGAGGAAGCATACACAACAACACGAGAGGTTTCAAATGGGAGGCAAGAAATAATTTCACACGCAACCGGATCCATACGTTGTTTAGGGTCGACTTGGGGAGAGGGGGTGGCCCCGTCAAGTCTAACATGGCTCCCTTTGTACTCGGTGCTGCGAAACAAAGCCATCACAAGCTCTCGAGAGATCTCGCAACCGCACGCTCCCCCCGAGCTAGGTGTTGCGTCCACACAAGCAAACCGTGAAGATACCACCCTTCGCATATCATTGACAGCTAAAGGAAGAAGAAGGGCGGCAACTCCTAGTTCTGCTCGAATATCGCAAGGTAACTTAACGAAACCACGGGCGGGCATACTCTCTAAGAACTTATAAAAGCGATGGAACACACACAACATTTCCCGGCGGTGTAAAAACGGGTGGTTGAACAAGGCTTGATGTCTCCTGAGCAGATTCTTTGAAGCACGGCCTAGAGAGATCACAATTCCAGTAATGTGCATCAAGGACAAGCGTTTGAGTTTGGGCGAGCCGTTCTTCCCAATGATACCCTCGCCCTCAGTGCCCCAAAGGACGAAGTCAGGGTCAGCATGCAGCTCGTCAATGCAATCAAGCACACTCTGACCATATCCAAAGCCCTTGGGCGGAGACATGGCCAAACCAGAAGCGGTTACGGCAGCTATGCAGCGTTGCATCTCGTCACGATCTGGGCCAGCACTGGCGGAGATACGAGCAAGGTCAGTCACCAACATCACTCCGAGGTCGTCCAAGTAAGGTCCAATCAGAAGATCACTTTCTGGCAACGGGTGCCCATAGTGCATGATCTTCGTCTTGTCAGCGGCCCCTCCAGCCCAAAGGCTCTCCAGCACCATCAGTTCCGCAACAGAGGCTGAATTGATGTTGCCCATGCCCCAGGTATTGGCGGCCTGGCGATATACAACACCGGGCAAAAGCCCCCGTCCAGGTTCTTCCTCCGAAGTGAAGGTCAGCCCATTGCGAGCCCGAAGAAGCTTGTAGCTCAAAAGCTGCATGAAGAAACTCTTGGCGTCGGCTCCTGAGCCTCTCATCCCTTGGGGTGACAGCAGCTTGACTCTGCACAGCATAGTACCTGAGGGCAAGGGCCATTGCTTTAACCACGGCAAAGAATGCTCGCCTGCATTAGCGGGACGCCTGTCCTGAATAAGTCAGTACTTATCATTACCTTCCTCAACTAAAAACGATCCTGACAGAATCGTCTATCCATCCATTGTTGTCTCCAATGAATCCTCTGGCACTGCAACAGTAGCTTTCGAGTCCAGCAACAAGGAGCGTAGAGGAGCTTCCTGTTCCTGTGGCACCCTATAGCAAGGCACTGGGAGATCAGCGCGCAGAGCTGTGGGGCGGCACACAAGTTTGTCCATTTCTGCATAGTCGGTCTGTCTGTCTTCGGTAAGCCAGTCGACGGGGTCGATGAGGCCACACTCAGCGGGAAGTCGCTTTTCCACTTTAGCCACTTCAACCGGCTGGGCAACCGCGACCAAGTCGTTGATGTCCTTGTCGAACTGAGTGGTAGGCTTACCGTTCTGCAAATCATTTTCTAAAGATGTCAGCCACGTAGCTACTCGAGATAAGCCGCGTCCCTTCCCTCCCAGAAGATCGGGAAAAAGGCAGCCTAGAGGCACGGCCTGATTCACAAAGTCATTCATCAAGTACAGCTGTTCGCTTGAGATCGTCCAAGCACCCGTGGAGCGAACAATAGCCGCCTTTGACTTGGGCTCCCCAATCGCCAAAAAGGTGCACAGAGTTACAACGCACTCAGCATATTTCCACGCCGAGACTCGATGTCTAGCGCGTCCACGTCTGCGGCCACTGGAGATCTTTTGTACATGGGGTGGGCGTAGGCACTCTGGCATAGGCGGCAGATGTGAGGGCAACAACTTGATTCTCATCCCGTCACCTGGAAGTACCGGCAGTCCAGTACTGGTAACCGGCAGTGTTCTTGGCCTTGCCATGCAAAGAAAAGCATGCATCCTTCCCAGCGGCGTGCCCCGACGCCCACGTGCTATACCAGCAAGGGCGTTGGCAAGCGAGGCGGTGCCAGGCTTCGAGTTGTTGGTCGTGTCCCGATCCACTGGGTCGCGGGCTGGTTCAGGAAGCTCCTCATTGAGTTCCTCGTGGAACGAACCAGACCCATGCCCGCTGTCTAACCTGGTTTCTTTTCCCCTGATGCAGCTGCGGCCGCGGCTGCTGCATCCTTCTTCTGCTTCTCCTTGCGAGCGGCCTGGGCTGCGCGGAACTTCTGAGCCCGAGTGAGACTCTCTCCTCCTTCGCCTCCGTCGTCCTCGGGCTCGTCTGCGTGGCTTGGCTGTCCAAGAGTGACTTTGGCTGCTAGTTCCTTCTGCGCCTTCTGGAACTTGGCAACGGCTTCCATCTGGCAGTCCTCGCCTCCAAAGGCCTGGCTGTGCAGCGGATCCGCATAGGGAGTGAGTAACAACGCGTTGTCCCAGCCTCCCCTGTCGGTCGCAACTTGGAGAAGAGTTCGCAGCTGGGCTGCGATTTCGGCCTCGAGACGTGGATTGCCTCCGTTCGCCTGGGAGGTGTCTAAGAGGTGTGCATACCCATAGTACGAGCACCATAGGCCCAGCATTTGCTTGAAGCGGGGGCGCTGACGCAATGCCCACTGCGCGTGAGACCAGTACTGGCGTTCGTCGAAAACACCGAGGCCCTCCTTCACCATCTTGTTGTAGGCCTTGACCGACCTCTCCGGCTTCTTGACAATCTCCTTTCGCATCTTGATGATGTCTGAAAACCCTGACGCCTTCCCTGAGTAGCCCTGGCCTTCGAGGCCGTCTGAGTCGGAGGAATCGCCTCCATTGTTCATACGCTTGAGCATCTTGAGCATCTGGAGGTTGATAAGCATTGACATGTCGGCACCAGCCGCTGGGGACTGGTCTCCAAACCCTGGGACTGTTGGAGGCACTGGGAGGCTGCTCTTGACTCCCTTGCGAGCAGGCATGCGTTGCTGCCTGGAGAGGGGCCCATAGGCGGCACCTCGTCGGAGTCGTCGGCATCCTCTGATCCTCCCCATAGGTGAGCAAAGTCGTCCAAGCCCCCCATCAACGGATGCGAAGACACTGTTGCTTTGGCTGGGGCGCGAGCGGCTGTAGAGCTGCTGGCTGCTTGAGCTGGCACCGGCTGCGTCGGATCCTTGCAGAAAGCATCCGTGAGAGCTCGCAATCCATTCTGAATTTCTTTAAGTTGAGTAGCCCGGCCACCTGTGGTCCTGATCACTTCGGTCAACTGTCGCTGCACCTGCTTCAACTCTGCACCTTAAGCCTTGATTGTAGCATCTTGAGCTTTCCGCCATACTGTGGAAATGTCGATTGCCTCTGTATCAGGGGAAAGGAACTCGTCGAGCTCCACTGTGGAGTATGTCTCAAACTTGGCAAGGAGATCTTCGAACTTTATCTTGCCGCCCAACGTAAGGCAATTCGAAGGGAAACAGTCAACCACTCGCAAGTTGGCTGTGGCAACTCTCACAAATCTAACTGGAATATCAGGGGTGTTTGGGGACTGCGCCTTGACTTTCACTGGTGAAGACTCACCAGCAGGACTATCGATCCCGACGGCAAGGTATGCCTCTTGCTCAGCAGTAGCGATGATAACACGGCCAATATACAGAAGTCGTCTATCAGCGCAAGATGTGGCAAATATTGCAAAGGATCCAGGGACTGCCATCAGGGGAACCCAAGAAAAACTTAGAAACGAAACACTATAGGAGAACTTCATGTTCATGCCGAGTCGCACTCTCGGTGCATCAATCAAAATTGTGAACAACATGCGACACAGGAAACTACAGCTACACTCATATATATATATATATATATATATATATATAGAGAGAGAGAGAGAGAGAGAGAGAGCACCTGTCTGGCTGTCTGTTATGTGTGTTCGCAATACGCCGTTTTGCGACCCAGCGGCTCGAAGCGCTCCGGTTCGCAAATCCGGGCCGCACTAACACCCAACGGGCCGTACTAACGCCTATCTGGCCGTACTAACACCTAGTGCCGGGCCTACAGTGTGGGGGCCTACAGTCTGGGGGCCTACAGTCTCGGGCCACCGATTTGGGATCTGATATTGTGCTTATTTGTACTTTACAAGAGATATAGAGGACCCTTCAACGTACTCGTCACCTGTGTTTTAAATGGACTGGGGGCCTACCGTCTGGAGCCCTACAGTCTGGGGGCCTGCAGTCTTGGGCCGCCGATTTGGGATTTGATTTTGCACTTACCTCTGCTTTACATAGACGGGGGCCTACAGTGTGGGGGCCTACAGCCTTGGGGCCTACAGTCTCGGGACACCGATTTCGGATCTGATCTTGCGCTTCACTGTGATGTACAGGAAATATAGAAGACCCTTGAATGTACTCGTCAACTGTGCTTCACATAGCCTGGGGGCCTACAATCTGGGGGCCTGCAGTCATGGGCCACCCATTATGGATCTGATCTTGCACTTACCTGTACTTTACATAGGCTGGGGACCTACAATGTGGGGCCTACAGTCTGGGGGCACCGATTTTGGATCTGATATTGCGCTTACCTTTCCTTTATTACATAGACTGGGGGCTACAGTCTGGGGGCCTACAGTCTCCGGGCACCGGTTTTGAATCTGCAAATGCACTTACCTGTGCTTTACATACACTGGGGGCCTACAGTCTCGGGGCATGCAGTCGCGGGCCACCGATTTTGGATCTAATCTTGAATTTACCTGTGCGTCACATAGACTGGGAGACAACAATGAAATGGCATAAGATTTGGGTGCTTCAAGGTTGAAGTTGCGAATTACAAAATCGAATATACTGAACTTATGAAGGACATTGAACTATGAAACGATGAAATGAATTGAAATGATGATAAGTGGGCGATATTATACTTATAAGGAGAATCTGGAATCTTGAAATGTGGAAACCTAGCTGTAATTTGGTTGCTTAAAAACTTGATATTTTTAAAGTTTTCCATTTTTCGTTTTGGGTGCGTTTTTCGAAAATGGATTTTCCCCGAAGGGCTGGCAAAAGAACTCCCTAAATTGTAATAAAAACATCCCAGATGCATTTAAACACGTCCCCGACCTCTTTTGAAGGCTCCGGGACCGGAAAACCGCCCCCAAAAAATAAAACTTGCCCCCAAAAAACACCTAGGGAAATGTTGACCCAGTGCACCCCAGACCTTTTAAAACCCAACATGAATAAAGGGAAGGCTTGACTTTAGACATCCATCCTGACCCTTGATAAAGACAATACCTTCATTCGGACCTTTGCCGTGACTCCTTGTACCACCAACCCTTTAAATAACCCTTCAATTTTAAATGGGATACCCCCATTTAGACCTTCATCCTGACACATTTCATTATTTCAGCAGTGTCATTTTTAACATGTCATCATTTCAATTTGTCCAGACTGATCAACATGTCAAATTGTGGCTGCCTTTCAATATTTCAACTTGCAGCCTTTCAATTTCTTAAGCTCTCCAACATTGAATATTTTAATGATATTTTATACTGTGAAGTCGGAGCTGTTTTTTGCAAAATGAAACCTATCATACAAGTTGGAAGGTGAAAAAACCTTGAAACTGTTGAACACTTGACATCTGTTAAACTGGATTACTACGAACATGTATTTCCATTTTTTTAATCTTTCAACTTTTCAACTTTAGTAACATTCCAAACTTCCAACCTTTCATTTTCAACCTTTCAAGGTTGAAGCACCCAAATCTTTCCTGCATTCCTACAGTGTAGGGGTCCTACAATCTGGGGGCCTCCAATCTCGGGCCACCGATTTTAGATCTGATCTTGCGCTTACCTGTGCTTTACATAGACTGGGGGCCTACAGTCTGGGGCCTACAGTCTCAGGCCACCGATTTGGGATCTGCACATACACTGGGTGCCTACAGTCTGGGGGCGTACAATCTCGGGCGACCGATTTTGGATCTGCAAACGCACTTACCTGTGCTTTACATACACTGGGGACCTCTGGGGGCCTACAGTCTGGGGGCCTGCAGTCTCGGGCAACCGATTTTGCATCTCATCTTGCACTTACCTGTGCTTTACATAGACTGGGGGCCTACAGTGTGGGGGCTTACAGTCTGGGGGCCCACAGTCTCGGGCCACCGATTTTGGATCTGATCTTGCGCATACCTGTTCTTTACAAAAGATATAGAAGACCCTTCCATGTACTCGTCAACTATGTGTTGGATAGACTGGGGGCCTACGATCTGGGGGCCTGCATTCTGGGGCCACCGATTTTGGATCTGATCTTGCACTTTCCTGTGCTTTGCATAGACTGGGGGCCTATAGTGTGGGGGCCGACAGTCTGGGGGCCTACAAACTCGGGCCACCGATTTTGGATCTGATCTTGCGCTTACCTGTGCTTTACACAGACTGGGGGCCTACAGTCAGGGGGCCTACAATCTCGGGCCACCGATTTTGGATCTGCCAACTCTTACCTGCGTGCTTCACAAGAGTTAAAGGGGACCCTTCAACGAGAACGTTGTTTAGGGAATTCATGTCCTCAACTTAGGTTTGGGTGACCCCACCAACCCTGCAAGTGTGCGACTCGACCGCCAGGTTTGTTAACGCATGCGATGTAACGATTTACTATATCATGTATTCTTAAGATATTACAGCAATATTGCTTAGTTTATACGTTGCATATGAGTTCGCGAATGTGATTAGATGGTTGTACCATAAAGTGTTGCTGCCTAATGCCGTCATCAATATTCTGAACTGACTCTAACACAGTACAACACATATTGATGTTGTATAATTTGGCGTGGTAGAGTACCCTCTGAATGGACAAAACTCGCGTAAACCGACTCGCAACGACTCCTCATGGGGTCATACTTTGTCAGAACAGAGCCACAGCCTATCACGGACTATATGGCATATGGAGATCCTGGACGACCTAGTTGATGAGTTGTTGATCCATTCCGGGCCAACGATCTGAAAAAACAAGAAAACGATGACGCCCTTGCGGCAGAAGACCCAAAACAACAAAGTCTGGGGGCCTACAGTCTGGGGGCCGACAATCTGGGGCCACCAGATTTGGAACCACTACTGCACTCACTCGCCTTCTCTCGACTGGGGTCCTACAATCTGGGGGCCTACAATCTCGGGCCACCAGATTTGGAACGATGATTGATGTACTCGATGGTCATTAGGAACGATATATACGACCCGTCAAAGTGAACGTTGTTTAGGGAAATACGGATAATCACAAGCATTATGTACACATCACGTAACACAACTAAAGCCAAAGCTGACATCTTCACGTTGAAGTCGAAATCAGATGTTGACAACTTCAGCCATTCGCCCTGCCGGTGCATGTGCGTAGGTGAGAGCATCTCAGGAAGGGAAGAAAAATGGCCATACCACCTGCATTAATTTGTACACATAACCGCCACCCTGGATCAATACCCCAACCCCTTAGTTCTATGTGCTTGTTGTTTGGTGTGAATGCAGGGTGGCACTTAATTGTTTTATTAAGATGTGTCCCTGAACAAACGCTCATGTGATAGGCTTCTCTATATCTCTTCTTGAAGGATGAGTGAGAGGCTGCCCAGCCTCAAAACAGGTGCCGTGAGACTGTAGGCTCCCGGTCGAGTGAGTGGTTCCCCAGCCTCCACATCGGTGCTGGGAGAGTCTAGGCCCCCCAGCCTCTAGGCCCCCAATCGAGTAGCCCTGATTTGGGACAGGTGACCCTTTTGGCGTCATCTGTCCCGGTATGTCCCAGTGACTAGGCCCTAAGAAAATCGGAGGCACGAGACTATAAGCCCCCAGACTCTAGGCCCCAAAGGTTCGCGGGACTCTTGATGACCAGCTCGCTTTAGTTAATAAACTCGATCAGGGAAATCGTGTCTATTTGGAGGATGCCGACGCATGTCAACCAGATGCTGAGGCGGCTTGGGTTTCTGTTCGCAAAAACAATCTCAAAGACCGTTTAGCGTGAGACGTGCACCGCCGAACTTGTTGGAAATAACTCTGATGACATGGACATCTTATAAGGCTATTGTGACGCCATTTCTAGGGTTCTACATTCCATCTCGTAGAGTCGGAGCACTGTACCCTCCGGACCTTGTCGATTGCGAATTCATCACCAATAAGAAAGGCACATTACGAAATGTTATTGGAGCACATTACGCACATCACGCAGCTGGGAGTCATCACACTTTGTTAGCTTTAACTCTTGGTGAGTCGCTTTAGCATCTTCCAAGAAGGTAGGAATTTGTCTCAGGATGCTTGCTATGGGTGATTCCAATTCTGTCGAATTTGTGCAGGCGGGCCATCTCCTCCGTGCTCTGCGCAACGGGGTGATCAAGTTCAACGAGCTGCTGTAAATTGGGGGTCACCCCCCCCCCCCCCCCTCCCAGAGGGAATTATGCTGCGGGTATCATTCAAGATGATCATGGGGGTATGTTTGGAAGATGCTTTAGTAGGTCCCAAGGGCAATCTTATTCCACACTCAGTAGCACCCTTCGATGATGTTGCTCAGGGCCGCTTTGCTAAGTTGGATGTTGTGTATGAGGAGCAGGGGTTGGTGAAAAATATTGATAAAGACCTCAGGCGAGCTTTTAAAGGTGTCCTTTGGGGGTGTTGCATGTGACGGTGTTGTCGGTACATCTCGGCTCGAGCGTGACCTGCACATGTTCTGTGATATTATTGAACTTTGCAATCGCCGCATATGCATCATTTAAAAAGGTGCTCTTGCGCAGGCATACGTATTAGTTCCCTAAACAATGCTTGCGTTAAAGGGTCCTGTATGTCGCTTCTTAAGGAACAGGTAAGTGCGGACCGCGCTCCAAATCTGCTGGCTGCGTGCCCCGATTTTCAAAAACGCGTGTCACTCTCGAGCCGTTTACGTTTTTGACCCCAAAACATACGTGTTCGCTGCGCCCTGTGCGCAAAACATGACCTGACGTCACTCTG
>Ga0099797_101072_pt1 | contig 15344 bp, 8 predicted proteins | sample Uncmet_Sort48C_1_FD_89871 | JGI IMG/M metagenome (GOLD analysis project Ga0099797, IMG submission 89871) | Marine eukaryotic communities from CALCOFI LINE 67, Pacific Ocean - C012_Sort48C_1 | ecosystem: Environmental > Aquatic > Marine > Oceanic | place: Pacific Ocean: Monterey Bay | collected... | reverse complement strand
TTCTATATCCACTTGATCCCCGGAAACAGGTCTAACTTGATATTGCGCTTCTCTACTCTGTGGTTTTCCTTCACTATTTTTTCTCGCGGCAGCTTTTTTTTCTGCTTTTAATCCAGCTAAATTCATGACAGCAGAACTTTTACGATTTTTAGTACGACTTCTGTTACTTCCACGACTATTATTATTATCACCCCTACGACTACTACCAACGCTAGCATAACTATTTTTACGGGTACGTATCTCACTATTGTTATAACCATCTCCTTGTTCGGTAGTATACACCTCATCTTCATATTGTTCTTCATCATCAGAGAAATTAGAAAAATCTTCATCTGATGAACTCCCCCCTTTTAGTTCTCGTCTTTTTTTAACGCTACCACGATCTTCATCAGCTTTTATTGGCGTTAAATCTGTTGGTAACGACGATACCCTACGTAAACGTTGTCCTCTTTGGACATATGTGCGTCTATTCTCAGCATTTTTTATATGTCGCCATAAATCATTTACACGACCAAACGATCGTGGATGTCTACCACGTTCTATTGCAGCATGGTATCGTTCCGTTATTTGTCGTCTTTGCTCTACTGCTTTATCTCTTACATCAAGTTCTTCTGTATCTTGTGCATCATTTAAAAATGCAGCAAAACCACCGCTAAAAGACATTGTTATTAATATATTATTAATATCTAATATATGTATAGATATGGAAAATTATTTTACAAAAACAAATACTTTCAACTACTATATTTCAAACGAATCAATAACAAAACCCCAGTTCTTCTTATCTTTTTTTTCTTCAATTTATTTAATCTATGTACATTATCCTTCCATAACATCTATATATGCCATCGATATATATGTTTTTGTCTATTTTCCTTCAAAATTTTCCCAACGTATTATTATTTCTCTCTGATTTAGATTATAATATTAAGGTATTAATCATTGTAATTACAATTTCAACGACATGATAAGTTCATAATATTTTTCTAAATTTGCACATTTATTATTACTACCAGAGTATATATTTTAAACAATGCCTCCTCTCACATCCTCTTTTACTCATCATGCTTTCTTAAATAAACCCATTTGAACGATGATAAAGGTAATGACACTGCCAGACAATGCACCAGCTTGATTCGATAAACCTGCCCAAGAGGATAATATTTTACTATCAGAAACAGATTGAAATACTTCCGTGACTATGAATCCATGAACGAATGACAACAGAAACATTAACAAAAATGATATTGGCAATTGTACAATTGGTTCTGAATCAAAACGTTGCAAAGAGCAAATAGCAATTAAATAAATAAATAAAGCTGTTTGGATGGTATTCAACACAGCAAAATTGCGATATGACCAAACTGATGTCAATATTCTACCACCAATGCTACCCGTTAGAAAGAAAAATGTCATCCAAAACGATGCCCCTGATTTTTTCAAGGAGGATGGTATCAAATATGGTAAAATAGATGGTACGCCAAATTCAGTTAAACATGATATGTAAATTGCTATGAATGGAGATGGCCGTGACATAATATTTTCTTTAAATCCTTTAACAACGGGATTTACCAATGCATCGAATATACTTTTAAAACATGATCGATTTGATACCACTAATTTATCATAATTGTCATTCCAAGCTGCTGTACTTGCATTGCTACTACTTCTACGCATTAATAAATTTAATTCATCATCAGCATCATCTTCAAATCTAATAATTTCATCTGGATCATCTTCTTCTAATAAACTACTTTTTAACATGGAATTATTAGTGTTGCTATTGATGGAGCGCAATTTTGTTTTTGCAGCAAAGTAGCCTATGAGACTAAAGAAAATGACAATTGACATGCAAATAAAATATATTGATGGTGAATAACGAACTGGTGGCTTATTTGCGCCTTGTGCTATTCCTAATGACAAACCAATTAAACCAGTTGCACCTATCCCAGTGCTTAACGCCGTAATTGCTGTGCTACCATATTGACTTGAAAAAGCAAAATAGCACATCATTGAAGTGCTACCCCCAACACCACTAAAAAAGCAACCAATCAAGAACAATATGCTTGAATTATTAACGATTTTGTTGTATGTAAATGCTAGAAAAAGTGCAGTAAAAATATCAAATAAAATAACAAATGCCACAATCCCTTTAATATTTTTATCCAAAAATTTTGAGAAATAAACAACCAAAATAAATGGTACAATATTGCCCATTTCAATGGCCAAATCACTAGCTGCAAATATTTTCTTACCTTCTGGAGCTGTTTTGGCTAATACATTGCACTCTGTAAAAATTCCAGTAACCAACAACCAGCTCGAAATACCTATTAAAAAAAACGAAATGAATGTTGGGATTTTTTTTGTAAACGAAGAACTTCTTCCATTACCGCCTTCTAATAAAGAATTTCCTGATGAATAATTATTTTTATCCAACGGATCAAACGGAGACGTTGGATCTAAAAACGATGTTTTTGATGGGGATGACGATGATGTAATTGACATAGTTTATTGTTTATATATATATATATATATTAATCTCTCTCTCTTTCTCGTATTACATATATTACATTTATATGCAGATATTGTCTCTGTATATATACAATATATAGTCTATGTACATTATTATTTCTTACACGTATATATATATTATACTGTATCGTGCTAATAAATTGATGATGGTGAAAGAATAGAAGGTTCTTTCCCGAACTCGATGATGATCAAAAAATATTTTGTAGCCCTCATATATTCCTATTATACCTGGTACTATATACACTTCGCTCTCAATGCTAAGTTTATATGCTCAGGTACCCGGAGTAACCTGGTACATATGCCGATGCTCTCTCTTTAACTCTTGCTTTACCAGGTATTTAAGATATATAGTACCAAGTACCTGGTATTATATAATACGTGCGTACCTTAACCTATTTTATTATTACCCAAAAAAAAATTATTATCTCTCTGTCGCTAATAGGTACTGATTTATGAGAGAAGTAGGTACTGATGACTGTACACAGGGGGAATAGCACCTGACGGTGCTATTCCCTTGTAAGTTTAAAAATCGAGCTTCGCTCGATTCACTTGCAGTATTCCACACCATCCACAGCCTTTTTTTTTTAATATTCACTATTATTTATATTATTATATAATAATAATATAATATATATACCTATCTTCTTTTTTATATGATAATATTAATAATTTATCTTCTACATATTTCTTATTCATAACATTATGATACGTTCTATTTTTTAGAGATAGGGATACACGTTTAAAAAATTTAAATAGGTACAGTTTTTTCAAAGAAGTAGGTACTGTTGACAGTACCCATTTAGATTTTAAATCGTTTAAAAAATGGAATAGCATTAAATAACATTACGTCTTAAAGCGTTTAAAAACCTAAATGGGTACTGTCAACAGTACCTGCGAAAGAAGAAATCAGTACCTAAAAGTGATTTAATTATTATTCCCTGCCCTGATGTGTGTGTATAGGGGTATTAACGAAGCAAGATAACAAAGAAGAGACTTGGAAGAAATAAATATTTAAGGAAAATAGTAGTAAAATAAATATAGTATAAAAAGTATAAATTATTATATTAGACTCTGTAGCTTTAAATCTATAAATGTATAAAATATATAACTGTGTGTATACACATCAAAGGGTGGATAAAGATTATTAGAATTAAAACACTAGTCTAAGCATATAGGAAAAGTGATTTTAAGTATAAAAGGGTTACAAGTACCACCTGTGTGTATGGTAGGCAATGTCGCCACTAATTAGGCCGCAATAGCAGGTAAAAGCGTGACAAAATAGTGCTGTGACGGCGTAAAAAAGTCTTAACATAGACATAGCATTAAAAATGAATGAAAAGGGGCGTGTTTTCCAATAGAGTTGAAATTACTTTGGAGAATGCTATGTACCTGTTAGTGAAAATACAAGAAACAGCAAAATTCATGATATCGTAATGCAAAGTCACTTAAAACACACATAAATTTCCTTTATTGTACGCTTTTCGGTTAAGGAGAAAAATTAGTAGCAAACATTTATTGTCAAGAAAAGGTGTACACTTCCACCGAAAAAACCGATTCTCACATAACAAAAAAACAAATCACCGTAAAAACCGATTCTCACATAAGAAAAAAACAAATCTCCGCCTTTTGGATACTCCTAATGAACTTATCACCCTGCTATATCGCACTTCTAGCCACACTACAATTTCATTAACACCGGTCAAAATTTATCCTTCGAGTGTTAATGAAATGCACTTAAATTTCTCCTTCTTTTACGACATTTCTATCGTTTCATCATCATTCCGGGCAGGGGTCCTTGCCTTTCACGGCACTTGGCATTATTATTATTATTATTTTTTATTATGAGTTGCTTATATTTTTTATAATAATTTATTAATTATTATTGGGTGCATTGTAGTAAATATAGATAAGTTGAAATATATATGTACATTGTATGCATCATAATATAATAAAAGAAAAGGGAGTGTTATACTTGTATCACAGTCAATTGGTTAAAAAAGAATAATAATTGTACCATTATTTGTGATTCGTAGTTTCTATATTATTGTGTTATATATATTTTGAGGAGTATAAAAAATGGCTTCGTTTACCTCAATGTTTTCAACACCTTCACCGCATCAAGATGTAGTGGATAGTGCGACATCTGAACTGTTAATGAGTCAAGATTGGACGAAAACTTTTGAAATTATTGATATTATAAACCGAGATCCATCATGCTGCGCAGACATGATTAAAGCCTTGAAAAAGCGCATTGATTCAAGAAACACTTTGATCATTGTTAGGACTTTACAGTTAATAGATGCATTAATCAAAAACTGCAGCTTTGAACTTCATAAAGCTATGTCTGATAAATGGTATTCATTATTGGAAAAGCTTGCACTTGGTCGAAGGGGACCTGAAGCACAAAATGAGGCTTTATTATTGATTCAGCGTTGTGGTAAAGCATTTAAAGGTATGCAACGCGAAGCACCGATGTTTTATCGATTGTATGATAGTTTACGAAAAGATCAAACGCGTTTTCCAGAAGATGATGAAGCAACAAATAGTGCTATGTTGGCCCCACCAAAGGCTGTCATTGCAGAAGCACAAAGAGAACGTCAGATTGCTGCGAAACAAAAACAACAGCAAAAAATCAAAGAATTCCATAACAAAAAAGTTGCGGCATCTGACAAGCGCAAGCAAGCAAACAGCAGACATAATGCGTTGGCAAAGTTGCATAAAGAGCTTAAAATGGTTGAAGAAAGAGCAACAAGATTTAAGACTTTGAAATTAGCGCCTGGAAGTGATGTATATTTAGATGAAGTGGATTTTTTAGAACAATGTCATATTCGTTTGCAAGAACTTGTTGGTTCTATATCTCAATTTGCATTTGACGAAACATTGCTCTCACGTATATTGAATATAAATGACACTGTTGGGGAAGCCTTAGCATCTGTTAAGAGTAACAATAGTAGTACTAGTAGTAAAAGTAGCAGCAATAAGAATAGTAAAAGCAACATTGTCAAGAATAATGATAATGTTGCAAATGATCTCTTAGATCTATCTGATATGAATATTGGAACACGAAAAATATCAACATCATCCAAAGTTGTTAATAATAATAACAACAACAACAACAATATGGCTATTTTAGGCAACAACAATATAAACATAAGCAATAACAACAATATGACAAATAATAATGATAATAACAATGCCATAAATATAAGCAACGATAAGAATAAAGAATCAGAAAATTTAAAATCCACAAATACTTCAGACAACCCGTTTGATATATTTGGCACAACGTCGACTTATGGTGTCACTAATAATAATAGTAACCACGTGATGAACAATAACAACAATAATGGCAATAATAGTAACAATAATGGAACTCAAATAAAACCCCCAATAACACAACAAGTGAATAAGTCAAACGATGATTTATTAGATGATTTTTTTAGTGGAAACGATAATAATTCTGGGGGTGCAATTCCATTGCCATCAAGCGATAATAATATTCAAAAACAGCAGCAACCATTGGAGAAGAAAAAAACAGGGGATGATTTGTTGGACGAGTTCTTTTCATAGTACGCCGGTTCGTATGATAGGAATATATCATACGTTCGTACGTCATAATAAATTATATATATATTAATTATAATAAATTATTTTAAAAAAGTAATGGTACTTCTCGAGGTATGATGCATACAAACACTTCCTAATATCATACGACTCCGTAATATATTAAATATATAAATATCATATTTATATTAATCCTATCATACGAAGTACGTACGTATTTAAAATATAATGATGAAGAGTATACGAGTATAAAAAGTAAAAAAAATAAAAAAATATTTTGTTCTATATTACACAAATTTTTTGTTGTTTAGTACCATTGTCCATTTTCTTGTATTGCTACGACATTTGTTGCTATTGGTACTACTACATCATCATTTTCAACCTGTTCTCTTCTTGTTCTTGATTCATTATTTACATAAATACTTTCATAATCAGTAATATTTCTACTATTGTTGATAGGACCAAGATTATCATCGTTGTTCAAAAGTAATTCATATGGAGTCAATCCATTGTTCATGTTGTTGTTGTTGTTGTTATTATCATCATCATAATGATCACCATCATTAATTCCAGCATCTTCTAATAAGTTGCTTAATCGTCTTCTTTCGTTTTCGTTTGGTAGATACGGTATTCTTCTCCAAACAAAAGATGCTGCAATTGTACATAAAAACAACCATGGAAATGTTGAAAAAGTTTGAGTGATTGATAATATTGTAAATCCAGAAATAGCAGAATCACACAATCCTCCTCTAACAACGTTGTTCCAGATATCATTTATCGCTTTGCATTCAATTAATGTATTCACTTGGTTTAATTGATCAATCGCAGATTCTAGTTCATTTATTAAATTAGTAACTGCAGGATCTGCCTTGTCCGGATCACAAAATTCCACCCATACATTCAATTTTAATTGAAAACCTAATATTGTATTATTAGCTTTTATCACTTTATCACGTATTGGATTTGTACCAGTACAGGTCAAATAATATTTGACTTCATCATAAATCAAGCCATGGTTATCATTATCACCAATGGTGAAAGGTTGTTTTAAATCTTGTGGAGATGAAGCCAAGGTTAAAGCTACTTTTTGTGGATCAATACAAATATCGCTTAACGTTAAACTTGCTCCAATTTCAAATGATGCAGCAAATAATAAAATTAATATGCATAATGGAGTAAGACAAATAAAAGTAAAACGCAACATGTATTTACTTCGTATGCAACTGGTAGCAATATATGTAATGGCACCAATCACTAAAATGAATGCTAATGGTAAGCCAAAAACAATTCGTCGATCAAGTGCATATTTATTTAAAAAGCTATTTATGTCTAAATTCAATATAAATGATATTGTATTTTTCGTTGATATTGCAATATCATCTAATGAATGGCCAAAGTGAGTTGCTTCGATTTTCATTTCACCTAATTCTTTATCTGCTTGAGGCCATGGACATGATTTTACATTGTGTAAATTTTTTAGCATTCCATCATCTAATACGCTGGTTTTAATTGCAATATTTTTTGCAGGTGTTAAAAGGTTTGTAACATTTATTACACCATTTTCGATATCAGCAAAACCTGTATCTACAGCAATGTCTCCTAGAAAACCTAAGGAAGCTATTAAAATTGTACCAACTAAGAAAAAATACATAACACGCACATGGCACTTATACGAGTCTCTTAATTTACGACGTGACTTTGTTTTACAACAACAGATAGCTCTACAATATGCCCATAAGCTTAATAGAAGTAACACAGATATACCTAATATTGCAGGAAGTAGAGAGGTTATAATAATGCTTTCCCAATAACCACCTTCACTCGTATCAGTAGGATTAAATGGAAGTGCTTTAATCCATCTAAAATTTAAAAACCCAGGACGTGCAACTAGACGTGGTGTATTATGCAACAATTTCACAAGTGAAGTTGCATTTCCAAATATAAACAATGACATCATAGAATTGTTGGTGTGGTTATGGTGATGTTATGTTCTCTGGACACCATAGATCTTCCAGGTCCAAATCTACGTTTTCCCTGGAAGAACTAATGGTGATGTTCAAATATAATAGATTTCTTCCATCATCAGGACCTTTCCACAGAAGATGCTGTGCTTATAAGCTATACATACTGTAGATATTAAAGATATGCTGTAATGCTGTAATCCCCCCGGATTCCTTAAGGTGAAAAAAAGGTGCATTCCAGGCTTCCAGGCATTCTCGATTTTACGCTTAATATACAAGGACACAGCACCCAGAGCACGCAACACACGACACACGAGACCAAATAATAATAATTAAAAAATCCTATGTACTTTATGTAGTCTACTATGTATAAAATCGAGAAGTGTGCAGAATATTGAATTTATTGAATTTATTGAATTTATAGCCGAGATCAGATGTAAATCGAGAATAAATATGTACATCCTTCGGGACTGAAGATTTTCTTTCTTTTGGAATCGCATTCATCGAGCTATCCCTATATATATTTATTGTCACCATTAAAATCGTCGTTTAAATTATATGGTTTACGTATTGTACAAATAAAGAATTCTCAAATGAAAAGAGTTGCACCAACAACGGATAATCAAATACCATTACAAATAGCATTAACAAATGATTTTTTACGATATCATCAAACTTGCACTGTTGCACCTGCAAAAGTAGAACGAAATAATGAAAAGCAACAAGGAAAAGATAGAAATGATTTAACTGATATTTTATTAAAATCACAAGAAGCATTGCATATGGAAATGGTAAATGATTTTGATCGTGGACATGAAACATTTATGGAAAAATTAGAAGATGATATGGATGTAACACATACTATATCAAGTATTTTGGAATATCATAATTATATGGTTGCTAGGTTTGAAGAATATAAAGATCGTTTTAATCAAGTTGAAGAGCATTTTAAAAATGCAGCAGCTAATGGAGAAGATATATCAGAAAAACCATGGCTGGATGAAGTATGCGATGTTTTATGTGGCGATGGTGTTAATGAAATTTCAGATGCTTCTGATACAGAGATAGAACCAATAAAGAAAAAACGACGTTGTGGTGATGATACATGTGAGGATTCTACATGTGAATGATAACTATTTTTTGAATATGATAATAAAACTTTTTTTTAATTTGCATCTCATGTACTATACATGTACTTTCTCCATTTTTAAAATTTTATTTTAAAAAATATGATTTACACTGACACACATTCCATATAAATAACTCCAACTTAACATATTCGAACATGATCTTGTTGGAAATATATATTTTACGCTCGTATTTTTTATACGAAAATATTATAATTACGGGTCGTAATAAATTAATGTCACACGGCATTTTTTTTTTATTCAATATATTAACTTATTGACTACGAACATATTGATCACTGTCTACAGGAACCCAAACATTTCTACCATCGTCAAGTTCTACACGGTATGGATTACCATCATCCCATACTTTTACAATTTTACCTTTTTCGTATGTTCCAACATTGGCAAAACAAACATCGCCAACTTTAAAACGCATCGTTTCCTTTGCTTTGCAATCCATAAATCCTTTCTCCAAGACTGCACCATCAAGATTACGACCAATGAATACAAAACGACTTTCACGTTTTTCTCCATCTTTCCATGGTCCAATCTCTTTGTTAAATCCACCAGAAAAAAGCATATGAACGCCTTGGAATACAAATTTATCATCCATACCTTTTACTGCAAGAACACCTTTATAACGAAACATATCGGTAGCTTTGGTTTGGATAAGTACACGTATCCATGATTGTAATTTATTCACATTAAGTTCACCTTCAAACTTGTAGCTGACTGATGTAACACTTTGATCATGTTCATGGTCTTCTTCTGTATTTAAAAATTCTGGATCCATTTCCAACGTTCGTTTTAAATCAAACGAACCAATATTGATTAAATGTTTTGGATCAATCACACTATTTTTGGTTTTAAAAATTGGTGCAAATGCATTGATGGATTTGATTCGTTTTTCAACTTTTGCAAGTTCTTTTTCATCTGGTACTAAATCTGTTTTATTAAGTAAAATCCTATCTGCAAAGGCTAACTGCTCAACAGCTTCATTTTCGACACCTTCTGGTTTCACTTCATCAAGATGCTGAACCACATGTTTTGCATCGACTACGGTAATAATGCCATCCAATTTAAATTTGTCTACAACATTATCATCAACGAAGAATGTTTGTGCAACTGGTGCTGGATCAGCTAAACCAGTTGTTTCAATGATAACACCATCAAAATCTTTAATGCGGTCATACATTTTCACAAGTACTTTAGAAAGGTCACCACGTACGGTACAACATATGCAACCATTCATAATTTCAATAATTTGCTCTTCGGATTGTTCCACTAAAATGTTTTCATCAATGCCAACTTCACCAAATTCATTTTCGATGACAGCAAATCTCATTTTATGTTCTTTACTGTTAAGTAAATTATTTAAAAGCGTAGTTTTCCCGGCACCGAGAAAACCAGTTAAAATGGTGACTGGAATTGGTGTACCTGGATTTCTTTTTTGTCTTTTTGCAGGTGGTGCGGATGAATTGTCCGTTGCATTATCATTTGATACAGATGCCATGTTTCGTTGGTTAATATATATATGTAATTTTACTCGTTATATATGCGTAATTAATCTCAATTTGTTTTGATCTATTCACTCTTGTATCTATTTATCTACTCTATCTCTATCTCTTCGTGTGTAAATTGTGTGGTGGTTTACGTCTATTGGGTTAGTATACCTGGTATAATCATATTTTAGAGGATTTTGCCTGTAGTTTTTGATGTAATTTAAAACTACACACTATTGAAATCGGAAATGGAAATCATCGACCATCGCGTGACATCGCCAATCTCGGCAATAAACAAAAAAAAAGTTACTAAAAGTAAGTCAAAGTAAGTCAAAGTAAGGTGATCTCTAATGCTACAATCATATTAAGTCTAATACATATAGACGACTATACTAACTAGACTACAGTAATACCTGCAAGCCCGGCAAGCGAGTCTACCATCTACCAGACCAGTTCCAGGTCTTCCCAGCCCACTGAGATTTCCAGCTGAGATTTCCAGCAAACGTATACTATAATTTAAATTACTGTGCTACTATTGTACTACCTGGTACTATACTACAGATGTTTGCGCCCTCCGTGGGACAACGCTGTTGACGCCGCGCTTTTTTTTTTTTTTTTTTCAACACAACAAAAAATTTCCCCCCCTTGTTTTATAAGTACAATATTAGTATACTATATTTGTAGGGTTTGATAGGGAAATGTGTAGAAAATACCACCTTTCTCGCGTTTTCGATTATAATTAATAAAAAACTTTGAATTCACACTAAAAAATATATAAAGTACTACTAAAATATAGAAAGAGTAAGCGACCTACTGCTTGACTCAATGAATTACATGTACATCATATCTTTCTCAATCATCATCATTGAAATCTTTTATATCGTAGTCATATACATATTTACTTTTACCATCAAGTCGATATAAAAAGCACCATGCCCACAAAAAGAAATAAGCCGTCTGATACACCATCGGAAGACGCAAATAATGATCGTAGTGGTTCTGATTCTACTAGTAGTCGTCATAAAAAACAAAAAACAAATGAAAACACAAACGATAATACAACAGAGTTAAAAAAAGTTACTTTAAAAATCACTTATTATGACGTTATTAAAGGAGCTCCAGTAAGATTTGACGATTATGGTCCCAGAATTAATGCTGGTAAAAATATTACAGACGAGCGCATAAAAATGTTTGTTATAGACAATTTTAAAAATCAAGTTGATCCAAATAGTACAAGGCGTATTCCTTTTTTCAGTAATTTCGATAAATGTACATATGAGTTAGTACCAAGTCCATATGCAAATGATAATAACAATGACGATGATAATATCTTTCCAGCACACTCAATCTTTGTTGAGGATATAAATCAATTTCGTATGTCCCCCTCTGCTAAAAGTAAAAGAAGACCAGTATTATCATTGATATTTGATGAAGATAATGTACGTAAGTACAAAAAATTTATGGCAGAAAATGGTTTAAAATTTTTAGAAATATTTGTTCCAGTATGTATAAAAAGAAATAATCGTAACAACAACAATAGTCGTAATAGTAATAGTCGTACTAAAACTAGTGATAGTAGTAGTAATGATACAGAAGGCACTATAGGTCCGTATTCAACAGGTGAAGATTCTGAAGAAGAAGAAGATAAAGAGTATAGTATTAGTTTTGGATTACGACTTGCACCTCCTGTAGGATTTGCTAGTGATTTAAAGGATGCAATAAAAACATCTGGTAAACTTCATAACAATGGTCAAACAACGATCTTTGGTCCATATGTAGTAACAGAGAATTTTTCGTTGAATCTTGAGAAAAATAATTTTCAGCTTTTAAAACAAATGTACAAAGAACTTTTACAGATGTTAAGTCCATATGATACGTCTTTATTTTATACTGGAACAAGAACAGAATCAGATACAATTACTGTAGATGACATGGATGGTCATATTCCCTTTAATATACATGCAAGTTCTACAACAACTACAACAACTACAACAACAACACACACAGTAGATGAATTAAATTCTTATAATGGATCTCGACCTGTATTTTTTGCTACTGGTAAGAATGCACAAAACTTACAATTTACAAATTTCACACTACGCAAGTTTCATGATATGATAAAAAACATATTTGACAATCGAAAAAATGGCGATACATCTGAAACATGTTATCTTGTATTAGCATATGGAATATTTGATGAAGAGGAGCAAATGATGACAATAAAAAATGGAAAACAAGTAGTCAAAAACAACCAAAAAAACGAAAAAATTGGATGCCAACCGCTTATTCTTCGCGTTCGCAAACCAGCAACAGCAACAAAAGGCAAGAATAAAACGCCAGATACCGATATCATTGGAACAATTGTAATGAAAAAACAAAAAATAGCAGAAGGTGGAAAGGATTTAATTACATCAGAATTGATAAAGATATACCATGAAAAGAAATTAGGTGGTACTGCAGAAAACATGATGACGAATACAAGCAAATGTCCAAACTTATCGCAAGATAGTTTATATACAGTAGCAACTGGTACACATACTGCTGTAAAAATATTATTGCTACCTGAAGATGTAAATGGAATTTTAAAATTTCTTGAGCGAAAACCAGATTTAATTGTTTGCCTTCTTGACACTAAAACAAAACAAATTACAAATTCAGAAATTCAAATTTATCAAGATGAGGTAAAACAGAAACTTTCCGATGCTTATTTTGATAATGATGGCCCTCTAAAAGGTGCATGGACATCTGAAATGTATTATTTTTTATCAAATTTTTTAAGTCCAAAAAAAAGAACTAAAATGCTTGACGCTTTTCTAACCGGCGATTTCTCATTAGGTGGCGAAGTCAATTGGGGAATGAGCAAGTATTTTCGAAGAATTGCACCAAAAGGTGGACCAAAAAAGGACAGATATCCATTAAAAACTGCTGGTGAAATACCTAAAGCATATTTATTTGAAAACGAAAGTATTTATGACAAAGAAAAGAAAGGATCAAGTGAAACAGTAAACATTGTGAAACAAGACACGTTAGCAGATTTATTAGTAGCTAAAGCAAAAGCTATGGAAAGCAGAAACAATATCCGAGAGAAATTAAAAGACGCTAATTTGGCTACAGATTTAAAAAAGGAATTGGAAGAGGATTTAGATGATGCTAAAGGTGACATTACAATGTTACGTGATAAAATTAACAAATTGAAATAACTTTATTGTTACAAAAAAAAATACGAACGTACTGGGAGAAGTATTATGTGATCCATATGTTAAAATATACGTCGTAAAACATTGTATATACTTTGTATGATATGAAATAAAAGATAAAACATCATATCGTATTCTTTAATTGTTTTTTTAAAAAAGCGTTTTGTTTATATATTTACATATCCATAGCAATTTCATTTACAACATCTTTAATTAAAGCATTCCTAACTTTGTCACTTTTTGAATTTGGTAGATCAAATTTACAATCTGGAAAACAATGCGCAAATGTTGTTACTAGATCCTCTTTACCAATTTCAGTTAAAGCTAATAGATGTGCATGACCATCGTTTAAAATTCGTCGGTACCGTTTCAATTTTTTTTTGTATAAATTGAATGCATATTCGATAGGATTTAAATCCGGAGAATATGGCGCCGTGAAAATAACAATACCACCAGCTTCTTCAATCAAATTTCTAATTTCCATATGATTATGAATGGAAGCATTATCTATAATTAATATTGAATTTTCTTCTCCTTTAGCAAACTTTCCCATACAAGGTATTAAACACGTTGTTAGATAATGTAAGAAAAAATCTGAATCTATATTTTCTTTATCGCGATCTACTTTCATGCATGCTGCTGGTATAAATCCATTAATATTCATTGCTGCTAATAGGGTAAATCTATCATCCTTGTCCATAAATCGTCTAATAATTTTGCAATCGGAACCGGTCTCTACCCATCCTCTACGTCTTCTTGCAGCTTTTCTATCCTTAGCGGTCTCATCCATAAAAACAAACATATGAGGATCTAGACCTTCAATACGTTTGTAAAAAGCAGCACGTTCAACTTCTGATCGCTCCTTTGCTATTCTAGTTAAATTGTTCAGACTTAATCCAATAGACTTCAAGTATACATATATTGTTGAAGTATGTATCTTTGGTAGACCCGACGCAACCATTCTATTTTGCAGTTCATCTAAATAGTCTTCAGGATATTTAAGTGCTAAATTCTTTAAAACAATTTGTTGTTCACGTGTCAACTTTTTTTTCCCTTTCCTCGATGAAATATATTGCTTTGTAATCGCTTTCGGTTCACCATATCGTTCATAGTGCTTCACCCATCGTTGGAGCGTCGATTTAGTAATTCTACATGGAGCTCCATGCATCATACCTTCCTTATTAGATAACCATCTAAGCGGTTTATCTAAGTTTTCATAATAAAACAATAGTGTTTCAGTTTGAATTCGTAGTGCCGACCATTCCGAATGCTTTGTATTTCTTTCAGTTTGTAGATTATTATTCTGATTAACCACGGCACGCGATTTACGTTTCTTTATTTTTTTTGTGGAACGAGGCATTGTATATGTGTACAGTAAGTAATAAATGGCACCAGTATGTTTTATTTACACGGTTGTAGTATATCCGACATGTACAGTACGTATATACTGTACATGTA
>Ga0099797_101071_pt1 | contig 15345 bp, 11 predicted proteins | sample Uncmet_Sort48C_1_FD_89871 | JGI IMG/M metagenome (GOLD analysis project Ga0099797, IMG submission 89871) | Marine eukaryotic communities from CALCOFI LINE 67, Pacific Ocean - C012_Sort48C_1 | ecosystem: Environmental > Aquatic > Marine > Oceanic | place: Pacific Ocean: Monterey Bay | collected... | reverse complement strand
AACCTGGCATGAGTCCTTATTACACGTTCCACGCCGCAACAAAAACTATTCGGTGTTTTTTTTCTTTTTTTTTTATCTGAAAATTACATACTAGCGTAAAACACGTATAATAGATTGAAATTATAGAAACAACTATAGAAACCTAGATTGAATGCATAGAGAATATTGTAGTATATTTTTGTAGAAGCAATGTAGTAGATATTGCTTCAAGAACTAATATATCGACCAATAGTTGAGTGTGACCGATCGGTATACTATAAATTTTTGGAAAGGTACTGTTGTCGTATCCAATCGTCATAGTACTAGTACAAGAAGTGAAAGTGTTCACCGCATTATCAGTAACCGTTCTCATCTATCTTTTGAAATCCCTCGCATGTCGTTTTTAAAATGGTGGTATTTTTCGCAGTTGTGCATCACCAGATCTATCAATAGACCTGTTCACAGCAGCAGCAGCAGCAGGTCATACCACGTATCACTTTTGAATCATGACGTTTTGCTCGCGATGGGTTCCTCCGTTTGGAGACCTTCGGAGAATATATTATAGCAGAAGAGTACCCTAAATTCGGAGAATTTTGCTGCATATTACTTTTTCCAGTTGCATGTTGATTTTATATCGTCATGATGTCCATTACAAAGTTTGACAGGAGCACACGTATATACAACATAATTTCCATTTTATAAAGTTTTTTCCAGAAACATTCGAAGAAATGTTTCGTTTCGCTGTGTCGACGGCCGCCGGAGCCATTCTCGCGCAAGGTCGTAACACTTCAGTGTATACTATAGTGGTTGTGCGAATCATGGTATTATCAAAGTACATTTATGATATACGCAGGACCCAGTAGATTACCCCCTTCTCCAGTTGCGGACCCCTCGGGAGGCCCCCACCAGACGCGGACCCCTACCTTTCGCCAGAATCAACGCGTCTGCTTAAGGAACGCGAATTACCAAGATGCGGGGGCCAGTACCGAGGTCGGCCCAGTTAGTTACCCCCCGCCAGAAGATTACCCGGGGTACAGTTCTGGAATTTCAGCGCCGCGCTACGCCAGATTGTACCCCCCAGCCTCCAGATCGGGACCGGGGGTAGTCTCTGGGGAGCTGTTCTGACGCGACGTTACTATAATTACAAGCCAGAAATGGGCCCCCTCCAGAAATGAACCCCTTCAAACGCGATACAAAGAAAAAAAACGAAAAGGAAATTGCGAAAAAAATTGAATCACACGAAGAAGCATGCACAATGAAAGTGTTCACAGATCGCACGGCATGCGCTTTCAAAACACACTCCGCACTTCATCTGCCACGCACTGCGCTCCACAAACGGCCCGCACGAAGCGCACTGCGTACGCGCAATGTGTTGCGCGTACCGCCAAAAAACGTGGCAAGAAAGAGGGGGGGGGCGCCCCGCCCGCCCGCCGCCTGCCCGCCCGCCATCACGGCAAGCTGCCCACGCTATCGCTAGGCCAACCGACGCGCACTGCGCACGGTCCGCACTTTATCTACCACGTACTGCGCTCCACAAGCGCCCCGCACGGTGCGCACTGCGGACGCACAATGTGTTGCGCGCACCGCCAAACACCGCGGCAAGAAGGAGGGGGGCCGCCGCCCGCCCGCCATCACGGGAAGCTACCCACGCTTCCGCTGGGCCAACCAACCGACACGCACTGTGCACGGTCCGCATTTCATCTACAACGCACTGCGCACCGCGCGCGCCACAGTCTGCGGACGCACGATTTGTTGCACGCGCCGCCAGACAGGGCGGCACGAAGGGGAGGGCATCGCGATAAAATTTTGAAAAAAACCGTCAAGATGATGATAAACTACGGCGCATGGGACGCTACGATTCACGGGTGTCGTTGCAGTTAAACGCGGTGAATTGTAGTATAATAAACTACCCTGGGCCCAGATTCGGCCCCGGCCATATCTGGCGTGTAAAGGGCCTCTTCTGGCGAACCCCCCTATAGTTAAGAAAAAGTTAGTATAATGGGGGTAACATCTGGGTCCCGTGTATATCATTCTTACTCCCTACAATAGTTATAGTTCGCTAGCGGCAAGGAATGTTCCAGCATTTGTGGCCTTTTCTATAGTTTAAGTTAAAATTTGATTTGGACTTTTGATTTCCCCAATTTTTGGGTTCCGAATTTTATAAGCAAATGTCAAATGAATTAATGATATTCAAATCGTGCTAGCGGACCCAAGAGCAAACGAAATATATTATGATATGGTTGTAGGGAACAGTCTGTTTCATGAGGCTAAAAAATTGATATTCAGGCGGTTCCTCCTGGCATTGTTTGTGAGTCTAGTTGTCTTTCAGGTTTCTTGGTGGTTGGTCATGTCATGTGGTCTAAAAGAGGACGATCGGCTCGTTTGAGGTTTGGACGAATTTCCAGATTTAGTTCTGGTGGCAGGGATGTGTGTAGAAGGCAGTCCCGCTGAAATCACAGGTGAATAGGTCATCCCCCACGTTAATGTGAAAAAGCTCACAAGGTGTTGCGTTCACGGTGTCTTCTTCCGGAGGTTCGGACGAAGCAAAAGGGCGGCTCGATACCGCGGGTTCATTCTGGAATGGCGTGACGAGCTTGGTTTTTCCTTTTTCGTATTGAACCGCGACACCTTCTGTATGAAAAAGATTGTTCACATCTCTCCATTGGTATGCAGCCTGTCTTTTGTGTATGAGGAATGTGGGAGACATACTACGGCCCATAATATAATATATTTGATATATTATATTTTAAGAATACCCGAAGGAAGGCAAAACAGGAACAGAAACCGGACCTGAACATTCAATAACACGCTACGGCCCATGGAGATAAAGTGCCCTATAGGTGCACGCGTAACATAATATTCCTTACTTAAACATGTCAGGCTGTGTTTTGGGAACACCAGGGTTCAACAATCAAACCTATTCATGCATTATAGTGACAAACTAAAGCAAAAAAACAAGGGTTCCAAAGCAATGGAGGGCATTAAGGCTGCGGGGTCCGCCGTGAAGCACGGGGGGCAACATTTCATGCTGCAGACTGCCGTAGGGGCCGCAGAACGAGCCAAAGAGGATGCCTGGAAGCGCTTCGGGTCGGATATTTTGGAAGAAACGACACGCGCGGACTTGGAGGGGACGCCGTACGACCGCAATGACATTAAGCACGCCACGACGGAGCCGTCGTCAACGTCCACGAAGGATAACAAAATCTACAACGAATCCGCCGTCCGAAGAATTCGCAAACAGACGGAGGATTTTCTGAAAACTTTGGCAGACGCGGACCAGCGTATCGAAGCGGTTTCATTCTTTTTGCTCAGAACACTCAATTTTTTTTTTATTTCTTATGATCTTACATCTAGAGTAATTGATTCGGCTTCCCCCTGGATCTGTCTCTCGATATTTCTTCTACCACTGAGGGCCCGCGAGTACACAGGTTTGTCCCATGTCCGCAAAAAAATCTAGGCGCGGAAGAAACTGGATGAATTCGAGAATGGGGCTGATGGTGAGACTCCCAAGAAGTAGTGAAATGATCGTATTTCTGCAAAACAGTTGATGTTGCAAAACTGAAATGTTGATGTTCTGCAAAACAGTACTATACTAAGGTATACTATACTATAGTATAATATTGCGGTGTGCACTGTGGAGCTTGTTTGAGAGGGTGCCATCACGCTACGCACTCCCCATTCCCATCACCTCCCAAACAACCAGATACAGAAGCCCTTGTGCTTTAGTATGGCAGCAGTATAGTATTGAATTGTGAATATTAACTGATTAATAATCACGTCGTCGGGCTTCGCCCCCAGTCACCCTCGCAGATGGGCAGACCGACCAGGAAGAACGGATATTCGGACCAGGAGAAGGTTTCACTTTTGTACGCCGCGACCTACGAGCGGTATACGGGAGGGAAGAACCGAAAAAATGAGTTCATTACATTATGGAGGAGTCTAATTGAAAAGCATTCAATCCGAAGTAATCGCACTGACAGCGCCGCTCTCCAACAACTCAACGCCCTGCGCACCACTAGGCGCTTGAGCGGCATGTCAGATGCAAGGTATTTCCAAACGCTGGAAGCGGCGGAGAGCGACAGAGACAACAACAGAACACCGGACCTGGGCCCGTTGATACGCCCAGGTCGACCCGAAAAGCCAATCGTCGATAATCAGGAAGCGCTCCGTAAAGAGGACCAGCAAGAGATCCAGGCGCTTTATGACAAATTCCAGAAAACGAAGCTGGACGACAGGCCAATTATTTCTGCACAGTACGCAGCCCCAGCCACCAGAGACTATCTCACGTGCAGAGCGGACGAAGTAATCCAGGAGATCATTAAGAGAGCGCCCCAAGACCTGTGGCACCTCGGGGTGGCGGTGTACGCAGCGGGGTACTGGGTGTGCGAAAAGTGCAAGGGAGCCACGATCAAAAACCCCAAAGAAGCCCCGAAAACACAGGGAACCAGGTTCTCTGTCGAAACAAAATGGGAAAAGCAAATTCAGGCGCTACGGGCACAACTAGGCCACCTACAAGAATGGAAAAATAAGAAAGGCGCAGTGAGTGAAAAAGTGAAGAATTCGGTGGCCGTCATCACCCGACAAGTGCGACCGTGCGACGATCAGGTTGGCGCAACTATTGCCGAGAAGAAAAATCTCCTGAATGTCAGAGCCCATAAAATGCGCCTCCGAAAGGAGGCCCGCGAGAGAGAACGACAAGTACGTCTGTTTCGGAATAGGCGGAGGTTCCATCGTTTTCTTGACCGCGAAAAGTGCTACAACGAAGAAGGCCAGCTCAACACCGAAGAAGCAGCTCCACCCAAGTTCACCCCGAAAGAGGCCGCAGACCATTGGGCAGAGGTTTGGAGCAAACCTGACGTGTTTAAAAAGTCATCAATTGATGATATCCCGCAAGTCAAACCAGCAGATGACCTCGAGTACACGACCGAGATGTTGAGAGAGCGAATCCGCAACGCGCAGAATTGGGCTTCCGCGGGCCCAGACAAGATCCACAACTACTGGTGGAAGTGGCTAACCGGTACCCATGACCCATTGTGCAAAATTGGCACTGAGTGGTTGAACGGGCCTGGGGAGGAATGGGTGTGCACGGGCGACACGTGCGTAATCCCGAAGGTGATCGGAGCAGAAGCAGTAGACCAATACCGCCCAATTAGCACACTAAACTGCATGTACAAATTGTTAACCGGCATGGTAGCTGATGTGGTGTGGGCGAAAATGGTGGACGAAAAATTGGTGGCACCAGAGCAGATGGCGAACAGGGCCAAAATTCGGGGAACGCACGAGGCTTTATTGATGGACAAAACGATCGTCAGTGACGCGAGGCGGCATAACCACCCACTGTGGATGGTTTATTACGATTTTCGGCGAGCCTTCGACAATGTTTCCCACACCGCGGCCCTCACCTTACTAGAACGATACGGGGCCCCCAAGAACGTCGTCGAGTGGTTCCGGAAGAACTCGAAACTCTGGAAAACTCGAATTCGGGTTAACGGCGAGCTAAGCGAAGAGGTCCGAGTAAGATCCGGGGTGTTCCAGGGGGACAGTCTCTCAGTAGTAATTTTCCTGCTAATTATGAACGTCATCAGCAAGCGTATTCGCGAAGCTGGAGGATACAAACTAGGCCCCAAAACCAGAAGTAGGAGAGGAGGCCTCGTGCGGTCCCATCTGGGATTCATGGATGACGCAAAAACCTACGCGGAAAGTGAGGATCAAGCCGACGCACAAGAGAAAGCAATAGTAGACGCAGGCCGTTCAGTGGGACTCGAGTTGAACAAAAGCAAGTGCGCCCGTGTTTTTCTGAAACCGAGAAATTGGAAAAAACTGGACCACCGGACATTCATGGGCGAAAACGGCGCAGACGGCGACGAATTTTTAGACGAAAAGGAAGAGGGAATCCGCACCCTACGTTCCGAGGAGTACTACAAATACCTCGGAAACCTGCAAAGCGGCGCAGGCACAGACGGTGCCAGTAAGAAATTCGCGATCGATAAGTTCTTCCGCCGAACCAAGGCCGTCCTGAAGCTCCTGCTTAATAGCAAGGCCAAATTCCACACTATTAACACTTGGGCGCTCCCACCCCTCAGATATTTTCTAGTCGTCCTCGAGTGGAAAGAGAAGGAGTTAGAAGACATCGACCGCACTATACACGACTTCCTCGAAACGGCAGGTGAGATTTCGACGGGAGAGAACCCGCAGTGGTTGTACCTGGAGCGGTCCCAGGGCGGTAGGGGGCTCTCCTCCGTGAAGAGCGTCTACGAGAGGGACACGATTTCTTTCGAAAAATATGTCCGCGAACTCCCGGAGGACGACCTCCTGAAGCAGGTCTGCACAGAAAAGTACTCCCCGGAAGGCTCCCCACTCTACAAGATCGGGGAGCGAGCCCTTGATTTAGCCAACTCGGTCAACGTCAAGATCGATTCTGCCCTCCCTGAACTCCAGTACGCAGCGGCGAAGCGCGAGGAGGCCAGAGACAAAAACCGCGCTAAGGACTGCGCGGGAGCCTTCATGCGGCTTGTAAAACCGAAGAACGGGAAAGGACGAGTAGGAGTGGCCGAGTCCTTGCAGTGGCACAACAAGTGCCAACTCTCCAGCTACCATGAAAAAGCCATGTACGCGATAAGGCAGCAAAACTTGTGGACAAGATCAAGGCTCGCCAAGCAGAACCCGAACATTAGCCCACTTTGTCGCTACTGCAAAAATTCCCCGGAAACAGTCGCCCACATCACGGCGGGATGCCCCTGCATAACCTGGACCCGCTACAAAGAGCGGCACGATAAAGTCGCGCGAGCAATTCATCACGCAATCCTGACTAGCATCGGTAGAAAACCAGCAGTACCACACTACAAGCACAAACCTGCGAAAGTAGTCGCCGTGGACGGCCACGAAATTTGGTGGGACCCATTTGTCCCCACAGCCCGGCGCGTGAGCGAGAAGCACCCGGACATCATGTGGTTCACCGGCGAGCAGACTTTTTTCATCGAAATCTGCACCCCATGCGACCACAACGTTGTGGAGTGGCAAGACCGCAAATCAGTGAAATACCAAGCGCTAGAATTAGACAGAAGATATACTACCGGCAAGCCCGCAAAAACCATTCCAATTGTTATAGGGGCCACCGGCGTTGTTACTAATGATTTAGCCTCCAAAGTAAAGGAACTCCCCTGCTACATAGACATCAAACAGCTGCAAAAAATTTCGACCATTGAAACCATTCGTATCGTGAAATCATTTTTAAGGTAAAAGGTACAAGTTTTCACACATAATAGCGTCGATAATTTTCATATGTTTGCGCCGCCATGTTTTTGAAACCTATTGCCATTACAGGTTTTTTAATGCAGTTAGTCTATCATAGCTACTTAAACCTTTGTATCGTTATATACCGGGTAAATATTTACAACAACATGTTGTAGGAAATTGTTTCCTTTATTCTCTAAATTAATGGTCATCACTATCAAGCAAAGTCTCTTCTTACGAAAAATATCCAGATTCTTTCAATTCTTAATTCCGCAGTAACCAAAGGCAACCACGGCTGTTGCCGGAATGGTAGCAAAGATATTTCAAGAGCGGTAGAGTAAGTTTAGTAGTAGTATTGTAAGTTTAGTAGTCAAGCCAATTAGTTAAGTAAGAGCGGTAGAATAGTTTTTCTTTCAAATTTGTTTTTGTTTCTTTGTGGTGCACATCTTTAGTTTACGAATTGCGTCTCTTGCGATGTTTGTTACACGGAATTTATACATAGCATTTCTTGCATTAACTTAAGATCTTCAGTTTCATTTCATAAACACCTCTCAACATGGTTCATATGCATCAACCTGGTTCACGTTAATAGTTCTCACCTCTTAAAAAGATCAGCCTTTCCAAATCACGTTTGCGCGTACTGTGAGTGTATCATCATGTTGATGTTATACAGTATTGATAGAATGTAGCAGGGATGATGCAAACTTGATTTTTTAGTAATCGACATTGTCAGTAGAAAGTTTGCAGGGACGCCTTCGAGTTTCTCTTATTCAGCGACCTGTAACGTAACATTTTTTTTCCGCGCCGGATCATCGGGGGGCGTAATGTCGTGGGATTGTGGTTTCCTCATATTGATTTACGGATCCGTTTCGCATATGCAGTTTTATAATATGTGGTAGCATCCGGAGAAAATAGGAGTGTTCTGGACACGTGTTGTCAACGTTGTCAGGTCCACACTCCGACAAGTCGTGAATATTGCATTATAGTTTATGACAGATCGTGAGTGTGTTTCCAATTTGAAAATATGGCTCCAGAAAAATGGCTATCGGAATTGAGGATGGATAATATGGAACCGTCGGGTCACATTCATCGCACACCATGTCTTTTTCAAATCTTTCCACACGTCTTTTTTCCGCACGTCACGGCGTCATAAGACGATATATTCTTGATTGATGTCGACCATGTTTTGATCTCACATTGTATCGTTGTTTATAAGATTGTCGTTGCGGTATACTATGTTATAATACGAGCCTTGCGGGGGCGCGCCCAGCGCGCCCCCTGTCTTGTTACCGATGTCTAGTTGTAATTCGTGCGGCGTTGAGCCGCGGCAAACCGTATACTATACTATAGTATATTATCGCGTATCTCCCCGTGTGAGCGTAGTTGAGTTGTTTTGTTGACGCGCTTACGCGTAGGAGTATGCGCGCCAATGGAGCAGGGCGCCAATGGAACATGGACGCGTGACGCGCCCAGCGCGCCAGGCGCTCAGGAATGCGCGGCGGGTCCCGCAGCGCGGGCCCCGCAGGATCCCCGTACATTGTTTGGATTTCTTCCTGTGTGGTCTGCGGGCGGCAACGCCCCTTCTAAGCGCAGCGCGCCACGCGCTCAAGAACGTGTGGCGGGTCCCGCAGCGCGGGCCCCGCAGGCTTTCCTCACATTCGTTCTGGGAGGTCGCCGCTCGCCCACCTCTCCATGAAACAATGTGTTAGGGCTTTCTGCGCACACCCTGTCTTGAGCCCGATGTTCCAGCTAAATTCGTACGGTGATGAACCGAAGAGCGCATCTCCCCGTGTCAGCGTAGGAGGGGCGTTTTGTTTAGGGATGCGCACGCAGGAGCGCAAAACCCATGCTGAGCAGGGGCTCCATTGGGCGCGGTGGCGCACCTGGTGCGCCACGCGCTCAAGAATACGCGGCGGGCCCCGCAGCGCGGGCCCCGCAGGTTACCCGTACAGTCTTTGGATTTCTGCTGGTTATGTCTGTGGGCAATACTGCCCCTTCTGAGCGCTCAGGATTATGGGCCCCGCAGGCTCTCCCCACATTGTTTGGATTGTTTCCGGTGCCCTCTGTGGGCGATAACGCTCAGAAATTCATTGTTACGGCGTCTGTCCCGGGGAGCACCTTTTTTTTGACGGGCTCGAATTCCCAGTGCCTGCAGGCAATTGCCTCCCTTGCACCGCGCGCGGACTCGCGAACTCACGCGCGTCGTCGCGCGCCAATGCCGCCCGTGCAGCGGGTGCTGCTCTCGCTGCGCGCACGCCTCTTTGGCGCGTGTCATGTTTCAATCTCTTCGTCTCCCATTTTTCCCGGCGAAACCTATTTCGGAACCCATTTTCAAAACCCCCCCCTCCCCCCCTCCCCTGCGGACCCATTTTGGGACCTATTTGCTGACCTATTTTCGGACCTATTTTCGGACCCATTTTAGACCGTGGTCAACGTTTTTTGTGGTGGACCTATTTGCCGACCTATTTGCGGACCTATTTGTCGACCTATTTGCGGACCTATTTTCCGACCTATTTTGGAGTGCGTTTAGCTGTTTTCTCGTGACCCATTTTGGACCTACTTGACAATTGGGTTGAAGTTTTCGCACTCCCGGACCTATTTCGGGACCTATTTTCCGACCTATTTGGCGACCTATTTGTGGACCTATTTGCTGACCTATTTGCCGACCTATTTGTCGACCTATTTGTCGACCTATTTGTCGACCTATTTTCGCAAATGCTAGATGCCCATACATTTATTTAGTAATAGCGGAATGTTGCGATGAGGTATCGTCGTACACTGCGTCTGTTTTGGTTTTGAGGACAAAATATTCAAGAACTTAAGTTTGGGAATATTACTGCAAGTCGCATGTCGCTGCGCGTGTGTCGTTGCGCGTGTGTCGCTGCGCGTGACGCATATTGGTAGATTATCATAATAAATTATGGGACCCGGTTGAGTTCATGGTACACCGTTGCCTAGTTGTTCAGGCAGCAACAATCATAGGGGAAGTATTGAAATCTATTACCGGCCCGCTCCTATCGCGCCTGGTGTGAAAAACAGTATCTATAATAAGCACTATACTTATATATGTATCGCTTCACTTGTATCAAAAGACAGTACTAAAAAACTTTTGCCAGGACGCAACATTTTCCTTTGAAAGGTAACATCATATAATATACGTGGAATAGTATGTAGGCGTGAATTTTCCCCAGTTTGTACCCCAACCGTTAGTATGTGGAATATAGTTTTTTGCAGTCTGTCTGTCCCCAAACTGTTTGCCCATCGACCAGTGTACTGCTGCTACCATCGACCAGTGTATTAATATACTATAGACCCTGTTTTTGATATTAACTCCGAATGCCCATCGACCCCACGAACTGAAGTAACTATTTATACGATACTCGGTATGATATTATTGATAGTATCTGAATTTGAATGATGATCGGCGAGGTCTCCGACATCTCTGAGCTGCCCGACGACCCAGCGAGCTCGGCGCTCGGCTCTCCCGAAACCGACGAAAAACCAGCTCTGGACGAAAAACCTCCTCCTGGAGCGAGTCCACCAGTAGACTCTCTCACTCTGGAGCAAGAAAAACCCCCGCATGATGAAGATCCTCCTCTTGCAGCAGCAGAGAAACCCTCTCCTCCTTCCCAGCAAAAGAAGGACCTCTCGTCAGTACTAGCCGAGGAGGAGAGTCCCGATGCTGTTGAGGGGCCCCCCACTAACAAGAAGTTGAAAGGAGTTGTTGAGGAAGTCGCTGCGAACAATAATAGTAGTAAGCCAATTACGTTTGAAGACCTGTGCCGTGACCCGAACCTACTAGCAACGTTACGTAGACCTAGCAATGAAGCTGTCCCTCCTAAGGCTGTTGTTGCCTCTACAAATACTGTGAAAGAGATCGAACCGGCGGCACAAGAGCCCGAGAAAAATGTTGTACAAACCAATAATAACAATGGCGATATCGACGCGATAGAATCTTCGCGCCGAAGCGCGGTGAGGTGGCGACAGGCGACTCGCGCGACGCGGCAGCGGTGGCGCGGCGCCTCCGACAGGGTGTTAGTGGAGGTCAAAGTCTGTGGTGCGCTGGAGGGCCCCAAGCACTACGGCACCGGCCCTTCTCCCAAAAAGGCCCCCCAGAAGCGGGTGGTAAAGAACCGTGCGTTGCCGGTAATTTCGATTTAGTGGGTTGTACGCAACGTTGAGAGTATGATTCTACGATGAAAGAAATCTTGATTTTTAACGGACTTCTAAAGTAGGGGCCCGTAATATCATTATTCAAAGCCGGGGCTATAACCATGATAGAATCCTATACAGGAATCGCTTCTACAGGAATCATATTATGATACGGTATACTATAAACGTCGAAAATCGATGCGTTGAACATTAGGATCATATTGATTTGCGTATCTTGACCGTGGTGAATTTTTTTTTTTTTTATGAGGCGGAGCCTCTTCAACGTGGACGGAGTGATGGGGTTCGTTAGGGCGCTCGCACAATATCAATAACAATGTGGTGAAGTATAATAAAAACGCACTATGTAAAGGCGGGAGTCATCAGCGGCGGCACCATCGACCTGATGACACTGGAGGAGAACCACGAAGAGCTGCACGCGCTGCTCTGCTCATTGGACGCGGACGGCAACGGCTTCCTGGATATATCTGAAATACAAGTGGCGCTGGCGCGGCTGCGGGATGACGAGGCAGTCTGCAAGGACGTGTCGAAGGAGCTGGAGCGGGAGCGGGTATGTTAGCGTTTTTTATAATTATTATGTATGGAGCGGGTTCTCAGTTTTCACTATGTATGGTTGTTCTTTATTTATAGGTTTTTTTTTGTAATACGAGGGCCGTCCTCATTAGTGTAAGTGTTCATTCCTTAACATTTGAGATCAATCATAATAATGTACCTTGAACTATTATTCTTCTTGTTGGAAGTTCCAATAAATAATGTACCTTGAACTATTATAGTAAGAAAAACAAACAGAAATTCGCCGTATTTTTGCGAATCGTGATGGCCGCTATTACGTGCGTGATGTGCTGGGTCGTGGTCATCCTGATGAAAGATTTGTACGTCGACCAAAAGACGCACGAGCTGCGCGCGAGCACCGACAGAGGCGTCGTCTTCTGCGTGGAAGAGGGGCAGCGTCTCGAGGTGTTGCTATAGGGCCTATCTTTTAGTTTACATAATTTCGTGGTATGTACGCAATTGTTAGGTTTGTAGATCGTTGATATACGATAATAGTTGATCGGGTAGTGATTTGTGCTGTGTGAATTCGTTATGAAGTATGGAGATATTGTGGGTGATAGGGTGGCTTGATAGATCCCTCAAGGGGCCCCACAACAACATGCTCTACGAGGTGCGGGGCGTAGGTGGCGTGCTGGGTAACCGAATGGACCCTGTCGACGGAGTGCGCCCGCAGTTTCCGGAAACGACAGCTGCAGAGGAGCGCGCCAACGCCCAGTCGCGGGCGTCGTTTTTAAAACCTGTGGTGCAGCCGCCACCGAAAAGTCTGGCGGACTACACAGCCACGCTGGCGCCGAGGGCGCCAGTGCCCGTGGCTGCTCGATCGACCTCGTCAGCACCGACCGCGGCTCCCACGGCGGCGCCGACCACCTCCCGGCCGACCCTCTTCCCGACCTTTATGCCCACTGCTTCCCCGACGAACACGGCGTTCCCCACTTCCGCGCCGACGCCCACGTTCAGGCCGACCGTGGCGCCCACCTTCGCGCCCACTGCGCCCCCCAGCGTGCGTCCCACGCGCGGTCCCACTTTTCGGCCTACCTTCCACCCCACGGTGGGCCCCTCGCGCGCCCCTTCCAGAGCTCCCAGCGTGGGCACGCCCACCCAAGCGCCGACTTTTACATTTCCGCCGACGCGCGCTCCAACGAGTAAGCCCACGGTTTCTCCGACCAGTGCTCCAACAAATAAAACCGAAAACTGGCGCTACGCGAGCGCTCTGAGCTCTTTTACCGCTACTACGACGCGTGTGTGCCCGCCTTTGGTGCACGTGGACGGGATTTTCATCAGAGGGACGTCAAGAAAAGACGGGTACGGTATTGCGAGAATCGCGGACCCGGTTTACAGTCAGGACGTAGCCGACTTCAAGGTCCAGATCGACACCATTTTTGTCGTGTACGCAACAAGTACTACCACCGATAGTAATTCTCTGAAGAAAAATGCGGAGAAATTTTTATCGACAACCTCCTCCGTTGGGGATGCAACTCAATCAAATTTGGCGACCGCGCTGGTCGATTTGACGAGTAATTTGCGGGGCAAAATCAGTGAGTCGTGGTTCGAAAAGCGAGGTAAAGTGTGGCGTTCGAGCGCTTTTGACGTCGAGCGTTTCTTGAGAGAGGGCGATTTCGACGCGGACGGGAAGCTGAGTCAAGTGGAATTTCAGCAGATTTGTCTGCGCAAGGGCGACGTATTACAGAGCGCTGCTCGAAAGATCAAGGCGCGCGCGAAGGCGGTCTTCGAACAGTCCGCCGGAGGAACAATTTCGAATAAATTGAACCCCTTAGTGGACGGAGAGCTGAAGGAAACTTTAAAATTTTTGACGGCGAACCTTCACACCGACAGCGAGCAAAGGCTGTGGGCCGACAAAAAAACGGCCGCCGAGTGGGATGCTTCTTCGCCATCCTCGTCCGGAGGTAGTAATAATTATATGACCGATTTACTGGCCGAAGTCGACAGCGATTTCGATAATCTGGTGAGTTTGGACGAGTTCTTAGTTTTGGTGGAAAACCGAGTGGACGAAAAAACGGCCATTTTGAAAAGAGCGGAGAAGGCCTTTTCTGTTGCGGCAGGTAGTCTCGATAATAACTTGACCACGAGTGTGCATGTGCAGCAAGCGCTGCTGCGAACGACGACGAATTTGACGGGCATTTTGGCGGGGGCGTGGCTCGACCTTAGCGGAACGGCGTGGTTTGTTTTTCATAACAAATTTTTTTTGCCCCCTTATGAATGATATAGGTCTGTAAGTATGCGAAAAAATTTTGCGCGGAAAATGTTGTTGTCATCTTGTCCCAATGTTCTCGATCAATCGTTCGCGAGTATTTCTATGGTAATCGTCCTGTTACTGCACTACAATGCATGCATCACGTAGCGCCGTCTCCACAGATCTGCTGAAACTCGCCTCGCGTTAGCCGCGTATATGTCGTAAAATGAAGGCGCCAAGAAATCCAATAGCGAGTTTGCAAAAAACTCTTCAATTTTCTTGTCTGATGTCCAAATTTGTCATCGGTGAGAACGACTTTTTACCATCTATTCATGCTATAGTTAGTAGCGTATTTATTAGAAGTTGCGTATTTAGAAGTGCACTAAAAAAAAACGAGGCAGAACGCGGGGTGGGAGGCGCACGTGCAGAGGTTTACGGCCGAGTTCGACGGCAATCCCACCGACGGGGTTTTGACAAAAAGCGAGTTCCTGGATGGGGTGGCGGCGCGCGCCGACGAGAAGAGGTTTTTCGGAACATTGGCCAAAGAATCTTTCGCAAGCTTCGCACAAAAGGATCCGATCCTCCTGGAAACTCTTAATAATAATACATTGGTTTTGGATAACGTCGGTCTGGGCTACGCGCTGGCGGATTTTACCAGCAAATTTCAAACTAAAGCCCAGCAGGCGTGCTGGGGGCCCAATTTGTACGGCAATGCGGCGTTCCGAACGACGCCGCAGAACAGTAACTCCGGGAAGGTTTTCGCGGAGATCGATCACGACAGCGACAATTTAATTTCACTCAACGAATTTTTGAACTTCGTAAAAACCCAAGTCACGGGGTTCAGCTTTTTCCAGGAAAGAGCGGCGAGTTCGTTTTTTCGTGCGGACACTAATAACAACAATTTTTTGGACTCGTCATCTTCTGATAACAACAATAATAACAGCGATAGTGACGAATTAGGAACTGCGTTGCAATTTTTGACAGACAATTTGTCTGTCAAAATGCAGGCCGCGTGGCTCGACGCGAGCCGCGGGGATTGGTTGGTAAACAACAGTCAGCGTGTCCAGCGTTTTAAAGGTGATGCGGACGCGAACGGCGACAACAAATTGAGTCTGGGCGAATTTGAAACCGCCGTGCTGAACCGTTTGGAGAATTACTTGCATTACACGCAAATTGGGAAGGGGGCGTTCCAAATTGCTGATAAAGATTCCCATTCGGGT
>Ga0099797_101069_pt1 | contig 15361 bp, 14 predicted proteins | sample Uncmet_Sort48C_1_FD_89871 | JGI IMG/M metagenome (GOLD analysis project Ga0099797, IMG submission 89871) | Marine eukaryotic communities from CALCOFI LINE 67, Pacific Ocean - C012_Sort48C_1 | ecosystem: Environmental > Aquatic > Marine > Oceanic | place: Pacific Ocean: Monterey Bay | collected... | reverse complement strand
GATATCATCATCGTGGCAGTACCGTAATATCATCCGCGCATACTAACAAAAAAAAATACGGCCAGTTTCAAGAAGATTATCATCATTATTATTGTGAGTATTGCAGGCAACCCCTTTTTTCAAAATGCACCAGCTCGGTCCCCAGCTTTAGCGTGAGCTAAAACAACCGGTAGTAGACCATTAGAGATTTAGTGTGCCTGTTAGAACTTTTTAAGTTCTAATATTTTTTATCACTTATTATGTATTCCGATGAATTTTTTCGAGGCTGTTAAATGCACCTGCAGTAAAATTTTTCTGCGGCGCGTGATGTATTAATAATATCAAAATATTGATATTACCATCGTTTTATTGATGCTACTTCACACACCCGAAGAACCAACTGGGTAGTCCCCATTAGGGACTAGTTTCCTACCAATTCCTTCATAATAATTATTTTCGTTTTCCCCTAGACCATAATTTCAGACAAGAAAGTAAGAGCTATATTTTTCAAAAAGAATCATATCATCCCCGCGTCAATAATCATCACAATATCTCATAGTACATTAATTATATTGCGCAGTTTTTACTCAGAATCAAATCAGAGAGACGTATTATACAGAAACAAGAAGACATTTTTCGTATTATATGAATATAATTATTATACATCGTATATTAAATATAGACATTTTTTCGTATATTATAGACATTTTTCGTATTATTCTGTGCATATATTATACATCGTATACCCCATTTTTTTCATTGAAATGCATAACCAGACTGAGCAGGGGAACGCGGTGTAGACACATTCCGTCCAGCAGAAATGAACCTGTTAATATTTTAAATGACAACCCTTTTTTGAACCGAGAGAGATGTTATAAGTGATGATCTTTAGCGGTGATATTATTGTAAGTGGTCCTAGGCTATCCTGTGTGTGTGTGTGGTATATTCATCTTCATCAAAAATACCTAAACAAAAGAGCGGGAGACCGGATAAAATGTTTACAGCTCTACGAGTTGTACTGGACTGGACAATGTGTCTTGATATGTGACAATTTACATGATGCAATATCTTTTTCAAACATCTGTCACATTGAATATCGGATTAAGTTTCGGTTTCTGTAGGTTATTCGTCGTATTATTTCCCCCGGGTTTTTTACAGTGCCAACGAAGTTCACAACGCATATTTTAATGAAAAATTATTGACTATCTCGCAAAATTGAGGATTTCCAAAAAAAAAAAAAAATATTCTCTGTTTTTCTTCAGATGCTATCTGGAAACAGCAATTGTTTTGCAGTATTTTTGAAATAGTATAGATTTGTACAGTTGGTTGAAATTGTCTTCCACATAATATAGAGAGATTGGATTATTATTGCTCTTCTACAACCGATAATTCTTATCTTATATCAAACCAAACCAGGGGTCTCAGCGTCCCGTAGTAAGCGAACAACAAATGAAAATTTCAACATCGAATCCATTCATTATTTCACTATCATACATAGAATGGTGAAAACCTGTATTAAGCGCAACACTAACAGCTTAGTTGCGTTTGCTTCATATACATACATTATGGTATCATTCTATTTTATGATAATTATTCGACCAACACACTGCAAATTTTGTGGTGCTATTCGAACGAACACCTAGTAGTTCACATTGCTCCTGCTTCCGGAACACCTAGTTCACATTGCTCCTGCTTTTGAGCAAGTATTGTTTGTGTTTCATATTTTATTATCTAAAAATTGCAATGGCCTTAGTGGTCTTATAGATGTCGACAGATTACTTTCGTGCTGCTCTCATCAAGCGATTCATGGGGCATCTTAAACAAAAAAAAAAAAATCAGCGTCGGTAGAATCCCACGCGTCAAATGTAGAAAAAAACGTGGCATGGCGCACTTGTTGTTCTCTCCGAAAGTCTATTATCGTCATCCAGAGCGGTGTCTAGCGAAGTACCTCCGAGCTAAGAAGTGTCTAGTTCGACCGCCGTCTGTCACCGATAATTAATAATTTACACCCGAATAATAACCATATTGATATAGGAACGAGTCAAGTGTATTTTATGAACGAGTGTATTTAATATGGACGGGAAAAGCCTGCGGGCGTATGCGGAAGTTTGTCAGAGATTTTGTGCATAACAGCCCGTATTCACCATAAGGTTCCATGACTTGAATATGGTTCTACCCGGCATTTTTTTTTTGCCGGCGATGATATTAATACAACGCTCTCTTAATAGAATGAAAATATGCCTTCTTCGAATTTACACCAAATGAAAAGCTTATTTTCCATGGCTGTTCATGTAATTTGTTGTGGCAGTACGTAGGAGTAGCTGCAGTAGCAGTCGTGTGAACTGAACTTGTAGTGGGTGACATGAAGAACAACTACAAGGGCCAACGAGTGGGTCCCGTGGACCAACTTGTGGGTCCAGCGGTTGCGTGGAAGAATCTCAAGAAGAAAAGGAGTAGTAGCGTGGAAGGAGGCGATCGAAGAGGAAACAACAATATTTGTGTTGGCGGAAGAGGCCCGAAAAGTCGCAAACCCCGAAAGTCGAAGGGCCCCTTAATAAAATGGTTCTTCTCTTCCTCTATCATTTTAATAATTTCCGTGGCAATAATAATACCACTAACCAAAATAATAACAAATCGTTTTTTGAAAGAACCCAGACGGGCCAAGTGGCCACTTTTTGATCTCATCATCAACTTCGGCGAAGTTGGAGAATTTTGGAACCTTTCCCCTGGTAACCCCTTGGTTTTTTTTGCGGAGGCGAAAGTATTGGTAGCAGCTGTAAAAGAAGAAAAAGTGTCTAAAGCCGAAGAAGGTGAAACAACTGAAAGTGAAGGAGTTGTGTCGTCGCTACAAAATGTTGTGTCGCAAACAGATGAGGAAAAAGCAAAGAAAAGAGCAGGCGAGGCGCTTGCAAAGTTGCCTGAGGGACTGGAAACGAGCACGATGGAGAAGGAGCCCATTCGCGCGGATTTACGGTTCACTATATGTATTTTAGGCTCCTAATAAATGTGTATATTTATTGACCCCTTTAGTTTATCACAACAATCATATGTAATATTTTAAATTAAATGTTCATATTTAAACATTTAATTCAATTCATCCCTTTTCCTCGTAGGTACTACTCAATTCAAATGATAAGGTTGATGTTCACGAACACAGGCGAAGGGGGTCAGACGTGGGTTACCTGGGCGGCCCGCTGCGCGGCCGAGGGCAAGTTTCTGTGCCCTTTGAATCGCTATTGCGAGACCCCCCAGGGCGATTCTTCTGATTCGGAAGCAGGGGGCAAAATTTTGAAAAAGGATTTCCCGAAACTGCGGGACCCGAAAAAACCGGCCAACGACGGCAATATTACTTTTTTTTTGTATATTATATAAATTATTTTCCAAGAGCTTTTCCAGTATAATTGAATATTATATGTCCAAAAAATGCATGTCCGAGTGGGGGGGCCCGTCGCGGACGAATAATATTATAGTATAGTCTATTATCTAAGTAATATGGCAACAAAAAAAGGTGGCCTGAACCGCGAGGTGTGGGCTCCCATCGGGGACGAAAAAGACCGCTATGTGAAACTCGTGGGCCCCCAAGTCTCATGTTGTCCGTTATTAGGATATAGACATAATTGTCCGGCATAGACATAATTGTCCGGCATAGATATCTAAAAATATTTTCTATTACATCATCGTATTAAATATGTACAAACAAAATAACTATCTAATACACAAAATGCGACTTACTTACTAGGGCAGCACGCCCGACGACGTCTGTGCGACGGAAAAGTTCTCGGAACAGGCGCTGGTGACGGCCGCGCGTTGCTGCGCGTGGCAACCAAGTATTGTGGACCGGGAGTGGGCATCTGGAAACAAAAAATGGGCGCACGCCTCCGAGACTGCCCAAATCTGCGGCGCCGAGAATCAGGATGTGAAAGCCTCCGCCACCACCACAAAACTTGCTAGTAGCAGTAGCAGTGCTATTGCGGGGCCCGCCAGTGTGAGTGCCACGGGGCCTACAACAATAGTGGAAGGAACCGCGGGGCCCCCCACAGGAGGAGCCGCGGTCGAACCTTCTTCAGGTCCTCTTGCAGGAAGTGGTCCTAATGATGATATAATAAGGGGCCCAGTCGAAGAAGAAAAGGAGCTTAATAAGGCCCCGAGGAATAGTGTTTCTTCTTCTTTAGTTCAAGAAGAAGAATTAATAAGAAGTGGGGACCCTAAAAAGCAAAGAAGAAGACTCGGTAATTCAGATAATAAGGTAAAGAAGAAGTCCCTGCTCCAAGAGGAGGAGCCTGAAGATGTGGAGAACAACAAGAGAACCAATAAAGCCACGAAGACGCAGGAGAAGACGGGAGAACTGCTCAAAAACGACGATGAAGATGATCATGATGAGGAAAAAGGAGGAGATGTCGATGAGGTGGGCGGGTGTTCAGAGGACTTCGGACAGGTCCGAACTAGACTCTAGAGCATGTTGTTGTCAGGCCCCTTGAGGTATCTTTCTTAGCCAAACCACCCTATCAACCACAGTACCTTAACTGCTCATATAATACGAGTTCACCCACCAGAAATCACTATCCGACCAACGAGGAGGTTTCTATCAACGATCTACGCACCCAGCGTTGCGTGCATACCACGAAATTATGTAAAAGATAGGCCTCATATAGCAACATGAACTAGGTCCGAACCCCACTGGAGTGCACGCCGTTCACGACCGGCTGCTGCCGCCGCTCCGTCATGTGGTACATGCTGGGCAGGGAGGAAGGTAGTCTTTTGATAATATTTTAGTCACTTTTTTGTATTAGCTTCCTTAGTGTATTTCCTAATAATGTGTGAAATCAATATCATACATGTCATAGAAGATAGACGTAAAGATAATGTTCTGGCCAGTATAGTATACAACAATCATGGGACGACCCGCTGTGTTGATATTTTATATAAAATATGGCAGCATTTTATCATAAATTAAGGGCACGTGAAAGTCAGTGACTGCCGCGAAGAGTGCCGCCACACAAAGAATTGCAGGTATATAGTTGATTCTCATTTTTTCGAGCTGCCTTCTTCCACACGCAGAATTGCAGGTATGCTTATTTATTAGTTAATATTAAAATTTATTAACAACAATTTTTATAGGTACACGACGTTCAAGAAAGCCACGAAGTCGGAATGCATACTTTGGGACAAGTGCCCGCATTTGCTGGATTTTCCCCAAAATTCAAAAGAGTACAAGAGGTGGGGGCGGCTGTCCCAAATTACCACTCCGACAAAAACGACCAGCCCTATTGCGATCCAAACCACAACAAGTACCACGATGAACATGAGGTCGCTTGGCCGTAGTAGTAGTTTTACGACAACAACTACGACTCTAGTACTACAGAAAAAACGAACTTCCCTAACTGCTACGACTACTACTACAACAAAAAAGAAACTAAAAAAAGTTCATGAAACAACACAACTACAACAAAAGCGGGCAGTGAGTGTGACCAGGACCCTGGCATCTTCTTCTACTACGAAAAGTTCGAGTACTCGCAGTAGTAGTACAACATTCACAGCAACGACGACGACATCGTACGATGATCTGTCCAAGGACGATGCGGAGGAGCTGGATCGTGAGGGTTTGTTTACGATCGTCAAGAAGACGATGGTTCAACAAAACGACGATGGTTCAACAACAGACGAGTCTTCTGAAATTAATCAGAATGAGAATGCGGGGGGGGTCGGAATGCGAGGAAAGATGAAGACAGGCTCCATGTTTCGCACCGTGCCGAAAGAAGATCTTGTTCCTCCTGTGAGAGAAGCCGAAGAAGAATTGCCAGATGAGAAAGGAACGGTCCAGGATTTACGGGGTCAAGGAACATCCTCCTCAGGCTCCGGCTCATCATCACCGCGATCAGCGACTCCGCAACTTCTACCGGAAGGAGGATCTTCTACGCAACTGGGAGGAGCCTCTGCAGTCGCAGAGGAGGGGCCCGAATCAGAATCTTCTCCCGGCTCTTCGCCGGCCGCGTCAGGGCCAGGGGCCGGGGGGCCCCTCCTCTCTATTAGGGAAGAAAAAGAAGAAGAGTCGGGCCCCTCTGCCTCCTCGAGGTCGGAAGAGGAGGGGGCTGCTGGCTAGGTAGCTACTAGCACAGTAGATAGAAGATAGTGTTACTGAAGAAGAACTTTAAATTATTAACTTGCGCAGCTAGTATACTATAGATTTACAGCTGAGTAAGTCATGCGCAATTTATACAGTCATGGGTAGTGTGGCGAAACGGTAGTCATCGAAGATGATATTATTTAGCTGCGCTACGGACAAGAATTATCCAGGATATTGATAATGTGTTGACCCCCTTTGTTTGATTATCGAAAGCGTTTTATTCTGGTATGTAATATCAGGGTGTCCGTCGACTCGTACAGTATTTTCTTCCTCTCTAGATAAAACAAGAACCGCTATTATAAGTTATTCGTATGAATTTAGAAGAGCTAGCTTTAAAAGCTTCTCTCCTAGTGTTTTTTTACATATTATAGTTCCCGAGCGCGATGAGCCTCAAGTTGGCTATCTTCTCAAATTTCGTTAACAAATTATGCCATGTATGCACCACCGTGTGTTGAAAATTGAGAGGAGGCTACAGAGGTTTTTCTTCGCGACTGTTCGTTTCGGAACTGCAACAACAGCACCGAGACCTGGGTGCGAGGATGTCCGCGACGTGAATTGCGGACGGACCCAGAACACATTAATCGTTGGGACGAAGACCTATACTATAGCATAGAGGATAATTTTGTTTGGTTGGGACGCATTTGTTTGGTTGGGACGCCAGACAATCACAATCATGGTCATTGTCAGATTGTCAGATTGTTGGTCATTGTGATTGACCCCTCACGTTTTTTTGACTATATTATAGTCAAAAGTAGGTGTAGTGTAAGGGAAACCTAAAGTATAACCAAAGACGTTAATATCCAGTAAAGTATCCTACGGTCGTTGGTTGAGGTTGAGGTTGCCGCAAGCTCTTAGTAGCAGCATGAAGTTCAAAAAATGAAAGGATATTATATCATTCATGTGTAGTACCATATACCGCATTTAGACGTATCTATAATACGTTCATTGTTGCGACAAAAAAATGAAAAGTAGTAATATATTTGTATATACAATATATAATTGGTCTACTACCTAGGGTCCCCAAAAATCCCCGTACAATTTTTTTTAAAGCGAGTAAACGCCACCAACGACCTCGTAGCATAATAGTTATTACATTATTTTTCGTATTATTTGATTTATTTGAAGATTCCACCCGGCTCGATGGTCTCTACATCTGTGTGCATACACAAAATGTGCCCCGAAATTTGCGAGGCATAGTCAATAATAGTGGGTGGCGGCATCCTCCATCCAGCTCCGGACACCCCTATACTCACTCCCATCCCCGGGAATGAGCAGCGCTAATATGCAGAAAGTGGCGCCCAGCGAGGAGCCTATAGATGATGGTGCCAACAACACCCGCTCCCCGGGTGATGGTACCAACAACAACAGCCCCGAGGAAAGAGTCGCTGTTCCACAGGATCCCGCTTTTGCCACAGGTAAATCCCAAGACGGCCGGGGTGGTTCGTCCCCCGGCCCCCCCGGGGGGCCCAATAGTAATACGGTCGGCGATGAAGAAGAGTCGCGACGCCCGCCAACCAAGGAGGAGGAGGTCGTTTTGGGTTCCCCCGAACCCCCCGTAGCCTCCCCTGTCCACCCGGCGACCGGCTCAAAAGATGCTTTTCCTCCAGAAGAAGAACCTCTGTCATTTTCTGTGCCGCCACTCACTGGGACCATGGCTAAAGAAGAGAGGAGACCTCCGGAAGAAAGAGGAGAAAATGACGAAAATATTAAAAGAGTGTCCGGTAGTGGAAACGAGATCAATGATCATGAGTCCCCGAATAGCGCGGGGAGCGGAAAAGCTGCTTGGGGAAAAGCGATCACCACAGTCGTTCTAGAGAATACACTAGCGGAGGGAGGTGATACTAATACTAGTCCTAGTAACAACCCAAATGGTAACAACCTTGGCCAAACAAGTACTACAAATAAAAAGAAAAGCCGTTTGGCCAATCTGAACCAATCCCTCTTCGGAGGAGGGGCCCCACAGCTCTCCTCCCCACAGCACTCCAAGCAGAGCGATTCTTCGAAGAATACCGACAGTAACCGCTTGATGAAGAAGTGGGCGGCCGCAACGAAAGCAACGCAAGTAGCCAAAGGGAATTTGGATGAAACGCGGCGGACCCGGGCGGGGAACGCATTGGCCAACGAGGGCTGGACCGCGTTTCTGAGCGGCGCCGGCGCGTTGGGCGACGGCCGCGCGGAGGCCCAGATGATGATCTCGCAGAAACTAAAAAAAGCCGAAGAAGAGATGCGCGACATTTCCCTGGAAGAGCGCAAATTATTCAATCAAACCTGGCGCGATCAAAGGGGCTTTGGTACTGCAGTCAGTATTTGTGAACTATACCACATGATAGATACTGTATACTATAGTGTGAAATCTCTCATCATCCCATATGATCCATTTTGCCTGATCTAGCCTCCCATCAATCTTTAATAGACAAGTGTAGCCGAAACAATATTTAATACAACCAATGACACTGCAGGGCCCTTGAGCCAAAATACCAAAATGGCTCCATTGCTTAGACTACATAATTACTGTAGGAGACTATACTATAGTATCTATCTATAATTTTTTACCCTTGTTGAGCTATAGTATGTATTCTACACAATCTTCCGACCCTAAGTACTATCAGGGTATTATTAATTGTTTTATTATATTTTTTACCTGTTCGTGTCACAAATTATGATATAAATGATATAGGTACCTTCTGGTCGAAAATTCCGATTCTTCATCCGAACTCGCGCTTGTCACTGGGCTGGCAGATCGCGATGGTCCCCCCTAGATCATGTTGTTGTCAGGCCCCTATGAGTGTCTACCAAGCTAGCCTAGCGTACACAGTATCCTGATTTTCTGTAACAATTCCAGTCGTCATGAATCTTTATCCGATCAAAGAACATCCTCTATCAATGATGTACACACTTGGCGTTGCGTACATACCACGAATGTATGTGGAAGCTAAGCCTCTCAACAACATGAATTAGGTCCCCCCGCTCTTGTACATCGCCTCCATCCTGCCCTACCGATTGACCTTCCACGAGTTTCGCGTGCGGTCGCATACGGAAAGTGACGACCAGTACAAGGACCCCAGTTTTTGGGTGCCCTTCGACATTCTCGTGGACATCTTGTTTTGGATGGATTTGTGTTTGATGTTTATCACGGCTTATTTCGACAAGAACGGCCTCCTCAAAAGCGATCCCCGCGACGTGGCGTCGAATTATTTGAAAACGTGGTTCGCGATCGACTTTATCGCCTGCTTGCCCCCGGAGGCGTTCGGGGCCGGAAATTCCAATAAAACCGGCCGCCTGGCAAAACTGTACCTTTTTTTTTGTAATTATTTAAATATTGTTTCCATTCTTCATTTTTCCTGGAAAAAAAACATGGCATGTACATGCAACCACATTGGATGCATATTTAATTAATACAGAGCTTAATACGGACATTAAGAAATGTTTGGGGAGTGTTATCGTTATAATTATGAAAAAAATGAGGTACCGCTTGTTCCGCATCTTCAAGCTCGTGCGGTTGCGAAAAGTGAGCCACCTGCGCGAGGCCTTCCTACGCGTGAAACAAACCCCGCCCGTAGCTATGGTCTATTTAATATTGTTCTCTATTTAATTACTAGCTAAAATTGATGTATTATTCGATGAGCCGGGCACGAAGAAAGTTATTAACATAACAATCCGGGGGCCCCTCATCCGACAGGGCCATATTTAGTTGCAATCAACATATTATATCTAAATGAGTGATACTTAGCTGTGATGAAAAGTTAAAAAAAAAGATCTACGCGACGCTGGGAGAGCGTACGCCGGCCATTTTGACATTTACCTTTGCGACCTCCATGCTCGCCCATTTGTGCGCCTGCGGCTTCTACATGTGCGCTTCCTTCCACAACGCCGACCGGGAGGAAACCTGGGTGTGGCAGGATCGGGTGGACGACCCGAACGTGCAGCCGTTGGTGGAACGGCCTCCGGCGGCGCACTGGAACCGTTCTTTGTTTTTTATTTTTACTGTTTTCACGACGGTGGGCTTCGGGAACGTCGCCCCTTTTACCCCTGTCGAGACCACCTTTACGATCTTCCTGATGCTCATTGGGGCCTGCGTGAACGCCATCGTCGTCTCTGAAGTGTTGGGGGTCGTTTCCAAGCAGAACGCCGTGGAGAAGGACTTGCGAAGCATGCGACAGACGATCGGCGCCTATTTGGCGCGGTTGGGGGTCCAGAACGCCATCTACGAGGACAAGCTGATGGCGACGGCGGAAGTGCACACGCGCAACAAGTATAGTGACATGGAGGGCCGCCCGATGAAGGATCTACCCACGCAGGATTGGGAGGGCTTCTTCAAGGTGTGCGCCCAGAGTCCGCCCCACGTTTTTGAGCCTATCATCCTAAAAGCGCACCACGGGTTGATTGGAAAATCGGCGTTTTGCCGTGCGCTGCACATGTATTACTATAATGTTAAGTTGTATATTATATTAGTAATTATACAGTATGAACTCCGATCTGTCACTCTACAGTTCCTAGACTAGTAGCTGTCGGACCAGATGTTGCGCGTACATCTCACTAAATCGTATTATAAACGTATAAGTTATTAAAAACCTAAATGCCAAAAACCAGGGACCCGACGGACGCGAAGTGCGTGATCTTTTTGACCTTCCTGGAGCGTTGCTTCTTCCCACCGAACGAGTTACTGTGGGAGGTGGGCGACCAGGCGGAGTATCTCTACATCTTGAGTGCGGGCACAGTTTCCTACATCGCCCTGTGCCACGAGGTGCACGGCGGCATTCCGGGGACCGGGATTTCGCGGAGGTTCGGGTTTCCCATGTACCCCTACGTGTTGTTCGGAGACCGCAACTATGTGGGCGAGCATGAAATGCTTTTTCCAAGGTTTCATTTGTTTGTTTTTCATCATGGGGTATAATATATTGCATATATGCAAGAAGTCAATTGAAGAATAATAATTATCCATTGAATCAGTTCGTAATATATGTATATACGTACAACTGAACACTCTGCATAGATGGTGATAAGTATTGTGTTTTATATATGATGATAATATAGTACGAGGTTGCGCCAGACCACCTGTCGCGCCGAAACGTGGATCGAGGCGTTTCGAATGAGCCGGACCAACTTCTACTTGCTTTCAACGTATTACTCGCAGGGCTTTGAGAACCTGAAGATCCAGGCCATGCAACGCGAGCAGCGGCGGCTGTACTATTTGAAAATGCTGAAGCAGCCCCAGGCGGTGGACGACGTGGCCGCGACGCGCATGCAATTGCAGTTTCGAATGCTAATGAAAAACCGCACTGTACTCCGAAACCGCGAGAAACTCAGAAACAGCAGCAGCGGTCAGAAGAAAGATTTTTTTAGCGAAGAACATGGTGGTGCCAAAGAAGACTCTGAAGTGGCCCCCCCCGAAAAGGGGCGGGCCCCCGAAGGCTCCAATCAAACAGGCAGCCGCAGAAGAAGTGCTGTGAGCTGCCAAGAACTCGGAGTAGAGCCGCAGAAGACTCCAACTGGAAACTTCAGTGTGCAAGGGTCAGAGTCAGAGCTGAGCGAAGTGAAAAGGGTGGAACAGAAAGTGGAGAAAATGCGTATTGACATTGACAAGCGCCACCACGAGCAAATGCGCTTATTACAATTAATCGTGCATTGCACCGCCAAAAAAGAGGGCGATAATGAGAAAAGCTAGCTATAGTATAGTTAGTAGACACACTATTAATAACAATATACGGCCTCTCTAATATACTATAGTCTTGTCACTCTAAATAATATTCATCTTCTCTAGTATTAGTCTTCTCTCTAGTAAGTATTCTCTAGCTTGGCTAGAGTAGTGTTCGATCGACGTATTCATCTGTATTGAAGGATGATTTCATCAAATTTTATGCATGAATAGTCGTGATGATTGTTAATAAACTAGTGAGAAGTAATACGTGCTTCTTGTGTCACCCACACACTAACTAACATCATATTAACAACATTCGTTCTTAAACAACGATGATCGCTCTATCTCAAAGCACTAGAGTAGAATGAAGATCCATCGTCAGTATACTATAATATTGAAGTAAAGGTTCTTTTTACTTTTTTTATTCCCGCAGTTTTCCCATACTCAATTAACTAGCAAACAGTTAATATCCATAATAGTTACATATGAAGGCAAGTATGAGCATCAAAAAAGATTGACCAGTATCATCGATTGTCCGTACGCACTAGCTGATATAATAAGTATGATATCTTCCTATAAGATAGAAAAATCTCATTAAATAATATCAAAAACCTCATGCTGAAAACCCATGATAATAATAATTTAATTTTCTCTGCAGATCTCAAAGAAAAAATTGATTGATTGTCACCCGCGGTATTAGCTCGTATACTATTTAGATTTATAGTTCAAATTTGGCATTATTATTTTATTTGAAAAACAAGTCACAAGCACCCTCCTAGGGATTTATTTTGCCCCCTCCTCATTTCGACTACATGTTTCTTTTTGTTTCCAGCACTCAGGGTGTGGATATTTGTCTAAGTGGGGCCCGTCTAAATTTTCGTTCAAAAAGATGCAATCTCATTTCTTATGGCCCAAAGCGGCCCAGAAGAAGCGGAAGCGGAAGCCATTGAGTGAGTTTTTTTCCTGTGATCATCTTCGGTCAGATCGACTTTTCAGCTTATAGAATAATTGTTCGCTCCGATCCTCATTGTATCATGTATTGTATTATCTCCGGTTTGCATTTTCCGGTTTCTCCGTGTACACGACGCCCTTCCTTCTAATTACTATAATAGTATTTTTTCAGACCAATATTAACTATATATATTTTTCAGATTGATTGTGAGTGCGTGCCTCTAAGTAAACAAGTGTTAGCCATATCGGTCCATCCTCGTTGTAAAGACTCTATCTGCTTCGGCGGATTAATAGTCAAATCGACTAACCATCCTCATTCTCATGAGTTCCTTCGCACAAGTTTCTTTTTGGTGGCTATGGTGATGTTGTCATGATTTATTGTATAATACCAATACTAGTATTATGTAATGGATCATAATAGTATACCAAAATGCAGGGGCTCGTGCCAGGGGTCGTGTGGCGGGCAACAATACTATATGGTAGTATATTAAGAGTAGGCTACTAAGTAGAGTACATTAATACAGGATGCTCTTCCCTCCCATCTCCTTCAGCGACAACAATATTTCTGGCGGAGCCTCTAATATTGCAACGATGGGTCCCGCGGACGGAGCGGTGTGCCCGGGGGGTGCCTCTGCGCCGCTTAGCGGCTCGTGTGCCCGCCTCGCGGAAGACTTACATCAAGTTTTTTTTTCCAATATTGTATCTTTTCATGCGCGATAATAATAGTCTCATACGCTCTAGTGTCTCTCGAGAGGAAGGAGCTATAATATTTACACTAAGGGCCTTAGGCGAGCAGGCTGCAGCATTTCTTGCTCTATAAACGAATATTATCGTTCTAATGCAAATAATTGAAGAAAGTGTTCATCACGGCCTAATAAATGTGACTGACTACAGATTGTAATAAAATATAATATATTAAATTCTCCAGGCCGTGAATATAATTTAATATTAATGTTGGAGAAAGAAAAAAAAAAGGTCTTCCAGACGATGCAGGACCAATTAGCTTCTATCCAGAAGGACAGCGGCGAAGCGGCACAGGCCGTGAGCAATTACAGTTACGCGATTTTCCACGCAATCGAGGCCGCCCGAGAAGAGGCCCACCGCGAACTGGACGCACACACCACTGGGGGAAGACAACAACAACCACACAGTGGGGTGGCTGCTGAAGAAGAAGGTTTTTCTTTTTTCATGTTTTTCATTTTTTTTCAAAAATCGAATCGTGTACGTGTCTTTTTTTATTTGGAAGAGCGATCTCGAGCGAAGCGTGGAGTGGTTTACGAGCGCGATTTCATATTGGGATCCCATCGAATTTGGTGAAGCCCGACCCCCCGAATCACAACCTGAAGCAGAGGCCCAGCGCCTCACTAATAGCAGCAGTATTTATTATCAATATATTATTGAAATCTTCTTTACTATAGTAACAATTATGAATTTTACTAGTAAGTTGAATTTTAGTAGTATTATTCCTGAAGAATTATCATCTCTACATTATAATATAACAAAAAAAAAAAGAACACCAGCACCAACTGGAAACGGAAAGCGACCAACTGTCGGTGGGATTGGCGATCTGGGAGTTGGCTCATATTCTCCTCCTTGACGTGGAGGCAGTCTGGATGCGGCCCTGCCTCTTGACGAAATGGTTTTTTCCTATACTTAGTAAGTATAGTATATGCTAATTCTTGCACTCTTCTGCGTATATACGCAGGACCCAGTAAAGTACCCCCCCTCCAGTAGCGGCCCGCCAGTAAGGGCCCCCCACAGAAGTGGACCCCTTGTTTGCGCGGAAACTAGTGCGTACGCAAGCAGGCGGGAAACGTTGAAGGCGCGGGGGGACAGTACTAACTGCGTCCCGGTTGAGGACCCCCTGCAGTTGCGGACCCCGAGTACAGTTGCAACTATACTAATGTTTGCATGCACAAAAAATGGGGGGGGCGCCGCCCGCCCGCCACCTCAGTTTCCACGAAATTATGCGCAGCAAAAAATCTGCCAAAAAAAAGTTAGTATAAAGGGGGTACAATCTGGGTCCCGTGTATACACAGTAGTTGTACATATAATAATAAGTAATAATTTTATGATGTGAAATGCGAAATGGAGGAAGTCGCTTCTGGAAGATAGTCTAGTACGGGTGTCGCGAAAAACAGGTCAAAAACCAGATGTTATATTAATAAGTATACAGGATTCTTTCACGCGCGGGCAAGGCCCGCGCGGGGGAAGCGCCGCTTAAGAAACAGTAAACACAGAGTCAGGAGACTTTCAAGTTATCGTATTATGGATTCTGGAATTTTGATTCCGGAATTAGCACTGTAACCGTCTTGGAACCTTCCTCGTCGTCGTCAAAAAAATATAGAATTATAAAAGGTACATCCGCCATTACTTCATGGATGAGTTGGCAGACGCGCAGACGCTACTCAGCTATTCGGACGCGGACCAAACGAAATTATTCGATTTGGCCCTCAAGCTGGCGCAATTGGACTGCAAAGAGGAGGTTGTCCTAATACAATACATTTGATACTTTGATTCATTTTTACAGCCCCCGGGGGGGGCCCTGAGAATTGTCCGGCGATGAGGTATATAATACTTGCTTAAACGGTCAATACAAATATTCATAAATCAAATGTAAATCTATAGTCAATGAGGTAACCGAGATATACTGTTGAAACTGAGCGATC
>Ga0099797_101068_pt1 | contig 15374 bp, 13 predicted proteins | sample Uncmet_Sort48C_1_FD_89871 | JGI IMG/M metagenome (GOLD analysis project Ga0099797, IMG submission 89871) | Marine eukaryotic communities from CALCOFI LINE 67, Pacific Ocean - C012_Sort48C_1 | ecosystem: Environmental > Aquatic > Marine > Oceanic | place: Pacific Ocean: Monterey Bay | collected... | reverse complement strand
GTTTTCAAAAATCCATTGAAATTCCCGTCGTTGCTCGGGCGTACTTTAAAACTTTTATTAGACAAGGTTCCAACATATGCATTCGGACACGAAGCTGAACGTCAAGGACGCTAAAGACGCAACAAAAACTGGCTAATTCGGCGTCTCCGCGACCCGACCCCAATGGAAGACGTGCCGGACCAGGCATCTTCTTACCCGAGGAATCCTGGGAATCAACTATTGGGTTTTTGCACATACTCGAAGGTGTGCAATAATCCTTCCGCCAGATTTAATAATCCTTCCGGCTGGCCTGGAGGGTACCGGGCCCGGGCCCGGGCCCAAAATTGGTGCGCGGAGCGCCCCCGGGCCCGGGCCCCGGGCCCTTTGGTCCCCATGGGCCCCATGGGCCCCATGGGTCCCATGGGCCCCATTTGCCCAATGGGCCCCTTGGGCCCCTTGGGCCCCATGGGCCCCATGGGCCCCATGAACCCCATGGGCCCCATGGGCCCCAAGGGCCCCTTGGGCCCCATGGGCCCCAAGGGCCCCATGTGCCCCATGGGCCCCGGAAGGATTAATAAATCAGTCGGAAGGATTATTGCACAACTTGGAGTAATAGCCCTATGCAGAATGCATGCCATTTAGTAGCAGGTACCGAAAACTGCTCATACGCATGGAGCAGAATGCCAACCCTGCCTTCTCTGATAACCAGTCCACCGCTGATAACTCTGAGTCCGCCGGCGAAGGGTTGTCAAATAGTAGTTAATGGGGTTTAATACTAATGGGGTTTAATTAAAATGGGGATTAAACCCCATTTAGATTAAACCCCATTAATGGAGAATATATAAGGAATATGAGAAGGAATATATTCTAATGAAATAGACAGAACAAGGGGAGCGCGGCCTTCGGCCGCGCCCCCCTTGTGGTGTCAATCAAATTAGAATCTCTTCCTTCTCATATTCCTTATATATATTTCCATTAATGGGGGTTAATCTAAATGTGGTTTAATTCCCATTTTAATTAAACCCCATCAATATTAAACCCCATTAACTACCTTTCAAGAAAATGGGTCACCGAAACTTGTATTTGAGTCCACCGTCGACTCTCAGATTCCATTTTAGTTGTATACAAAGACACCTTAATACATATACATATATAAACACCAAAGCCCCCCCTCCACCATTATGGGTTCCATAACGGTGGGGTGCCGCCGAAGGCGGCACCCCACTGTAGTGGAGGAGGCAGCGGAAGGCCGCCTTCATAATGGTGGATGGAAAACTAATCCCTGATCAAGACTAATTGTATTGGATGGAGTCCACTGTCGACTCTCTTGACATGATTTGGGCGGCCGGAAAATCGGTCACCGAAAATTGTATTTGGAAATATAAGGTGGATTCTGACAATCCACAGTCGACTCTCAGATCCCACCGTGGATTCTATATGACAAAATATGTGGATGGTTTTCAGACACTTTCTTTAGCAACGGTGCATTGCAGGGTCCTATACATTGTTTCTTAAGAGAACGGGTACTTGGGCTAACTGATTTCAAATCTGGTGCACCCGAGACTGTAGCCCAAGAGACGGTAGCCTAAGAGACTGTAGCTTAACGAGTCAGTGGGCTAACTGATTTCAAATCTGGTGCGCGCGAGACTGTAGTCTAAGAGGCTGTAGCCTAAGAGGCTGTAGCCTAAGAGACTGTAGCACAACGAGTAACTGGGCTAACTGATTTCAAATCTGGTGCGCACGATACTATAGCCTAACGACTAAGTGGGCTAACTGATTTCAAATCTTTTGCGCACGATACTGTAGCCTGAGAGATTGTAGCCTAAGAGACTGTAGCCTAATGACTAAGTGGGGCTAACTGATTTCAAATCAGGTGCGCGCGAGACTGTGGCCCAAGAGACTGTAGCCTAAGAGACTGTAGCCTAAGAGACTATAGGAGCCTAACGATTGAGTAGACTAACTCATTTCAAATCTGGTGCGCGCGAGACTGTAGACTAAGGGGCTTTAGCGTAACGAGTACGTTGGCTATCTGATTTCAAATCTGGTGCTTGCAAGACTGTAGCCTAAGAGACTGTAGCCTAAAAGACTGTAGCCTAACGAGTAAGTGGGCTAACTGATTTCAAAGCCTCTGCCTGCAAAACTGTAGCCTGAGAGACTGTAGCCTCACGATTAAGTGGGCTAACTGATTAAAATTGTTGTGCGTGTGAGACTGTAGCCTACGATACTGTAGCCTCACGAGAAAGTGGGTTGACTGAGTTCAAATCTGGTGCGCGCGAGACTGTGTAAGTGGGCTAACTGGTTTCAAATCTGCTGCTTGCGAGACTGTACCCTGAGAGACTATAGTCTATACGAGTAAGTGGGCTAATTGATCCAAATCTGCTGGAGCGAAGCCGAAGAGACTGTAGCCTAAGAGACTCTAGCCTAGGAGGTTGTAGCCTATTCATAACCCTACAACTTCGTTGTTTAGAGTCTTCTGCCGCAAGGGTGTCATTTTTATAAACCTGTGGGCTTTATCAACCTATGGTGGCTATCATATGACATAAGGGAAAACTTCAAGCATGTGGACGACCGGAGAATGGGTCAGCCCCAAATGTATTTGGAAATCAGATTTGTATTTGGAATTTGGTTGTTTCGGAGAGTCCACGGTGGACCAGTTTGGATCGGTTAGCTCACTTATTCGTTCCACCAGATTTGGATCAGCTAGCCCACTTAATCGTTAGGCTACAGTCTCTTAGGCTGCAGTCTCTTAGGCTACCCTCCACCAGATTTGAATTAGTTAGCCCGCTTACTTGTTAGGCTACAGTTTTTTAAGTTGTGCTCCACCAGATTTGGATCAGTTAGCCCACTTACTCGTTAGGCTACAGTCTCTTAGGCTAGAGTCTCTTAGGCCATGCTCCACTAGATTTGGATCAGTTAGCCCACTTACTCGTCAGGCTACAGACTCTTGGGCTACAGTCTCTTAGGCTGCGCTCCACCAGATTTGGATCAGTTAGCCCACTTCCTCGTCAGGCTACGGTCTCTTAGGCTACGGTCTCGTAGGCTATGCTCCATTAAATTTGGATCAGTTGGCCAACTTACTCGTTAGGCTACAGTCTATTAGGCTACCCTCCACTAGATTTGGATCAATTAGCCCACTTACTGGTTAGGCTACAGTCTCTTAGGCTACAGTCTCTTAGGCTACCCTCCACCAGATTTGGATCCGTTAGCCTACTTACTCTTCCTACTTACTCTTAGGCTACAGTCTCCCAGGCTACGCTCCACCAGATGTGAATCCGTTAGCCCAAATTCCCGTTCTTTTAAGAAGAATTATACAGGACCCTTCAACGTACCGTTGTTTAGGGAATGTTGACTTGGGGAATCGATGCCATCTTGCACCCTACCTTCTTCAAACCCGCGCTCCCTGAAAGAAAACATAATGTGTTCCTATGCTTTCTGTAAGTAAGCATTGAACAAATGATGGTGCGATCAAAAGGCAAACGCTTCTTGAGGAGTGAGCTACATAGGCTTATACAAGAATAGAACCCGGAATTAGGGGGTATAGGGGAGATCTATTATCAACGCGAGTTGATTGTTATAAGTCAGGGCATAACCTTTCACTAATTACACATATATATATATATATATATATTTAGTACGGGCTCATAAAGTTCCTCCGACACCACCCCTTATTGATTTCTGCAGGTTTGAAAAAGAACCCGAGCCTTGCCCTCCATTAGTTTGATTCCAGTATTGGGGATTGACCGCGATTTCATTTTGTCGTAAACCTGTATGATTCGCTCCCCAAGAAGCATTTGCTTCTTGTCGCACCACATCGTTTTCAATGGTTCACAATGAAATCCGGAATTAGGGGTTACAGGGGAGATCTGTTATGAACCCGAGCTGATTGTTATTACTAAATTTAGTGTTGTGCTCACTTACACTTTTTGGAATTAGTTTGGCTTCCAAGGCCAAACAAGGACAATCCAACACCATGCCCATAGATTCTAACGCAATGGACAGAACAGGGGGGGTCCGGAGTTCGGCCGCGCCCCCCTTGTGGTGTCAATAATATTTGAATATATGGGCATGGTGTTGGATTGTCCTTATTTGGCCTTGGAGGCCCAATTAGTTCAAAAATCTTTTAAATAAGCCCACCACGAATTTTGGTAAGTGCTATAAGTCAGGGCATAGTTATGAAAGTATTGCAGGACAGGCCTGGCGCTTTGAGCCCATTCTGAAATTTCAATGACTTGGCATTTGCAGGGATATTTTGATATTTTGGCAAACTCAAGTCAAACTCACATTCCAATCACATTTCAGGCTTATAAGGCGAGTTAGACTGCTCCCCCTCAAATGGGAAGATTGCAGCGGCGCCGATGGCACCACCTCACACCAAAACGCAGTTGTGACCATGGCATGGTCATTGTATTTGTGCCAAATTACGTGCGGGTCTCAGGGGCAATTTCCAAAGGTAGTTGATAGGGTTCAAAACTAATAAGTTTGACTTTGAATGAGCATTAAGCCCTACTTAGAGCAGGCCCCATTAAGGGAGAATATATAAGGAATATGGCAATCAATAGATTATAATGCTATGCATTGCAATTGACAGAACAGGGGGCCGTGGCCCCCTGTGGTGGCAATACAATTGGAATCGATTTCTTTCTGTTTTTTCTTCACCGGGAACAAAATTGTATTAATCCCTGGTGGCACACGCTCCACGGGTCCGTGCCTGATCCCGTTTTACAGCGCCTTATCAGCAAACACCTGTGTTGGGTGACCCGGTTTCGGCTCGCCGGGGGGGCGCGCAAACAAACCAGAAAGCAACCACAAGAGAAACGACGAAAACAAATAAACACAACGGACACAAAACGCAAACAAAACGGAAACGAAACGTAAACTAACCAGGGGTGGGCGCAGTTACCCTATGCTCTTGGGTGCTGTTACCCGATGCTCTTGGGGAGAGGAGCCCCTCTCGAGAGAGAAACCTACCTTTACCCATACTGAGGGCTTGGGGCTCGGACAAACGCTGTCCTTGGTCCGCCTTCCCAACGGTAAGGAATAACTAGGCCTATGATCCACATAATCCTTTTATGAGGATGTGTCTTAGGATCGCCTTGTTCGTGTACTCACCTCGAGTTGTTTGTGTGCAGCCCTTGCGATGTTAGGTAACACCCAATGGTCTGTCTGAAAGTGTCGCACAAAAAAAAACAAACATTATCACAATAGCATGTCTATATTGATGCTTTCAGCAGCCCCTGACAAGTCTCGAGTTGGGTCTATTGGCCTGTTCTCAACTCCTTTCCTTCTGCCAGAGAACAAGGCATTCTGGGGACCGCCACAGGACCAGCCCATTGCCCCCCTCCCAATAACCAGTGTTGATGACCGGTCCATGCTGGCACCTCCGATTTTACGCGCTTGGCCCTCAGTATGGGTAATCATTTTCCCGAGTATTTTGCTTACCCGTACTGAATTACGCGCTTGGCCCTCAGTATGGGTAAGCATTTTCCCGAGTTTTTGCTTACCCGTACTGAGGGTAGGTCCAAGCTGCAACCCCCAAATTTACACGGATCCGGTGGTTGTGGTGAATAGTGTTTGCTGTTGGGCATTACTAAATTCGGTGCTGATTGGCCAGTTTTCACATTGGATCTGGGGGGGGGTCAAAGGATGTTAGTGACTATTTGAATGAAATGGAGCTAAGCCAGGTCACTGGAGAAAGTGGGGTGCGGGAGTCAAGAACTGAAAAACAGCAGAACTGGTTGAAAAGGAAAACGATTGACGCTGGTGTTCCCATGTGGAAGGCCCGAAAACGCCATAGAGGATCTTGCACTTGTGTAGATAAGGGTGTGCTGTTGCGATTTGGTAGATGCTGGGGTGAGTACTGTGCCTCTGGAGTCTCAATGCATTACTTTGTGCATCTGCTGCTGGACACAGCCTGGAGCAGGGGATGGGGCCCCAGTATGGGTAAAGATCGATCTCTCTCTCAATAGCCCCTTGATGCCACCACGAGGCAACCGACCAGAAGGGAGGGGAAACGGAAACACACACCAACAACGAGGGCAACGAAGGAAAACAAACACAAACGCAAACAGGGGTGGGCGCAGTTACCCGATGCTCTTGGGTGCAGTTACCCGATTCTCATTTTCTCATATATGATCCCTCAATGGGGTTTAATCCCCATTTGAATTGAACCCCATTCGTGTTAAACCCTATTAATTATTTTCCAACAATTCATACAGTTTCCAATTGTAAATGTGGAACATCGGACAGTGTTATGATTACTCATCCCTCGCTGAAAATATATTTATTCCGCGAATCATAACCTATACTTTCATAAGCTATATTTCATATTTCGTTTCAGTTAACAATCAAAATAATCATAATCCTATAAGGAACAACATAAAGATATTTCTGCGGGATCATCTGATGAGCTACTTAATGGTGTGGTGTCATCGTAGCACAACTCACAATCATCACATGTCGGATCACATAGTGGATCTGACTAGGACGCCTTAGTCCGGGTACCTTGACCCTGTAAACCTTAACCTAATTTAAACTTAAATCGGGAGCAATGAGGAAGCAGGCTCGTAGAGCATACATGACTACTGCACATAGGGAAAGATGAACGGACGTAGTGCGGCCATAAGAGAAAATAAGCCATAATCTATAATTACGTTCAGTGCCTTCCGATTTCATGAATAGGGTTCCTGGTTAACTTTCGGTTTTGCATGCAAATTCTAATCTAGTTGGTCAAACGTTAATCTAAATGCTCGCTGAAGTCCTCAGAGTGTTTCAATAAGCTTCGGTGAAATTAATCATCCTTCCTGGAGTCCTAAAGGGCCTCAGGCCTTGGTCCGGGCCTAACATTTGGCATGGCGACCGGACCCGGGACCCGGACCGCGCCATTTGTTGGTTCAGGGTATGAGTTTTAGGGAAGCAGGTCGCAGGTCCTGGTCCGGACCCAAAATTTGGCATGGCGACCGGACTTTGGCCCAGGGCGGTGCCATTTTCGGCCAGGGCCCGGGGCCCTCAAGAACTCTAGGATGGATCACCAAGCCGTCTTTCTGAGGGGCGAATTGGCGAATCATATTATATTCAGAGAGCTCATTTTTCATTCGGCTCATTTCTACTTTGTCTCATTTGTAATTCGGTGCGCTTTGGGGGGCTGGCTCCTCCCAGATCCCCACATTCAAGCTGGCGGTGCTTCGCCCCCCCCAGATCCCCCCGATGGCGGCCTTAGGGCTGCGATTAAGTCGACGGAATTTGCCGCTTAGGCTGCACATTTCGCCATCCATCTTTGCTAGCCCGTCGGACACCCGACAATGGAGCTCATTTCCAATTCGGCTCATTTCTGACTCGGCGCTGGCGCGCCCAATTAGAAATGATCATTCTGTATACAAACTCATGTACGCATGTGTGGATGTGAGTCGGCGGCAAGCGGGGGGCGCCCGGCGGTCGGCAACGAACTGTCCAACTGGGGAATGGGCAGCATTAGAAATATGGCCTGTTTACTAATTCCGATGGAAACTTTCTGTAGATATTTCTGTCCAGCCAAATCCGAATCTACCTTTAACGCCTCCTCACTTAATGGGCTCATATATTTGATCCGAGCGGCTTTGCTTATTATCTCAGGAGGTTACGGGGCTCTGTTCCTTGGGGTCGTGTTGAAAATTTGTCCATAAGTTGAGGATCAATGTGCAATTTTTCAGAACGAGGTGCAATTTCAAGACAATTATGTGAAGTGGGCTCGGTGGATTGCAGTACCATTTGCCATGTTTGCCGGCAGGAATTGTGACTATAACTTCGATTGACGAACTTCTAACATGTAGCGTGAAATATATGGGAACCGCCGATTCATTCGGCTTGGGTGTTCCTGCTTAAATGGCCCCGGTTACGCGGAGGTAAAATTCGTTTGGGGTTCTTCCGAGTGAGCGCAATTCCTGACGAAGCCCTCGGCGAGTGATACCCCACTCCAGTAGCCCATGGCCACCATTTACATAAATGTCACGAATTTGTTCCAGAATCGACGGTTTGAGCTGAAACTTGGTCCAAATTGATCCGTATCGGTTCAAATAACCATCAACACACAACTAAAACCATTCACAACATTGAAAACAATTGCAAAATGAAAACTTGGAATTTTACCTACGCTTACGTGCCGTTTTTGTTGATTAATTGCCTGCACTGAATTTAGCAGGTCTTGGCAGCCTCCGGTCGATCAAACATGAGCACTGGGCGACTTCGGTATGAGCACATGCCATGTCGACAAATTCTAAATTAGCGTTGCTCTGCGCAAGTGCCCAGGCTGGGGTTTAGTGCCTCCAGCATACTAGCGGCCAGCTGCAGTTGCAACTATGTAGCCTGTACTTCGCCTGTGCAACGTGGGGTCGTCTCCCATACAGGGCAGGGACCTCGTTGGCAAGGCAGTCACATGTTATCAGCCTAGACTCATGGAGGGCAAGCTATATATTATCATAAAATTGAATTCGATAAGTTATCGGGACTGTCCCCGGCACCATTCACAAAACTTTGCCCAGCTCCTGCGGCGAACTCGACACAATTGCGGGCCGGACTGTGTGTTCGGGTTCTGAACATGCAATAACTCGAAAGATCTTTTCATTGCAATGAAAAAGTGTCTTTCGAATTATTGTTTGTTTTCATTGCAATGAAAACGTCGTTCGGATTATTTTCAATGCAATGAAAAAGTGTCTTTCGAATTATTGCATTTTCCTTGTATCATTGCAATGCTGTCCGATAGTTGATTTAGAACCGTATTTTCAATTTACGGTCCTCAGACTTCGGGACCCCCATAGCCCGCTTTCGAGCCATGATCTCATGGTTTTTGCTGCAGGAGCTGCGCAAAGTGGTCGCATATGAGGCCGTTGTTGGCGTGGGATGTTTTTAGTTTCTGATTTTATTTGGAACAAAATCGGGTAGAGTGGATTGTTTTGCATATATATATATATATATATATATATATATATAGATATAGTTCACCGTAAAAATATATATAGATATACCTAGTTGCTTTTTCGGGGCAAGTTTTAAGTGTTTTAAGGTTTTGTTTTGTTTTTTCGTGTTTTCCGGTCCCGGAGCCTTCAAAACAGGCCGGGGACGTGTTTAAATGCATCGGGGATGTGTTTTGCATCGAATTTGCATATGGAAATGCGTAGAATCATTGGAAAATCGATAAGATCCGAACATTTTGGGATTTTACAATTTTGGGAGTTCTTTTGTCAGCCCCTCGGGGAAAATACATTTTCGAAAAATGAACAGCTTAAAAAATATCAAGTTTTTAAGGTACCAAATTACAGCTAGGTATATATATATATATATATATATTTATTTATATATATATATATATATATTTTTTTTTGTTTTTTTGTTACTTAAGATGTATGTATATATGTTTATCTATTTATTTTTAATATATGCTAGCCCCCCACCCACACCCCCACCACCCAGACCGACACATTTTTTATGATTTTACCCTTCTGTGTTGGCCGACAAAGCAAAGCAATCTGGAACACACTGCTGGACATGACTTTTTGCATTCACCTAAGGACACGGCATCACTACGATTGGTGTCCATATATATGGACAAAACTCATTACCTTGACAACTCTCAGGGATTGCTGCCGATTTGCCCGTCGCTGTTCACTGTGCCTGCATGAGCTCACCTGTCTTCAACCAGAAAATCTCATTGCGGTGCCAATGAGACCACTGGCAGGCTCTGACTCGAGCGGTCATCCTTGAAGAGCGCATCTTGAAAGTCCTGTTCTTCAGATACACACGGAGAGTTCGCCAACATCGGTGTACCGCATTTTACAAAGACTTTCGTGCCATCCTTCATTTCGTGGCTGTAGAGTCGGACATGTTTTGGTTTGATCCACACCATCTTGCTAACACGATTCACCCTCTTTGGTTTGTGGACCACATTATCGTGCCAGACCCCTGGGACCTCTAGTTTGTAATCTTTGGCCCCATCGGTGTGTAGTATGATCTTCCTGTCTTTGAAGTGCTTCATGGCAATCTTCTTATAGCCAATCTGTAGAATAGGGCCTGGACCAGGTGCTCGCTTATGTGTTTTCCTCGTGGGCAAGCGAAAGAGCATCAGTGTCTTGTTGTCACCTCTCTCCTGGAAGCCAGCCCATTGTTCAAACGTAGCTGGAGTTGCACTGGTGGCGCCATCAACGATTTCCTTCCTAAAGTCAACTTCGTCACCTTCAGCACCCTTCCACGGCTTGCTCTCACCGAACTTGATGTTTTTGTCTTGCTTCTCCACGCATTCCTTTTTAGGAAAGGCGAGTTTTCGTGACATATCCCCGATCATCTTGTGATTTTTCCCTGTGAGCTTGTGAGCTGTCGCCTTGGCCGATTCACATGCCAAGCAAATGAGGACAGCTGCCTGGTCTTGTAAATCTGGAGCCTGCTTCCCGCCACATGTGCTGAAGACCTTGTGGAAAGCATGAGGCATCACGTATTGCCTGCAAGATTTGCGTCGACACTGATTAGGGAAGCCTCGACTTGAGAAGAACCTGAGTCGTCTAAGCTTGCTCTCGACACAGAATGGGCACGGCTGACCATTCCATTGCTTGAGAATCTTTTCCTTGCGCAGCATGTCGATGAGCTTGCGACCGCTATTCTGGTAAATGCTTTTGAGGGTTTGCGACCACTTGGTGCGTTCAGGGTGCGACTTTTGTGTAGGACTGCCGTGGCGAACATAAGGGATCTTCTGCCAAGCTGTGGTCTTTTGTGGCGCTTCCCGCTTGAGGACATGTCGCAGCTTTCCCATCTTTGGAACAAATGGAGCAGCTTTCGCCTTCGCCATTGCTGTGGCAAAGAAGAGCCCAGGGACCGTACGATTTTCCGCTGTTACTGCTTTGGCCTGAACACCAAAACTGTTAAAACACACAAAACAATATGTGTTAGGCTTCGAGGCCCATGCTGCTGATAAGCCGCTGTATGCATTAATAGTACACACCATGGGAACACAAGCTTAGACATTCAATCCCCAACGAATGCTTCCGCACACAGAAGATCTTACTTGCTTTAAACATCTGTCCGCGGTCAAAACTATGTTATACAAAAGAGGCTTCCGTTGGTGATGCAATGCCCCATTGATGGGAAGATTTTCCCCATTGGTGGGAAGATTTCCCTCGCTTGACCTATCTATGTTCTTCTAGCGACGAGAGAGAGAGAGAGAGAGAGAGAGAGAGAGAAAAATACATGGGGATATAAATTGGATGCAGTACCCAGTTAATGTGTGCGGGATAGCAGAACAAACAAGCATCAATGCAACAACTTCGTCCAGGCACTGCATGCTTTAAGATCCGTGATAACAAGCCGCGGTAAGATTCCTTTCTCTTTGGCACTTATAGCTGGAGCCCCTCGCTCTCACACCTACCCTCCAGCCAAAACTGCTAACGAGCTAGAAATCGAAGTGCCCGACCTGAGGAAACCACACGCAAGATATTCACATCCATCCACCAATGCATGCGCAATCAGACGACGCACCCTTCTCTGCATCGTCCCAGTCATGGACATCGGGGTAATCTGGTGACATGTTAGAACTAATGGTTGTCATTTTGCATGTGGTCTGAGGAAATAATGTGAAATTCAACATGCGGTTGCCGTTATATTTTTGGCCACATCCCATATATAAAGAGAGAGAGAGAGAGAGAGAGACAGAGAGAGACAGAGAGAGACAGAGAGAGCGACAAAGACATGGGGATATAAATAGGATGCAGTACCCAGTTATTGTGTGAGGATAGCAGAACGAACAATCATCAATGCAACCACTTCTTTCAGACACTGCAATCCTTAAGATCAATGATAACAATCCGTGATATGATTCTATTCTCTTTGACGCTTATAGCTGAAGCCTTCGCTCTCGCACCTACGCTCCAGCCAAAACCGCAACGAACTATAAATTAAAGTTCCGGACATGATGGTACCACACGCGAGACATTCACATCCATCCACAAATGCATGCTCAATCAGAGGTCGCATCTTCCTCTGCATTATCACAGTCATGTAGATCTGTGTTCTCTGGGACATCCTCGACATCAAGATCGTCACTATCTGGCATGATTTGATCGCCCTCTCCATCACTGAAGTCACATACATCAAATCGTCACTATCTGGCATGATTAGATCGCCTTCTCCTTCACTGAAGTCACATGAAAGGGTGTTCAGGGTGTCGTCGGTATGAGCCCGAGCCGCTAACAGTTGTGGCGCCACCGGCACAGAGGTCCCAGCGGCCATACCAGCTGAAATCAAGGATTCATGCTCAGCTAATGCCAAGTCCTTCAAATCAGCCGACTTGTGCTTTTTCTTTGCTGGTGATGGAGAGTCAATATCAATCGCAACTCCTTGGCTCATAACAAGAGTCCAGGATAGTTCTGCAACTTCTTCTTGATGACTGCCGGACCTGATGCCTGGCCGAAATCTTCCAACTGCTGCAAGCTTGGGTACTTGTAGATGGTGCTCGGTCGCGGATCGAACATAGTTGGCCCCGAGATCGTCAAGATTGGTGGAAGTGGTCCCCCATATATGCAACTGCAAAGGAAGACCTGCGACCAATCACGCTTCCACTGGAAATCATCACTGTATACGCGCGCATTGGGATTATCCTTGTAAGCCTTGAAAACTGGTTTGCATTCCATGTTGAATCGAGCCGGCTTCAATCCCTTTGGCCAATACCTGAAAGACATTAGTTTGGCCTCTTCAGCCGCAGTGTGCCATAGGACCACATGTGTGGGTTCTGGACACACGACTGTGTGGGTTCTGGCTACCACCGCTACCATGTCTTCTTCGTCATTGATGGATGTGAATGAAGGTTCGATGACAAGTAGGAACTCTCCATGAGATATGCAATTGCTTTTGCCCGCCTGAGCCAAAGATTCCCTCAGAGCTTTCTTCTTAATGGGAGTACTGCAGGCCTGACGATTGGCTCCTTGGTCCTTTGTGGCCGACCCATAACGGCCCCAGATGGTACAATCCTCTTCAGAAGGGAACAGAAACGCCGTGCTAATCTCTGCTGTCTGCTTCTGCAAAAGGCCATCGTTCAAAATGGCTGGGTTGAAGATGGTGACCGGCTCTGCCTTGAAAAAGTCGAAATGCTTTGCTGTGACCAGAGACGGTTGCAGAGCAGTTCGCCCAGCTTCCGTCGTTTCAAAGAACGATTGCTCCATGGCCACTAGCTTGGAGCCGGCGCTTTTCCCAATCCTGCTTTTTCCAAGCCATGTTCCCGTAGCATTGCACAGAAGACCCGAAGGACATCATGGACGAACCAGCCTGCAAAGTCCCTCAAAGTCAACGGCCAGAAAACGATCGTCTTGGTGTCTGCCTCCCCCTAGCATAACTGCTAAGAGCTTGACACATTGGCCTCTGGCCAGCCATATATGGGAAATGGCTTGTCATCTTGAACATCCTTGTAGGTCTCTGCATTGCAATGCTCATCCCCCCGCTCCATAAATTGGCTCTTGTTGTTGGACTTAGGGTTTCTGTTTTGAATGAACTCATATCCAGCCTTGCGCATATCTGTGGTGCGTGCACTACCTTTGGGTTCTGCTTTCTGCTGCACCATGAAATAGCGAATCTGGTAGCCAGCCAGCTTCTCAAGCATGTATTGGAGAGCAAGCGATCCATTCCCAGTCCAGGTGCCCCAAATTCATTATCATTGGCATGCCATGGTAGTATGATGCGACAGCCTCCACATGAACTCTGTTCTTGTTGTTGTTTTCATATCCTTCTGGAAGATGATGTGCTTCAGAATGTGGTGCTTCTTGCAGTGCTCGTCTTTGGGGTCATTCTGAAAGATTACCGCCTGCATAGTATAAGGAACAGCAGGCGTCTGTTTCAAACGAAAAGGCACTGGCAACATTCGGTATCGGCCTGAGCTCATGATGTCACAGAGCTGCTCGAAGTTGATCACGCCCTCGTGGTTTTGTACACAATCAGCAAACTGGATCATATAAGTTCCTTGCAGCTGACGAAAGGGCAAGTCCTTAATGCCAAGCTCTCCCTCCGTGCTGCGACGGTCGCTTTTCAGCAAGGTTGTGAGTGTCAACTTCATCCCCGACACTTGTGCATAGGCCTCATCAAATGTCATAGTCCCATCCTCGTCGACTCCAGCCTCAGCCTGTGCAACGCTCTGCACATGTTGTACCGGAGCACTGGCCATGGTTCCAGCCTGAACTTACTTTGCAAGCGCTTCAAAAACAAACAATAGTTGAAGAGATTCAATCAAAGCACATACGTTTGTGTAGCCCAGCAAATATCCAAATTTCGGATCACCACAAACATGCCAGCACCCTACCAGCAAACTGTAACATCATCAATTTTGCGGATCCCTTGCGGAGCGCTTTTTCATCTTGCAAAGAGTTGATTGCTGTGAAAAGGCACGGCCGAAAAGGAATCGACAAGTTGTTTTACCCGAAATTTATTGGACGACCGGAGCGGTGTGTTGTGACGTGGGGCCGTTTATCAAGACAACAACACTGGGAACAAACACAATAAGGGGGAAAGATTGTCACAAAACTTGGATTACCATTTTGCCGGCATGAAGCATGAAGAACAAAACACGCCTATACCATAGAAATCAAATCGCCATTCGAATGCAAGAGAACATACAAGTGCTCACACTACACTAACTACATACATATATATATATATATATACATATGCATACACATATACATAATGTATATATATGTTCATACACATACAAAATACAATAACCAAGAGGTGCTTTTATCACGGCGAGTTCGGGTCGACAAATTGTTTGTAACAGCTCATATCATGTATGTCGTCGTGGATGTTTTTCCACTCAACAGGAACTTGAGCCAAGCACTTGGAGACTGGAGCCATGATTTCAAAATTGCGGTAGTTTTCTGCTACAACATCTTGCCTGAGATGGTTGGTTTTCTGTTTCGTTTAGCCCGCCCAAGCTCCACTCGTGAAAGGCCCAAGGAGAGCGAGGGCGGCTCACCCCAGCCCGGGACTTGAAGGTATCTGTTACAGCCGTCTGTGTCTTTCTCTGGAATCCCTTGGTGAATCAAAGGAGGAGCTTGTTTTGAACCCAAGAGGGGAACCTGCTTTTGAGCCTGAAATGGTGTTGAAATGGATCTCCTGCAATGGGATTGTTATCCATGAGTGCTACACCATGGTTCCAGGCCCAGGACCATTTCAAAAACAACTTTCCATTAGAAAACCAATTGTCCAGACCCATGCCAATCAAAAAACTACAATCCCATTGAAAAAAAAAACAAAATCCCCAGATTCCGGACCAATTAAACACAATCCTTTCCATACAAAAAAATCTTCAAACCCAGGACCACTAAACAAACAATTGTGCCTGGCCCCAAACCATAAAAACAACAACTTTCCAGTAGAAAAGAAACAACAACTTTCCA
>Ga0099797_101067_pt1 | contig 15380 bp, 7 predicted proteins | sample Uncmet_Sort48C_1_FD_89871 | JGI IMG/M metagenome (GOLD analysis project Ga0099797, IMG submission 89871) | Marine eukaryotic communities from CALCOFI LINE 67, Pacific Ocean - C012_Sort48C_1 | ecosystem: Environmental > Aquatic > Marine > Oceanic | place: Pacific Ocean: Monterey Bay | collected... | reverse complement strand
CTCATCTTTTGTATACGAATGCAGAATTGTCGTTCGTATTCGAGAATGGAGACGAGACTGGAGTCATAGGGACTTTTGAATGTTAAAGAAAAGAGAGCTCAAGAGCCTGTATATAATCTCGGAGAGTCGGATCTGAGAGTGTTATTGCCAATTGGCCATGGCATTCAATTATCAAAATTCGTACAAGACCGAGGTCCGACGAGTTCGGAGTCACAACATAATATTTTCCAAATAAAACCTGTGAAAATGAGATAGATGTTGTACCTGAGAGAAATGAGTTAGGTTTGGATGATTGCTCATTGGGAAGAGGCAAGATTGACGACCATATGACTCTGATTCTGTGGAAGGAGTATTCAGAATCATTAATCCACGGCCACGGCGGCAGCATTCCGATTTGAGTTGCCGACGTTCCAGGTCGGCAGACATTCCTTTGGAATCATTCGGAAGAAGTTATAGTACTTGGTTTCTTGACAAGAAAAGATGAGCAGTTCGCCGCAGCTGTATTTTAACGATTCCCATACTGGGGCTGAAATAGGGGCTGAAGAATGGCTGACGGAAGAATGGGTGACGTCAGAAGTCCCCTGGCCAACAAAGCCAGACTCTTCTGTAAAGTCGGAAGCAGTGTCTGGAAGACCAGACCCTGGAAGGCAGACCCTGGAAGACACGCGAAGCGTAAAATCACAGCTGGCTGAACCAGTCCCAGGTCGTGGTGGTCATCTCAATCCGACTGGAGACAATCCGACTGGACGAGGGCATGAGGACAAAAATTTGACCATGATCCATCATGGTGATGAGCACCACGTCGACAACAGTGCACAGAGCACCGATACGGAAATGACTGGGTTCGAGGGATTCGCGATGTCCTGCGCCGAGAAGTGTTTGGCGGATTCATTGAATGAGCCGGATTCCGGCCCGGAATACCTAAATCGGTTCGAGGAATGGGAGGAATGGAATCAGCTGTCTTCCTCAGATATTGACGAAATTGCAAAAACAAACCACGCCAATGACAACAGTGGTATACAAAATGATATTAACAGGTCTAGCACTAATGCGAACGTAGACAAGAATGATAACGCAGCAATGGCAAAAGACTTGTTCATCACAACTGGCAATGGCAAATTGGATTTCGTCAACTCGAAAGGCAATATTGGCTCAGATATTGTCTCCAGAGACAATATCTTTCTAAATTCCATTTCAAAAGACAAAGGGCGCAAAGATCGGAATCGATACATGATTGACGCAGAATCATGGCGGTCAGATACTAGTGCTTGGTCCACCAGTCCAACACATAACACAGGACCAGGTACAGGACCAGGTATTCAAAAAGGTGGTCCAGGTCTTCTTATTGCGAAAGACGGTAGTCTTTTCAGGACAAAAGACAGTCTAATTTTTTCGACAAAAGACAGTATGGGAAAAGGTAGTTGCACAAAAGACAGTATGGGAAAAGGCAAGGCCGAAAAAGGAAAACGCAGTTTTGTGTGGGGCGGTCCGAAGACTTCAAGCGTGAATGGTACAGCATTTGCTGGCGCAGGGGGGAGCTCAAGTAGTGGCACCGGGGGCAAAGGCCCGTTGCAATTATGGAATCAAAAGGGCGAATCAAAAGGGCATCACGATTGGACGTCTTCAAAAGGGCATCACGATTGGACGTCTCCCACTGCGAAAACGCCCGTCAAAAGCCCGGCTGCTGCGAAGGACGGCGCTTTAATGAACAAGGGTGTCTCAGTCTGGTCCATCGGCAAAGGCAAAGAGCATGGAGCCGGCAAAGAACATGGAGCAAGCAAAGGATGGTCCAAGGAAAGTTCCCATCCCGTTTTCGCACAGAAGGGGCTCTCGACGAAAGGACAGCAATTATCTTTTTCTCAGCCAGCCACTATCAAAGGACAGCAATCTGCTTCATCTCAGCAATCTTCTTCTCAAAAAGGAGCGTCTCCAACAAAAAAACCGTTGCCACCGCCACCTCCGCCTGTCGCAATTCTGGCAGTGCCCGGTCCACAAGTCGTGAAGTTGGATCCGGGGATACCGCCCCCTCCCAAGGCTGCTGTTCCCGGCAATTTGCAACCTGGGAATAGTATCACCAGAATGCAAGCTAGCACAGCTGGCGCTGCCATGGCAAACATGCAAGCTGGCGCTGCCATGGCAAACATGCAAGCTGGCGTTGCCATGGCAAACATGCGTGCTGTGAGCAGTCAGACTCATACTCAAACAGGGGCACAGCAGATTCTGAAGTTGACTCAACTTCAGAATCAAAGTCAACAGATGCAAGATGCACTAGGCAGAATCGTATTACCGGCTCCACCGCTACCGCCGCCCTTGAGTGCAAGCCCCAGCCCGAAACGTGGCAATGCTACCAATATGAAACCTCCGCCTCTTCCAGCCCGAAACGGAATTTCGCCTCTTCCAGCATCCACTGGACCAGTTCCAGTATCATCTGGGCCAGATCATGGGCACGCAATGACAGCAATGACTCAAATGACTCAAATGGCAACTCAATTGCCGCGTGTTGTATTGGACTCGTCCTGTTTACCGCAGCCTCCTCCACCGAACGCCTTGCCGTCGGCACTCAAATCCAAACAATTACAGGCAAAAAAAATAGATTCACTCTCACCTGATCCAAGACTCGGAGTCTCGCCATCGCGGCTCTCACCTGATCCAAGACTCGGGGTCTCGCCATCGCGACTCTCACCTGATCCAAGACTCGGGGTCTCGCCATCACGACTCTCACCTGATCCAAGACTCGGAGTCTCGCCATCACGACTCTCACCTGATCCAAGACTCGGAGTCTCACCGTCAAGAGCACAGCACGGCTCTGATGGATTACATGCGAATCTGCAGGCTGCGGAGCAAATGAACAACTTGAATGATTTGCCAGAAGCACTTCTGGAAAAGAAGGAAATTCCGAATTTCGAGAAGACAGACGTCAGCACTAGTTCTGGAAGAAATTTTGCCTGTAGAAATGAAACGGCTTGGCAAATGTTGGCGACACAACATATCCAAGAGTCATTGACAGATCCATATCCAAGTCTACTTCCTGATCCTCCTACGCAGAATCCTCCTAAGCAGAACGCAGAAGACAAAGACAGGACTCAGCAGACAGATCCTCCTGAGCAGAACTCAGAAGACGGGGGCAGCAGGACTCAGAAGACAGATCTTTTTAATGGCGCAAATGGTAACAATTATTCCCGAGCCGGAGACGCTCATGCCGAGATGATGCCCACCAACGCAGCTGCTGCAGTGAAGTCTACTTCTGCACAACGCACTGCATTTGTTGGCATTAGTACTGGCACTACCATGTCAAGGCTAGATCATTCTTCGGCAACGTCAACCAACACCGTTTATAGGCTCAGCACCAGCCACCCTCCTGCCACTGCCAGTGCCAGTATAATTGATCTCCTGCCATATAAAAAAGGCCTGGAAAAAAACGGCCTTGAAAAAAAAGGCGACATTGATCATATCATGTTGGCAAATTCAACAAGAGAGCACGAAGAGGCCCTGTATTCAACAAGAGAAGACGAAGAGGCTTTGTTGACGGCATTGGATGAAGAGAAAAAGAAGCAACAGGAAGAAATCCAAAATGAAGACAACAAATTCATTTGGGGAGCCACCGAAATATTTGGCAATTTGAAAAAGAGAAACCTGGCGACGATAAAAGAAGCCTCCGACACAGGTACGTCTACAGACGAAGAACAGACAAGAAACGTGGTCTCGTCCACAGAAAAGAACAAGCTTTTTTCTACAGAAAATGACCTCGCTAACAGAAAAGAAACAGGTGCTGATAAGTCTGTCGCTAACAGAAAAGAAACAAATGTCGTCAGTTTAACGAATGATAGCAACGGTTTCCAAAATTATGGCGTTAACATATTGTCTCATCTGTTCCCGCCAGACCAGCCTCCGCCTCCTCCAGACTCGGGACCAGAGCAGGAATTCACGGTATCAGATTCGCAAAATCAGTCAGGAATGGCCGAGTTGTCTGTTGGAGTGCATGACGATGTGCAGCTGGTTGAAATGGCACACAGTGCCGCACGCTATGCTGGCGCAGGTTTTACTGAAGCAGGATATGAAGAGGTAGTTGGCTACGCTGAAGTAGGAGGATACACAGAAGCAGCAGGATACACAGAAGCAGGAGGATACACAGAGGCAGGTGGCTATGCTGAAGCAGGTTATGGAGAAGCAGGATACACAGAAGCAGGATACACAGAAGCAGGAGGATACACAGAGGCAGGCGGGTATGCCGAAGTAGGATACACAGAAGCAGGTGGTTACGCGGCGCAATCAGGAGGCTACATGTACCCATACGACGGAGCGTTTTACGATCCGCTCACAGGGAACAAACATTGTTACGTCGATGGAAACTGTTACGATGGAACGGTAGACACAGGTTTCGCGATAGAGGATAATTTGCCAGGGGGTGAGACAAACTTTCCGTGGGAGGCATGGACGGGCTACGAAGCGGACGAATTCGTAAAAGAAACGCAGGCGCTTTTTGCAGCTGGTGGGATTCCTCCTTCCGGGAGGCTCGGGAATGATGAAAGGAGAAACGAACACCTCGGATATCCAGGAGCCTTGGATAGTGTATCATCTTCCACTGTCACAACATCAAATCTGGCAGGATCGAGAAGCGCATCCAATTTGGCAAGCTCGAACTCCAAAACAACGTCGAAAGACTCCAAAACAAGCGCATCTTCCTCAAAATGCAGCACTGGTGGGCAGAACAGCGAATCATATCCTGGAGGGCAAGACAAAGGAGGAGGACAAGATAAAGCGAATTATATTGTCCAGAAAAAGCCGATCATATTGTCCGGTATGTATGGAGGAAACAACAGCGGAGGAAACAGGGTCAGTATCCTGGACCGATTCCAAAACCTCGGAGCAAATAGTATTTTGGGGATTGGAAAGACAAAAATGAGGCCGACAACTGTAATGAGGGGCCCCCCAAAGTTGTGGGCGAACGAGCGTGCTTTTCTAGCCATAAAAAAATCGAACGGGCGAGTCGTGACGTGGGGAGACGCCAGCTACGGCGGGAACGTGAAATCTGTCCATGATCAACTGAAACTCGGTATTCGAGCCGTTTTCATGACATCATCCGCTTTTTGCGTCATAAGGAACGAGGACGGAGGCATAGTCACGTGGGGCAACGCTGCGCACGGTGGCGATTGTCCTCCAGAAATCAAAGAATTGTTGAAAAATGACATCTTGACGATCCGTTCCACGTCTTGCGCCTTTGCGGCTATTCGCAAATCAGATGGCGCCGTTATCTGTTGGGGAGATAAATTGGGAGGCGGTAGTATACCCGAAGAAACAGCGGCTGAGTTGAAAGGTGACATCGAAAGTCTGTACGGAAACGGCCGTGCATTTTGTGCTATACGAAAATCCGATCACAAAATCATAACATGGGGAGATCCGGATTGTGGCGGATACATTCCGGAAGAGAAACAAATACTGTTGCAGAAATGGGCGCTATCATCCTGTCAACAATCACATGATTCAGAAAGTCACACCGGGGATGATTGCACCGGGACAGAAAGTCACACCGGGGTTTCTGAAACTCTACTGCACACCGTGACCACAACCGGAGGAGGAGGAGGAAAAAAAGCTATAATTCGACCTAAAATCAGCATCAGAGGTACAGATACTGCGTTTGCGGCTCTTCTGGAAAAGACAAATTTAAACAGCAGCTCTTCAGTAAAGAAACAAAACGTAATTTGCTGGGGATCTCCCAAATACGGCGCGGATACATCGGGCGTGGATGAAGAGCTTCATGACATCCAGTGTATATTCGGCAACAAGAAGTCTTTCGTGGCCATTCGACGCTATGACGGCGAAGTGATAACATGGGGATGTCCGCTTTCGGGCGGTAGTTGTCCTCTTAAGGTTCGACAACAGCTGACAAGACCCTGTTTACCTCCTCAGGCTCACTCAATCCAGCAGTCTAGTGCCGTTGTTGATAGGAGTATAGACATGATCCCCGCAATTATGAGTCTTAGGAGGACTCCTCCGGAAGCAGAATCTCAGTGTGAAGAAGCGTCGTTTACAAGGGAGACAACAAGGAACTCGGTAGGAGGAAATTTATCAGACGAGCAGACACAAAGAGTATCGGATATTTTCAGTTTGCACGGGAACAGCGGCGCATGGTGTGTGGTTCGCAAATCTGATGGAAAAGTCATCACGTGGGGGGATGTGAATGTCGGTGGAAGTCGTTTTTCTCGCAAATCCCATTCAGCTGAAAAGGATTCCACAGACTCGGAAAATCAAGAATGGGAAAAGCGAGAAGAATGGGATCTGGACGTTCTAGAAAACGATGTTGCGACTATCGTTTCCGGTGGTATGGGATTTGCTGCGGTACGTAAATCGGATGGTGGTCTCGTTTGTTGGGGAAAGATTTGTGGCAAGATGGGCGGATCTGAGAGAGCTAGCTACCAAAAAGCAGCTTACGAGTTGAAGGGCGACATTTCTGCCTTATACTCGACACAGGATGCATTCGCTGCCATCAAAAAGAGCGATGGAAGTGTCGTGACATGGGGCAGTACCAAAAGAGGTGGAAACTCTAGCAAAGTGGCTCACAAATTAGCAGGAGATTGTCTTGAAGATTCTCTTGAATCTTTTTTTGAGCCAGAACTCGTTTGAAATTGTTTGACTCGCTAAGAGCCTAAGTCACAAGAGGACTCCTTTGAGCTCCTTTGAGGAATCAGGACATCAAACCTTCATTCTTGAGTAGTAACCAAGTAAGTCTTTCTATCACTTCAATTTTCTGAAGTCTTTATACCAAGTAAGTCTTTCTATTCGACGTAAGTTATTATACCTGTTGCGTCTTTCTATTCGACGTAAGTTATTATACCTGTTGCGTCTTTCTATTCGACGGAAGTTATGATACCTGTTACAGTTTCAACCAATCTACAAGTCGTGTCTAAGTAATGTTTGTCTAAGTTTAAATTTAGTTGCCATGAATCAGGGCGGTAATGCCATCATCCATGAGGATCCAGGATAGTACTAATGGCATGAATCAGGGCAGTAATGCCATGAATCAATTGTAGTAATTTTGTATCTTGAGAGTCTCATCGTTCGCGGAAAATTTATTGTTAGGATATTTTGCTAGGCCTGAGGTTTTGTTTCATTGGATTTATCAGGAGGCTTTGTTTCATTGGATTTATCAGCAGTATCGAATCATGTTACAGTTTATCCACTCGTCCCTAGATTTTCTGTCAGAAATTCTGATTTTCCTTATTAAGCCTGTTATTGTTATTGTTCAATTTCATTGTTAGTATTTCGAAGTAGTAATGAAGACTGAAGTTTTCGTTTTCTGTTATCATGTCAGGTTTCAACGTAACTTAAATCTATTAAATTTTGCAGGTGAGTGTTGTAACTCTTGAGATTTTCGTAAACAATTCGACTGTATAGATTTTTGAAATTTTCGAGCCAGATAGGGATTGATGATTCAGAAATCAAGTGTCATGGTAGGTCAGATTCATGATGATGTTTGCTCGCGCTTACTAAGGGATGTTGTGAAGATTCAGAATCTGACATTGCAGGCTCGTTGTGTACATTCGGATTTGAAAACGAGTCCAAGGACTTGAAAATGAGCCCGGTCGTGGGCTCCAAACTACTTTTGTGAATCTGTGCGAGCCTGAGAGTGTTCATTTTGACTTTAGGGCCCTGTCGTGCGTCATTTAGTATCAGCGAAGCATTGCCACGCGCGTACAATGATGACTCATGTTTGTCTTTCGATTTTTCCCCGATCATTGTTGACAAGAGGAGTATGACACGGTGGTCTTTCAATTTTTTTCAAGCTCAGTTTCGGCCATTGTGACTCAAAAATAAATTTCATGACAAGTTTAACTTGAAGTTACGAGTGCCTAGGCTTGAAATTCCACATTTAATTTGAATTCGATGTTGTAACTGTTTTAGTTATTGATGCCCGTGTGGTGCAATGGTATCTCTGTCCTGGAGTGATCTTTGTTATTCTGTGGGTGACAAAGAAATATTGAAGAATGTGAGCGGTCACGTGAACGCGGGCGAAACGCTCGCCGTTTTGGGGCCATCTGGTTCCGGAAAGACATCTCTGATGAACGTTTTGGGAGGCAAAATTCGACATGGTGTAAAAAATGTACGTCTCTCCGGGTCCATCACGTTGAATGGACATATTCCGCGTTTTTCCGCGAAAACTTACGCGTTTTCGCCTGCCATGGATTTCATTTCTTTGGTCGAACAAGATGACATTTTCTTACTCGATGTCACGGTGTTCGAACATCTCAGTTTTCACGCAAAAATTCGGTTGTTTCATCTCAAAAAACCAGACAGGAACAAGCGAGTGCGCGCCGTCCTCCGTCGTTTGCGTCTTCTGGAATGTGAAAACACGCTGCTGACGGCTCTTTCGGGGGGACAAAAAAAACGCGTGTCCATTGGTGAAGAGCTGTTGAACAATCCAGAAATTCTGTTTTTGGACGAGCCAACTAGCGGTTTGGATTCCACGATGGCACAAGATGTGGTCGAGATACTCTATCTCAGGAATTTGGACAAGCCCAGAGGAGATGCACGAACGGCGACAGGATTCCATGACAATTCGCATACATCAATGTCGAATACTGCAAATTCTGCAAACTTTGATTCGGAAGAAGAAAAAAAAGCCTTAATACTGAGACACAAAACTTGGAATGAGGACTGGGGACAAAGGAATGAGGAAGACGAGGAGGAGGAAAACGATGACGACGATGAACAGAAGGAGGAAAACGATGAACAGAAGGAAGAACAGGAAAACGATGAAGTTGAAAGATGTATCACGACGACGATCGTGTTCAGCATTCATCAGCCATCATCACATGTGTACAGTCTTTTTTCTGATGCGTTATTTCTGGCTCAGGGTCACGCAATTTTTTTGGGCCAAGCTGACGACGTTGTCGCGAACTTGGAAAGCAGACTTCACATTCGGTGTCCAGCGCATTACAATGGGGCAGAGTTCGCTTTGGACATGATCAATTCAACTGAGAGGGTCAAAAAGCTGGTCAGTTCCTCGAATGGTAACAGCAAAGCGGATATCAAAAAATCAAACGACGTTGGTAGCGACGAAGCGGATATTAACGTCGGTAATGGCGAAGCGGATATTAACGTCGGTAATGGCGAAGCGGATAGTCACGTCGGTAATGGCGAAGCGGACATTAAAAGAGGATCCCCTTTGGAGGCGATCGATGAAGTGTTATCCCGACGGAAGAAGGCGTCTTGGTGTACCGAGTTTTCCGCGATATGGTGGCGAACGTTGGTGGATCGATTTCGCAACAAAGCGAACACGAGATTGTCGTATTTAAATTTGGTAGTTGTCATGCTTCTTGTTGGCACCATTTATTGGCAACTGGAAAGCAAACCCACAGCAATGATAGCCAGGAATGGAGCACTCATGGTCATATCGCCAATGCCGCTGTTTCAGGTACGTCATGACTCCAATTACGAGTTCTGTTTTCTGAAGCACGTAATTTAAATTACGATTTCTGTGTTTTTTGGAGTCCATAAGTATCGAAAATACGGGTAAATTTCCATGAAATCCCGTCAACAACAAAAATCGAAATTCCTGACAAAAAAATCGACAGGAGACCTTCAACAACGCCTCACACCTTGTGTTTTCTGCGAAGACTGTACAACGGGAATACCAGTCGAAACGGCTTTACTCCCTGTCGTCGTTTTTTTGGGCACGCACCACAGGTGAATTGCCAGTCCAGATTCTCTTCCCAGTATCCTATGCGTTGTTTTCGTTCTTCATGATCGGTTTTTTTGCGGCATCCGATTGGTACAAACTCTTAACGCTAACAGGCATTCTCTATGCCGGTCAGGCATCGGCACAAGGTCTTGGATATTTTGTCGGCAGTTTGACATCGTCTTTCGACTATGTCATAACTCTGGTGGTCTGTATCATGGTGCCAATGTGGAGTTTATCTCCGCAATATTTGGGTGACTCTGCGGTCTCCATTCCGATATTCCTGCAGTGGGTCCCCCATATCTCGATTTTTCGATGGCTAAGCCAGGCCTTGTGTGTTTGGTGTTGGCAGGATGTGCAGTTGATTGATTGGGCCCCATCATTGGAGGACCAGGCAAAATATATTCGAAACTGCTGTAATTGTGTCTTAGACTCGAAAGTCCCGGATTATGCGTGTCAAGTTCGACAGAAAACTTCTGAAACACAAGATTCAAAATTTACAACTGAAGGTTTTGAAAGACTTTCTAAGTTGAAAGTTCCAAGAAGTGGATCAACTAAGTCTAAGACTCTTCTGTCGTCGCAGGAGGCTGCTCAGAAGAATGCTCAGACTACAGTTAAGTCTGGACATCTGGATTCTAGATTGGTGGAAAGATTGGAATTACAACAGCTCTCTCAGGCAGATATCAATGGTGGTCGTCCGTATGTATTGATCGATGGCAACCGCGATATGTTGCCGCCTATGGGGGTGGATGTCGAGGCGAGCCCAGATTTATTGAGGACCAGCTTGTTGTGGTTGGTCGGTCTTGCAGCGGTTTTTCGTTTGCTGGCATTTTTACGATTTTACGTCAGATACAAGTGCAGTGATAGTTGCAGGGCGATTTGCTGTATCAAAGACAGACTCAAGACTTGATCTGGTGATGATTCTGAGGCCCATAATTGACAAGTTCTCAGGCCCATTGACAAGCTCTCAGGCCCATTGACAAGTTCTCAGGCCCATGGACAAGTTCTGAGTGACGTCAGGCCCATTGACAAGTTCTGAGTGACGTCAGGCCCATTGACAAGTTGTCAAGCAAGTATGTTTCTGAAGCAAGTAATTTGTCACGGAAGTATGTTGTTTGGTCAGTGATGTGACTGACAGTTTCAGGTCACCGTTTCAGGTCACATCACATTCTTCACTTGTCAAAAAGAGTCAGCCGTGGTTACTTAGTATGGAGTCAGGTTTGTCCGACAGTGTTCCGAACGCAGTGTCAGTGAGTTTAATTTTCAGTCTGGCTGGTCTTGTTGCATTCTCAGAGAGTTCAATGGCAGTCAGACTCGAGTGATCAGATTCTCTAAAGAGTGACTCTCTGAGAGTCGACCGTTTGGTAGTGGTATCAGTGTGTAGATCATGGTTCACAATGAATTGATCAGTGACACTGAATAGATCAGTGATGAGTTCGTTCATTAATCATTGATCGAGTTTTTGCTCTCCTTATCACAGACTAGTTGTCAACTTCTGTCAACGTCTGATTAAATTCTCCAAGGGCTAATCCGATCGTCCAAGATTGTCCTCAAGTTGCCAATTTTGAAGAATCATAATGTCCTCAAGTTTCCCGTTCTTTAGAAGCGGATCATCCTTCTTCAAAAGCAATGTTTTCCGTTTTGTTTCTCCTTCTTCAAAATTTACAATTTTCGTCGAAAAGACTCCTTCGAATACAGGGCCCTGGTGGACCTTTCAGAAAGGCTTTCAGAAAGGCATTCTTCGCGAACCATGGTGTGTAGCATGTCTCTGTGTGGTGCCTCCGCTCATATTCACCGTAAATAATTACAAGAAGTTGAACATTGTCTCTGGTTGCCAGACTGGCAGCTGCGGCAAGGTTGTCATTGACAATGACAATGTTGCATCTGAAAGCCATTCAATTGCCATTGGATCTGAATCTGAATCTATGCATGAATCTTCTATGATGCATGATGTTGTCAATTCTATGATGCATGACATTGTCAATTCAAGTGATGAGTCAAAGGGATCATTTCGCGAAACTGTTGAGCAGAATGATTTCCAAAATCGAGTATCAACACTCTTGAGGGATGACATCTACGATTGCTATGGAGTCTGGATGGCCGATGTCAATGACAAAGAAAGTATCCAATTGGGTCTGGCATGTCTAAAAGAAGAATCTCAAAATGGTGAGACGGCAAAAACACACGAAGCCAGACTGCAAAAGCACGCATTTCTGAATCGTCATTGCGATGCATCGGTACTATTTGATCGGACGAGTCCTCCTCAGCAAGGAATCAAAGACACGAAGTCTTCTACTACGCACTCGGATCGTGGTGGTCCTCAGCTTGAATGTGAAGGGGCACAACAATATGCCAAAGAAGACAAAGAAAGACTCGAAGACGACACTTTGCTTGAATCCACTCTGAGTCGCATTCGGGTGGTAGAAACGAAGCAACACGCTAGCAAGTCTTTGTTGGAGTTGCTAGACGAGGACAAACTGAGCATCGACGAATTCTGCAAGCGATCCAGTTTTTCTCAACCTTTGGTGTCATTAAATGTAAAAACCGCAGAAACCGTTACCCAATCACTAAATGGAAATGGAAAAAATGTAAAAACCGAAGACACAGAATCCGGTAAATTTGATACGTTCAAAAAGTTCAGAAATCCAGGATTGGCGGTGCATCTAAACTTCGTTTCCCCGGAGGAAGAGGAAGCTCTCGAATTGGAGTGCAGGAACATGGTCGAGCAGTTTGGATCTTTTCTAGGGGACGAAAAGATAACAGTTCGGGTCGCAGACCTCAATTCTCAAGATACTAACAGTTCGGGGGGTCCAGATGGCGATTCTACCGCCGTTTACGAAAATAGTAGGAAAACAGCTCCTGGTAATAATTATAACAACAACAGCACAAGTTTCGAGCATAGATACCGTCGCTGTACCGGACGTGAAGAGAAAATAGAAAACCATAATGAAACTGTGGCAAAGAAGAAACACGCACCATGGGGCTATGGAAGCGATTTCAAGGAACATATCCTGGGAGAACTGGCTCCGAATGTGAAAACCATTGCAGATCGTATTCGTGAAGCCCATCCAAGGCTTGGAAAACTTCGTGACGTGACCATCAATCTTCGTGGCGACTCATTTTTCTATACGCATCCACACATAGATCCGTTGGGTGACGGGCCACACAACTTCGTCTTGGGCCTTCTCTCAGCGACTGTTCTGACATTGTCGCCGGGAGATGAGATGATACGAAATCATAATCTGAATCAGCGAAATTATTTTAATTTTCACAACGATGAATCGAAATCAGTGTCATGGGAGATCAACGATGAATCGAAATCAGTGTCCCACGCAGATTTTGGAAGCCACGCAGGGAAACGTCCAACAAATCTGGAAGTCTTGGAAGTCAGACAGGGCCAAGCTGCTGCGGAGAAGTCGTGGACTGACGCAGATTTGGATATACTGTTTCGGAAACGAAGCCTGATAGGGTTTTCACGAGAAGCCCGCTATTTTTGGAAACATGGGATCAGGAGCGGCATGGCAGTGCCAGTGAATGAGCACAATGAAACAACAACAGTGGATTTTTTTGGCGATTATAGAACTCTGTGTCCGCGCCAGAAGGAGCGTATCAGCATTGTTTTCGCATTTGCGGATCGCCGATCTGATTGAGTTCTCTTAGTAATTCTTTCTCCCTGTTACTGCGAAGGGGAATCTGTTACTGTTACTGAGTGAGTAATCAGGATTCAGAAAAGCTTTCATGCAGAGAGAAGCGCCATTTCGTCAATTACGAATTGGATGCGTTGACAAATGATTCGCTGTTGGAAGATCGTTGACAAATGATTCGTTGTTGGAAGGAAATCTACGAAACGACCCACCTGCGTAAGTAGACACCAACCGTGACCAGAAACTCAGCAACGGCGAAGACAGCTCACGGACGCGGGCAGTTCAAGGACGCGGGAGCTCAAGGGCGAAGGCAGCTCCAGGGCGAAGGCAGCTCCAGGGCGAAGGCACCTCAAGGACGCGGGAGCTCAACGACGGAGGCACCGCAATGACGGAGGCATCTCAATGACGCAGACAGCTCTCAATGAACCAGCGATGTGGACAGTTTAGCGGCGGAGAATCAAATGGTTTCTCACGAACTACCGACGCAAATGTTGAATTCCCCAGAACTTTTTTCAGGGGTCCAGACAGAACTTTTTCAGGCGTCCAGACATTCTGTTTTCCAAGCGGCAGCTGTACATTTGACACGCCAAATGTCAGATGTTTATGATTTAAAATTTCTTGTGGTTCAGGTGTTTATGCTTTAGGATTTCTTGTGGTTCAGGTGTTTATGCTTTAGGATTTCTTGTGGTTCAGGTGTTTATGCTTTAGGATTTCTTGTGGTTCAGATGTTTATGCTTCAGGATTCCTTGTGGTTCAGATGTTTATGCTTTAGGATTTCTTGTGGTTCATCGATTTCTTCTTAGTTCTTGGCACATTTCTTTCTTGTTTTTCTGTATTACCAGCTAAGCTTTGATTCAAGCCGTATACCACTACCAGTTTTCACACGACTCTCCGAATAATATTAATTTCTCGTTCGAATCTCAGTCTGTCTGTTCGGAACACCGAGTGGTATGTCATTTTGTACCTGTTGAATATCTCCGAATGATATCCAATGGATACAAAGACGCAGTAGAACATCTCCGAATGATATCCGATGGACTCAAAAATGCATTGTGAGGTCGTTTTTGATGCTGGTGATTTTGGCAGATTTTCAGTTTTGGTATATACTAGGCGAGTTATTTCTCACAAATTTTCCTGGTTTTTTTATGTCCTTTCAAATTCGTGGTTTACGTCTCTCGAAACTGTATACAGTTTCGAATTCTACAAAGTTTCAATTACGTTCAGTTATAGCAGGCTTGTCTAGTCTGTGCGGTCAGAATGAATCTGACAGTGATATTGACGTGCTTAATGATCTCAGATCTGACCATGGCAGTGTTGATAGCTGACCACTCTCCTGATCTTGGACCTGACCATGTGGCATGTGTGTGTATTGTGTACATGATGATGTATACCCGGTAACAAGTAGACTAGTATCATTATGCAGTCTGATTTTCCTATTGTCCAAGTTCCAACTGAAGCAGGGTTTCCTATTGGCCGTGCGATTTCTTAGATTTAAGTTTCGAGTCAATGATCACTGAAGATCTTTTTTCTTGGAAGAGTTGTTTTCCCAAGTTTCTAACTATTGCAGTCGACATTGTTGAGGTCTTTCATTTAATGAGGCTTGTCTAGTCGTCCATATCTTATGATATCTAAGGCTATCCGATTGATTCTGAATTCTTAAGGACCAGGTCAGAGTGAATTTATGTCATCAGCATGTGTCTGCCATGTGTCACACAATCATTGGGAAGTGAAATTATTATTCATCTGATTGAGTGATCATTGAGTCCTGAAATTCATTGAATGACGAAAAGTTTTGGTATGTCTGATGTGATCATCTGCAGTGATGGCAGCTGACGACAAAAGTGAAATATCAATCGTTGATAGCTCTCTTATTGCAATGATAATTTGACCGTGTTGTGTTCTTCGGAGTCGAATCGAATTCTTCGGGGCCGCGCAGAGTTCAATTTTGGGTATCAAGATCGGAATGGTATTGTACATTGTGCAATGATCGGAACGCACAATGATATCATTTGGCCGCGGCTAGCGATCTCTGTTTTGGGGGCCGGACCTGTGCAAGAAAA
>Ga0099797_101066_pt1 | contig 15381 bp, 11 predicted proteins | sample Uncmet_Sort48C_1_FD_89871 | JGI IMG/M metagenome (GOLD analysis project Ga0099797, IMG submission 89871) | Marine eukaryotic communities from CALCOFI LINE 67, Pacific Ocean - C012_Sort48C_1 | ecosystem: Environmental > Aquatic > Marine > Oceanic | place: Pacific Ocean: Monterey Bay | collected... | reverse complement strand
GATAACCAACCACCTGCCGCAACACCTTATTTTGTTAGCTACTATTGCTGGCTTGCCTTCAATCATATCTATAATGTTGCCGATGTGCATATCAACTATTTCATATGATTGAGTGAGTCAGTTTCCTATATATGTTGTATGGTTTAGTGTTATTGAGCAATGCATGATTTGTTAAGTATGGTTGAGCTTCGCGTCATGTTGTATCCCAATCAATGCAGGGGGTTATTAATCCATGCATAGGGTTTATTGACCAATGCATTGTGCTGTACATGTAATTGTATTTAGCCCTTAGGGCACACCGCCTCAGTTCGATAAATACTCCTACCTGATTAGCCTCATGATGTCTCAGGTGTCAAAATGACATTGCGAAGTACCCTACAATTGTGCGCTTTAGATCTTTCAGACCCGCTTGGGCACATGTTTTTTGAATCTGAAGTGGAGATGGTGCCCATGTGTATTATGCATGCGGTGAACTCATTTTATAGATAGACAGACACAGTAAGATATCTTATTACATATCTGGTTGTACGCAATTGCATTCAGATGCAGCTGCAAACTTCATGTACAGGCATATGTGGATCATCCATGATATCAGTATGTCTCGTTGAGGTGTTGTAAGTCTGCCGCACTTCTTGTCTAACCTTAGTTGAGGTGTTGCATATACGTTTCCCACCCTGCAATATTTCATGATCCTAGTTGTACTTTGTGGCTCAATGCTTGCTGGTCCCAAGTTGTCCTTTGCGGCTCAGTGCTTGTTGTGTCTACCTTCACCCACACACATTTGATTGCATATGCTGATTTGTACATATTATGTTTCCCATCCCCCTCTAATATTTCATGATCCTAGTTCATGCAAAAACCTGCAGAAAACATTTCATGGCGCTCAAACTCCCCCAGTAGGAGTGCCTTGGACCAAGTGTCGACTCTGAATGAAGATTACAAATCCCAATTCTACTTCATGATATTTGAAATCCGCAGGCGGCACACGAGGATTGACATTGAATCGAACATGATATCATCTGATGTCAAACAACATAACCTTATATAGCTTCGGTCACATGAAGCTGTCATGTTCCCACGGGACCTTTTCCTGGGGCCATTGTGGACAACAGTCAGGAACCTGGCTCCTGCCCATGGCCCAGGGCGTTTAGCCAATGGGCTCTGATCTGGCCATTAGCTTTGTCCCAGAGGCTTTGTGCCATACTTTGTGCCATGGGCTTTAGCCATGGGCCTTACTTCCCAGATATTAACTCATTTCGTTGCAGTAATTGGTAAGTTGCCAAACATAAACATATCTCAATAATTCAAAGTATACAACATATATATGTGTATATATAGTCATATATATACACCTAATGTAAACCAATATGTTTGATGCATGCAAGTTGTGTGATGGATGTCCAACTAATGTGTAAACACATGCATGCTGCATGTGTATCATGCTTCACATTTATTCTATGTGTGTGGTCGCAACTAATGCACCCTATGTTTGTATGTTGTATTATCTTGCACAATCATACTTCTGAGGGAGTCTCTGACATTGCAGGCCACGGCATTTTATAAGCTCGCTGGCAGACATACGTGCCCGCTTCCTGGCTTCTACACATCATGCGCTCGCTATATAAGTAATTTTTCAAATATGCGGACCTCTCACGGGGACACCATATATATATATATATTCACCACCACCGGGTTTGGACCTAGAAAAAATAAGAAAATGGCTGGTGTATACCATTTCTTGGTGTATATGTAAACTGCCCCAAAATACTGCAGTTTGTATATACACCACCACGGGGGCGTTGCGCGCCGCCGTGGTGGTGTATATAGAAAGTTTTGTATTTTTTGGCGGTTTGCATTACCCATATACCCCAAGAAATGGTATACACCAGCCATTTCTTATTTTTTCTAGGCCCAAACCCGGTGGTGGTGTATACATATGGTGTCCCTATGGAAACCCAAATATTCCAAATGGCAGCTATATATAGGGAGCACATGAAATTTAGCACTCTGGCTTCTTTCTCAAGTTTTCCGTAGGCTCACGGGTTGCAATAGGCCGCCCGCTACTTCCCTCATGGCTTCTGCCGTGGCGCTCCTCATCGGCGCCCTAGAAGACCCCGACGCAGATGTGCGGAAAGCCGCAGCAAGGGCCTCGGGCACGATCCATGCTTGCAATAACTTGGATCTGAGGGAGTGAGACGAGGATGCTCTAGGAACAAACACAAAATATGCGAATGCAAAATTATGTAATACATATTTCCATATGTGTTTGCTATATGTTCAGCCATGCCGTCCCAGAGGAATGTAGTCGGCCTGCGGCCACCTGCCCACCTTTGTGGAAAGCATTCTGCAGGAATCTGGATGGTGTGGCTGAACATATAGCAAACACATGTGCACAATTTCATGTTGTGCCTTTTAGAAGTTGGACCTGGACATCATCGTTACGAAAGTATTGTGGGATTATACGCATGTCCGTTCGGTATCATTCAATATCCCAATCCGAGAGGTGGAATAATTAGTTGGGAGGTAAAACCCAGATATAAGAGAGAGAGAGAGATCTGATTTAGTCTTTGTCTTTCGATGTGTGTTGTGTGACCGATGCAATTGTCTAGATGTCTGAAAAAACAGGGTGTGTTGTTTTCTGCAGTTGTGTGATGATCAGCCCGGACTTCCAAGCAAAACGATTAACATCAAAAAGTGAACAAGTATTTGAGCGGCCTTGTAAACAAATTGTAGTTACCCGTATACATGTGTCGTAGAAATGTCTGAACCCCAAAAGAGGCAATGCCTGACAAGCAAGCTTATATGTTGAATTGAATCATTCCCCAACAGTTCCGAAGGCCTTCGGCAGTACGTTGTTTGTACAGGCTCGACCTGTTTACGTGCCTTTCGATATGTTTCAACACTTGCCGATTGTGTAGTCTACCTATTGGGTCTGGCATTGCAATGCTTATTGATTGGAACTATTCGTGGCATAATGCACATGTATGAATATTGCAATTACTGATACTGCAGAATACAGATTTATGAATACTGCATTGATTTGCATCTGCCATTGCGATGCCCTGTCCATGTCAAGGGTCAGTTGGAGAAACATCTGAAAATTGTCAGTAATCTGGCAGATTTCATGTTGAGTGTGTAACCATTGTGACTGTTTGTCGCATTAGGTTTACATTATATATATATGTACTAGGTTCGCATATGGGGCTTGAGGGCTCCTGTGAAGTTTGTACAAAGCTCCGTTCGAAGTAGTACAGTGATTTCGAAAGAAAGAGAGGTATAGTCGAATCGAAGGCATAGCCGAGGCGTGATTTCACGGGCACAGTTGAATTGAGAGCATAGAGAAGCAGTGATTTCGGAGGCACAGCCGAAGAAGCTTGGTATGCAATGTGTCTTCGAAGGCTCAGCCAGGCAAGTTATGGTGTTTACTCATTAGTATGTTTTCGAAGGCTCAGCCGAGCAAAGTATAGTATTTACTATGTTTTCGTATGATCGGCCGAGTATTCACTGTGCTTTCGAAGGCCAAGCCGAGCAAAGTTAGCATTCATGGTGTTTTTGAAGGCTCAGCGGAGCAAGCACCGAGGAAAGTATTGTATTTGCGGTGCTTTCGAGGGCTCAGCCAAGCAAATGTGCCCTCCAGCTTCCCACCTTTCCACCGATGTGCCTCCGATTCCGGGGCAGAGCCTATTATTGAATAATGGATTGCTAGGTAGATCTCTGTTGTACTACTACTACCCAAATCAACACCCTCCGGCGGGCACAGACCGGTGGGTGGCTGCCTCTTTTAGATGGCGCCTCAGGTGGCAGCAACCATAGCAACAAATACTAAAACACTTATGTATGCATCAGATGTGCACACGTATGCATATGCATGCATGTACATTCCATTTCCCTTGAATCCGTAAGCATCCCGTCTCATGTGCGAGCATTATTCTTCGCCCTGCTCTCATCCCACTCTCTCTTAAGTATATGTATTACTAACTCGCCATAGTTATACGTATGATAGTTTTGATCAGTATTGTCCATGGCTTTGTTTGTCCATACTTTGAACATGTTGTTGGAACAGGACTTCCAAATATGACTTCCGGCGCAAACCGGGCCTCCCAAATAGCTACCAACAAAAATAATGCCAAGGTCGATTGATTTCCGACCCGAGTCCATTGGAAAAAAAACCATAGACTCGAATATATAAAACATCAGGGATTGATGTTTATTACTTTCTGCCTGTATGAGCGATCCTTGCATATGTCTGTAGCATGGGGTGAACGCATGTTTGGCTCCAGTGATACTTCACGCTTCTCACTCCTGGCCTGTGGTGCTCATCTGCTCCTTGCCAGTTGTGTAGGCTGGGCATGCATCCAGCACCATACTTGGCCGAGATGGATTGAGGTTCTGAGATTCCTTTATCACCACCTTTGATCAACAGCCCCTCACCTCCCATGGATCAATAAAACCTCCTCCACAGACTCAAAGTGCCTCGGGATTGGAATAATGCCCGCCCCCATGGAAGAATACCTCCACCCCCTCCATAATGGAGGTTTATCATCGCATGCATGGAATTTGGATTCAAAACCAGAGGTTAATATATCTGGAGACGTATATAGTAGGGCCTCCCGATGTGCTATGTTCTTTCGCTTCATGTCCTGTCCCTTTAGCACAGAAATGAAGGGTGCAACCTGCAGCCACCCCCCTTTATGAAATCGGCAAGTTGGTCTGGGGATGCAGCAAATGTGGCAAGGGGACAAGTGCTTGGACAAGAACGTCAAACGGATATAGTGCACTGGGTGGGTAGCACCCACTGTTCTACCTACTTAATCCTGACTGTAGTTCGAAATAGTTCGGTACTCTGCCGTGTTGCGCAGGAGGAGGATACTAATGAATGCCTCCTTTGCCCCACCCGTGCATCTCAGTGCAGTTTTATTAATTGTATGGTATATATATACATATATATATATGTATGTATATATTATATATATTATCAAAGAAATGTATGCATATATTATGCATGTGTTGCTCACTCTCTCTCTCTCTCTCTCTCGAAAGGTAAGATTTGTAGATACTATCATTATCCTCTATTGTTCTGAATCTGCTAAGCGCACGGCAGTCGACACGCTTGCAAACACACACACATGTCATGGTAAAATCGATGATTCCTAATTCGATTCCGCAACTTGCAGCCTATAAATATCACTTCTCTATTAGGAGCAGGACCAACACGTAAGTATCATCAGCCTGAGCAGCATACAAGAGGTAATGCACCCAACAACCCTTAGTAATATAATTGCCAGAATAGAGAATTCGATATACGGGTCGTGTTGGGGATCCTAGTGATTTTAACCTCATGCATTTTACTTTATCCCATCACTCCCAGCTCCCATAGGGGCAAGACACAACCACGTATGTTGTGCTTAGTGTATTTCCATTGCAGGGGCTCTTGTAAAACCATGTTTAAGTTAGGCACGTCTTTTTACGGTCACTCTATATCTTCGGGCTTGTGATTGAGAATAGGATGCATAGGATGCTGGTATCCATTTTGGCTCAAGCCCCATTACAAGGTATACCTACAACACATGACATAAAGCCATCACATACTTGTATGAGGGAGGTCCCGGCCTGCGGGCCCATTATATACTATACGGACTGGGCCCTATATACATCCATACCAGAACCCATAACCAGCAGTTGGGGCACAGTTGATTGTCAAACCTTCGGCCAATCCCAAACGGGAGCTGCGAACCGTGTTGAACAATGTCAAATCAAAAACATTCTTGTATAATTGCACTTATTGCACATTTCTGCATGTTGTGTTAGCATCCTCAGCATCCATGTGTCAGTCACAAGCCTGTAACAAAACGAAAATACCCCAAATGATTTACTTTTTTTTATGCCGTGTCCTCCGTTCACTTCTCCAGGCCTCACACAGATCGCTGAGCGGTATGTGGCAGCAGCCAGTGTCGAGGTTTGGCCTTGGATCTATCGGGGATGCCATCAAGGAGATGAGTTGCCAAGAAACATATTTGACACAAATTAGTGAATCACTTGAAAGGGAACTCACCTGATCACCGTAATATGTTATATATATATATATATATATATTGTGTTTCATCTTTCATTTCTTCATATATTGTAAGGTGTGTCCATGTACATTCCTGTATATTCTGATATGTGCATCTCACATATAATATATGTATATGTGTATGATCGGCGGAACTACCAGCAAGGGGCATTGGCGGGTGGCAAAGGGAACCTATATAAATCTAGCAGATAATATGTAACATAACTCAGTTATATAAACGAATCACTATATATATATATATTTGTATATGTATGCGTGTATATATATATATATATATATATATATATATTACTCATATAATTTCCATAGCGAATGCAACATTCAAGGGAGTTGACTGAGTTGTCTCTTGTATAGTCGGCAGCTCCCCTCTAAACGTGCCCATGTAATGGCCCATCCTCGGATTTCGAGGAACAATTTGTGTTTGTTGCTTGCTCGCAGTTATCGTGTCTTGTTTCGAATTGGCTCAAGACATTGAGGCAAGTGGCATTGCGGGCATCCATGCTGGATGCCATATTATAAAGCCAATGTAATCCCATTGATGAGTACCAATGTGAAAACTAAATTCATATATATATATATATACATATATATATATATATATTCATATACACGCATATGTATATGAAGCATAACTTGCGGACCAGTGGGGCACAGGCCGGCAGGCATACGGGTGTTGGGATTAAGCTTGCATCGGGCAATATGGAGCCCTTTCAAGGGGAATCTATGGTCAGGACTACGCACAAATAGTGCAGAGGATTGCACCCAATGTTCTATCTACCTTGCCACTTTTGTTTGAACTCATGTCTTTGCTGCATCTGTTGCCTCCTCAACCCCAAAATAGAGGCGGCATCTTTCGCCCGCTTCCATCGGGTTGTGGGGCAGCACGTTCTGCAAAGACACAAGTTTCGATGAAAGCGCCAAAGTAGATAGCACGTTCCGTGGCACTCCCTTATGCTACCAGTATATGTTCTACCATTTCGAGTTCAGCTCGTGAACTTTAATACTTCGCTGCGATTTATGCTTGCGGAGGTTCGAGAATTGTTGTATTTGAGTTGTGTGGTTGTATGCTGTTGGTCCTTACATGCATAATCTTGCTCTCATGCAGTGTAGCAGTCCCGGATGCTGGAATCCTCCTTTGGGAAGGTCTCCAAGACAGCAGTCCTCCCTCACACAGCGACGGGTGCTGCACTTGGTGATACAGCTGATGCACACGCTATCCTTGAGAATGGGCCAGAGCCCCTTGTCTTCTCGTGGTTGTCGTTGTCATGGTCTGTACCTTGGTTTGTGTTTGTCCTTCTACTACTGTAAGTAGTTTGGTCGGCTCTCGCGAAGTACTTGCTTCGCGAAATTGCAATCAGCCAAGTTGCTATGGCCCATATATTAGTTGTTGCTTTGTTTTATATACGATGTACTTGTTCTGTGCACAACAATGTCGTATGTTATGGGAGTTGGTTGCCATGTTCACCGTTGCATGTAGGCAAGGTCCGTATGATTATCATATGTGTTTGATTGTTGCAGCGTAGTGGCATTTTAGTTCGCCGGTATTCGCGGGCTGTCGGCAATCAAGAAAGCCTTTGAAACACAGTGCATTCATTGCATGGAAGCAGATCGTTCACTCGAGAAAAACACTAGGGTAGGTTGAAGCAGCTTTCACTAGCGACCGGGGCGTGGCCGAGTTGCTTCGATCGCGATCCAGAGCAAAGGGCGAAGTGTTCAAAAGTGGAGCGAAATGCTTCCACAAAACAAGGCGATATCAGGGCATGTGAATTGTAAGTTGTTTTGGCAAGGCGCACTACGCTGGCACATGCTTGCAATTATCATGGAAAAATCAGTGGCAGATCTTATGAGCCAGTCCAAAGGCTCGAAACATTCGCGGCCAAGCCTGGCCCACGAAGCCCAGCCGCGCTTCATGTTTTAGTCCTGTTGCTTACCTCACACCGGCGGGCAACATAAAGTGTAGAATAGCACCCCTTATGGGTCACTAAGTTATAATGAATTTGCTCGGGTATTCAAACAAAAACGGAAGGAACGCTCTCGGACGAAGTGTTGACCATTATTGAACTATGAGATAATATGATATCAGGATGATAGGATGTTTAATTGAATTACATTGGTGCATTTCATTGCGTGCCAGTAGCCCTTAAGAAGGAAGGCAGACCGAGAACCCGTGCGGAGACTCCAGCAGGCATGCTTTGCACATGCTGCATGCATAGGAGCTCAGTGGCCTGACAGAGAGATCATAATGGGGGTCCAGTAACAGTGGTAATTTATTGTTGCTCTACACCATAGGTTATGTCGTTTGTACCTTGACTTGATAGAAATCACAGTAAACGAATGTTGCATCCACAAAACATCTTAAGGCTTTAGTTGATGACTTGTTTACCAAATCGTGTCATATCTCCATGTTTATATCTATTATGGGAGAGCTGGGATTACTGCAATCCTAGCGAACCAAGGGGACGGCAACCCTTAAGGTAGAATGTGCTTAGTATCTTGGGTCTTGTTTCCCACCTAGTTATAGAGGCAGTGCATCAGTTGTTGCGACGACCCCCCAAAGGCCGCGTTCCCTTCCCGGGCATCGCGGCATCACCAGCAATTGTTTTGTGTAGCAGCACCAGTGCTGAAAATGTGTGTGATTGTTTTGTGCCACATGCAGCAAAAACAATCTCAAATATATCATGAAGCGATGCCCAGCCTTGCTGAGGGCGGGTCTCATATGGTTTTCGTAACTATTTTTTGTTGGTCTTATCGACAAAGTTGCCTACTATATCAATGTGGCTTGCCAGGTCTCTACTAACCTACATGTGTTTACCAGGTCTTGCTCGCGCATGCTTTAATTCTTGCGATGGGGTAGCCCCAAGAAATGAAGAATTCTAGACAAATTGCCCTCCCAGGAGATACACAGATTCAAAATCTGTGTTAATGATAAATCCCCTCAATCCCTGACATAGTTGAGGGAAATTCTTATGTCGACATTGTTCCTTGGAGGTATTCATGTTTGTTTTGTTTATGTGTAGTTGGAATGTGGAGATGTGTTGGTTTGTCAGACGGTGGTTGATATGTTGAGGTTGTCGTGTTTAGCTCGGTTATCTGGAGGATTGGTGATGTGGGTGTTGTTAAATTGAGGTGCTTCAGTTGAATTGTTTTGTGCAGGTTATGGTGTGGAACCTTTGCATGTGCATGTTGTTGTTTCGTCGGTGATTGTGTGGAAGTTAGTTATGTGGGTATTGTTGTATGGATTTAGTTTCGAATTGTTGTTCAACGGTTCTCTCCTTGGATGTCGAGTAGGTGAGGTATCGTGTTTCCAAAGTCAGTGTCGCTTTAAGTTGCTGATGGTTGTCGATCCAACACGTCAGTGTGTTTGTGAATTTGAATTATTTAACAGTAGTGTGGTTGATTTCCTGTGATTGTTTGATGGTTATCTTTGACAGTTTGTTATGTTCCGTTGATTATTGATGTCATTGTATCATAAATGCAGATGCTGTGTGTTTTCAAGATACGGATTCGGAGGTACTTCACTTTCGTTGTTTGTTTGTTCATTGTTTGCGTTTGCATTGGAGCATGTCGAGGTCGTGTTGGTTTGCATGCATGCGCGGTGTGACTGTCGATGTTCCTTTTCGTGTGGTATTATTCTGGGATGGAGACATATGAGTTCCTATTCGGTGTTCGATGGTTTCGGGCCAGGAATGCTGCGTGTCTTGCATTCCATGCTTACGTTCGATCAGACATGTGTAGTCTTCTTGCATGCATTGCGTTTGTGAACGACTAATTCTGTCCCCAACCACACTATTCATTGTGTGCTTGATGTCTTTTGTCTAACAGTAGTGATCGACACACATGCACGCATCTGCATGCGCAGTTATGTGATTATGTGTGTATGTGTGTGTCTGTGTTTCTGCTATTTGTATTTGTGCCCTACTTCAAGTTCTATGATTACAGCGCCGCGAATAAAGTTCTTCCGAGATTCGCATCACACAGTATCATCAAGTGGCATGCACCTTTCAACATTTCTGGAATACTTGATTACAAGCGGAACGTGTTGATTCTGAACGGTGCACCTCCCTTCAAACTAACGCGTGCCAATGTTCATATGCGGATCTCACTTAATGATTGCATGTGTCCCATTGCATTTCGGAAGAAACGGTATGCACAGGGTAGCATTTATACTAACCTTATATGGACTCAGACTCAAAGCAGTTATGTTTTATTGTATTTTTGTTAAATATGTGCATGTGCCACATGTGGAATTCATATGGTTGTTGATTCATGTGTGTATGTTTCCCGAGCACGGAATGCTTCTTCGATCGCGTGTTGCCTCCACCCTCCCTGCCACCGCCAAGCATCTTGCACCTTTGCCCAGGCCCTGGCATCCGCAGTCCTCACCGTGAAGAGGGCAGCAGCCTCGGCTTATGCAATGAACCGGGCTCACTTCTGAGGAGTAAGCTGTCCTCCGAAAGAGAGGAGCCGCTGTCCTCCGAAAGAGAGGAGTTGTATTGCCCTGGCCCTGGGAGAAAACATAACTTAAAATTGTCAAGATATCCTGTCGTGATTGCTTTTCAAACTGAGATAGCTTCAGGATTTGTCTTTATGCATCACCTCGTGCATGACCAATCGCGACTAGATTTGTGTGTTTCTAGTTGTTGTTCATGTTCACTCAGTATTGAGGTTGTCATGTTCTAGAGCGCTCTTGCCAAAATATGTTGAACAAACATTTGGACATATAACTTCTTCATTTGGACATATAACTTATGGTATTTGTCATTTATGTTATCGGAATTTCCAACTTGGTCGGGATGATGTGGTTGTCTTCCAGCTCCGTTGTCGCCCACAGCTGGGACACTACAGAAAGCTTGACCAACGAAGTGATAAGTAGTGTAACGAATCGAAAGATTGGGCAACACCATCGGCAAACATAGGCGGTGCATTGCTAAACATACGTCACGGGCGACGCGTGCGCAACAATTTTTGACGAAAGCGAAACTGCAACAAATAAACACGGCCTGGCCATATATATATATATATATATAGAGAGAGAGAGAGAGAGGGAGATTTGTGTGTATACATACTTGTACATGTTTTAGCTTAGTTGCGGTGGATAGCCATGGCCCATGGCATAGTTTTTGTACGTCTGCGTGCACACGTGTTGCACCGTGTTGACAGATTGTCTTCCCCATAAAATTGCTGGAACCCAGACATTTCCTTGCTCCTGTGTACTTCGCCTAGACTTCTAGAAGACAGAACACACACAACAACAAAATTACCCAATCAGTCTCAACAGTACCTTAGTGAAGCATACCCAAGTGCAACAGCTAAAACGTATGTACAGTTCACGACTTGCCGATCAGGGTAGGGGCAATACCCAAAGCGCGTGTCATGTTTATTTGTTACATGGCCGTGTGCTTGTGATTCTGTATTGAACAGATGGGCGGGTTTGCCGACCCTTCAGGTGGTGAAACCAAGCTATTACTCAAGTGTTCGAACTCATTGTGTTATATGTTATATATATGTATATATATATATATATATATATATATATATATATAATTATATATATTATATATATATATACATATTTATATATATATATCAATATCTCATACAGGATGTTTTGTGAGTATGTATGATTTTGTTGCATTCGACATCAATAGATGGTTCATTGAACATGGTTATGTGAAGTTTCAATTATATAAAAGATTTCTAAACATCACCCCCCCAGCCCTACGGAGATGCCCCCATCAATACATATGATTTTATTGGGTAGCAAGATATAGTATGAAAAGTAAAAATGTTGCATTGCTTCTTGGCTTTGATCACATGGTTTGGGGTATGGGGTTTATACCCGGGTTATTGATGAGGGTCGATTCAATCGCAAGTAGACGGGGGCATATCCAGGACATTGCAAGGGAAGAGTGGAGGACCAATCTTGTCGACAAAAAGGTTGGGCAGTTTATGCAGTCGACATTGTCTGACCCACTGCTCGCATCAGGTGTGGGCCAATTGGAAATGTGCAAAACGATTACCACAGGAGTGGTTGAAGGTGTAGCACAGCTGGGTGTTTGGGACACGCATGAAAAGATGCTGGACACCATCGCTAACATCACAGTGGAGCCCCCAGACCTATCGCCCATTATGACTGCCATTGCTAAGCTAAACATCAATGACAAGAATGCAGAGATGTTGGAGGCTATCAGCAGACATACCGTAGCGCCAATCGATTTACGGCCAATGGAGAAGATGATGCAGGAAGTCCGCAATGAGGTCCGGCGATGTGTTGAAGAAACACAGCGCGAATTCATCACCTGTCGCGAGGAGCTCCGACAAGAGGTCGGCGTGTTGCGTCTCGAGGCGGCGGAGGGTCGGAAGGAGGCACGCAGCGATGCAGAGGTCCTTGCTGGTGAACTTCGTGCCCTTCCACAAGTGCTGACTGACATGAGGCAAGCAATTCGGAAGCTGGAACAGAAGGCCGACCAAACCGAGGTGTTGCAGGCAGTGCAGCGTCTCAAGCCTGAGGTTGATGTGCAGGCCGTTGCCGAGGCAGTGCATGAGCGGCTCGCCAAAGCAAGCCTCAAGGTTGAGAATGTTGAACTTTTAGAGATGTTCCAAGACCACCAAACATTTTCTTCTGCCATTATCGAGAGGCAGGATGAGGTTCTCCAGCATCTTGCTCAGTTGCCTGACCTAAGCGCTCAGGCTATCAGCAGCACTGTGCAAGAGAGGCTATCCGAGGCCCAGTTGCAAGTCGATACCACTGAGCTGATAAATGCCATCGGCCGCCTCGATCACCGCTTCGACTCTCTAACGGAAGCTATCAACTCAGCAGATGTGGATCTTCAACCGATACATGATGCCATTAGCCAGATCAAGCTAATTGTAGACCACACACCAGTCCTAGAAGCGATCGGAGGAATCGAGCGGTTGGACGCCGAGGCGTTCGCTTCTGCGGTTCATACGCGCATGCATGCAGACACATTTCACATAGACAATGCTGCTATCCTACGGGCAATCAAGAGCACAGCAGTGGACCTTTCCCCTGTCCTCGAAGCTATTGCCAATATCGACGTGACTATTGATAATTCTCCTGTCCTGGAGGCTATAAGAAGAATACCCCAAGTGGACTTAGCTCCGCTTTACAATGCCATTATCAGATGTAGTCAAGTGCTGGACCTTGCGCCTGTGCTGGATGCCATCAACAGCATATGTATACCAGATCAGGATGTGATTGCGGACACTGTTAATAAGCGATTGCACCTTCATGACTTGCCGCTTGACTTTGGTCCGATTTTCGAAGCGCTCGAGAGGACTTCAGCAGAAAACACTTCCCTGCTGCATGCGATCCAGAAACTTGGTTCACCACATGCTTATCAAGAAATCGCTAATGCTGTCTTGTAACTATGAAGAAGGGCCCACCTACTTGGAAACCAGTGAATGCTAAGGTATACATAGTTCATTGATTTCCCAAACCACTATATTATGAAGTCGTTACAAGATTGTGACAGCTTACGCACACCGCATATAGATTTATAAGAGCTTTTTATAGGTTCACACAACGTTCACGAATTCACACTTTTAGATGTCGACAACAGGCCTAGGTTGTCACTTTTACCAAATCGTCCTCTCCATTTTTTTGAAATTGTGCAATGCTGTCTACGACATGATCCGGAGACAGCCGCTGCCAGTCGATAGTTCTAGTGTCCTCCAGGCCATCCAATGCACAGAAGATACCGCGGCGCTCCGTGAGGCAGTTAGCCGAATGAAGCTTGACGGTTCAACAGTTCTTGATGCCATCACTCAGATGCAGGTGTCTGATTCCCAGACGATCGCTAATGCTGTCAATGAGAGAGTGCGGGCTGTCAGTGAGGTTACACTAGCGCCAGCAATCACATCCTCGGAAGTAGATTTTTCTCCAATATACGAGGCACTGAGAAAAGATAAGGCAGAAGTGTTGGATGAGATGCGCAGACTTGCTGTTACGTCAGACGGCAGTCCCATGTTGTCCGCACTTAAAGCAACACAGCTTGACCTTGGATTGGTTCATGAGGCAATTGGTAGAATTCACCGTGCATTGGACTTCGCTCCCATCCTTGAAGCAGTTAGGATGGTCAGCGCTCCAGATGCCCAGGTGCTGGCCACAGCAGTGCATGAGAAGATGTGCATGGCGCCACTGAGACAAGCTGCAGATCTTGACCCATTGATAGATGCAATCAATGGAGCCGAAGTTGATTTCACTCCAGTGATTACAACAGATTGTTAAATTTCAGGCGCTCCCTATAGGGGCAAGTATTTAGCCCTCAAGGCCGAAGACCACCGCCCCTTGCTCCGTCCATCACATTAGCAAATAGGAGCATGGTGCTGGCATGTCCGTCTTTGGCCTTGAAGGCAACATAATTGACCAATAACGAGGTCATGTAATTATGACCAGCCCGGTTCACACCTGCATCCCGGTTCCCTCGTTTCCGTTAGCCGGAATACGTGATATAGTGCAAGATGGTGTCATCTCACATATATGTTTCAAGACTTGTCTTTATGCAGGCCCCCATTCATCAACCAATATATATATATATACATACATAATGGGCCGGCATTGCCAACAAACCTTGTTTTGATGAGTGTTGTCTTCGTTTCGGGAATGCACTTCATAACAGGAGTGTGTGTTGTTTGTCTGTCTGTGGAAATCAATTTGTGTTCGGCTTTGTCTTCTTATCTGCCGTGTGCTCAGTGACCCCTCCTTAGCCTTTCGGACCACAGTCTAATGTATCTCCCTTTTAATTGTGATTGATTGCCATCGTCTTCTTGTATGATTTGTATTTGATCCTTGTTTGTCTATCAGTTGAAGTTGCTTGTGTCTTCAATTCATCTTTTGCCGGTACCATGTACCATGAAGTACTTGCAGGAAAAAATGCAAGCAACAAGTGAAATGCATACAATTTATGAGTAAAATTAACACAAAAAATGCGAACACACATGCTGAATGTGGTTGCCACATGTAGTCTCATATGTATTTAACATTCCCCAGATTTGTACGTCAAAGAAAAAAAACAGCATATATTGGGTGCACCTCTAAGACCTGGAGGCCTTCCTTGCTAGCACTCGGCAACAAATCATACAAACTCGTGTGAAACCATTCCAGCTCGCCTTAAAGCATGCAAAATCAGAAATTATACACGGTTCACTGAGAATAATGAATATCCAAGAAACATATGTCAAAATCAATGAAAATCATGTAGCGTAAAATCCTGAAGCTGGCACCAGGTGTTATAGGTATGTTTTAATATATGATACCTGCGCGTGGACCCCAAACAGCAGTGGAA